>Ga0075029_100000262_pt1 | contig 29347 bp, 20 predicted proteins | sample LitLauG_LLR_2013_FD_71391 | JGI IMG/M metagenome (GOLD analysis project Ga0075029, IMG submission 71391) | Freshwater sediment microbial communities from North America - Little Laurel Run_MetaG_LLR_2013 | ecosystem: Environmental > Aquatic > Freshwater > Creek > Sediment | place: USA... | reverse complement strand
ATGCCGGGGCGCTGATCGCCGCAAGGAACCTGGCCGCCGACGCACATGGTAATCGCGTCGGGTACCAGGCTGGCATATGTCGCCTTGGTAATCGTACCGTCCGGCGCAATCTTTACCAGCCACGCCCCGCGCGGCTCTGCGGTCCAGGGAAATTCGTTGTCGAGAGCTAGGACGTTGTAATAGAGATTGCCCGCCGCATCCAGCGTCAGCGGACTGGATACAAAAACGTTGGTGTAGCCGCCGAACGGCGAGTAGTCGGCGACGACTGTGCCGTCCGACTCGCGCAGCTTGTAGACCGATCCCGATCCGCCCGGCACATAGATGTAGCCTCCACCAGCGGCCGCATGAAATACCGGCTCCCAGCCATGCAGTCCGATGGTTTTCTCATTTCGTCCGCCGGCATTGCTGTTGGGCTCAGGCTTCCAGTCGCTCCAGTAATTCCACTTCTCGACCAACGACCCGTTCTGCCACTGGTAGGCGCGCTCGTTCCAGTTCTCACCATTCCACGCGTCGGGACCGCACGGATACGGCAGCATCGATCCCGGCGGATTGCAGGATGTATAGGTTCCTGTCTTGAACTCGATGAAGACCATGTCGCCATCAATCAGTGGAACCTGGTAATGCGATAGCAGATCGCCATTGGACTCGGCCTGCGCCTGCGGCACGAAGGGATCATAAGTGATGTCGGCCAGTTGCTTCGTAGGCACCAATCCGACGATTGACGACGATCCGTTGTGCTGCGCATCGCGTCCCCATTGCAGCCAACTTCCATCCGGCGCGGCGTGAACATTCGTCACGCGAAGGGCTTGCCAGGCGAGGACGGTTAACAGAAGACAAGCGGCAAGAGTGATGGACTTACGCATGGGGGGACTCCTTCGGCGAGAATACTTCGGGGCAGAAGTTTCCCTCTTTTCCGAAGGCGTGTCAATGTGCAGAAATCTGCAGTAGTGGTGCAGTGTGCGAGGAATGGTCCGTATCAGGGCATGCCTTCAGGCGTGCCACCAAGCGCGCAGCGCACGGGCGCTTTAGCGGCTGTCACCGTGCACGCCAAAATCGCAGCGGCTGGAGCCGGGAATGTCTCACGCTAATCGACGGCATCGCTTGAAGCGATGCCCTGATACGAATCCAACTGCACCAGTACCAAATCTGCAGGTGGCTGCGCCGCTATTCCGCTGCCGGCCCTGAGACCACGGTCAACACAACGCTGGTCGCTGTATAGGAGACCGCGAAGTGCTCCGAGGAATTGATCGCGATCGTGGAATTGGAAAAGGTTCCCGTCACGCTAGTGGCGGTGAGCACGTTAAACGTTTGGCCGACGGTTGGAACAAACGTTCCGAGCAACGGAGCGGCGATGGGACCGGACAATGTTGCGGCGCCGGTGACTTTGAGTTGGCTGTACTGCGTGGCGACCGTGATGCCACCGATCGCGGTGCTCAGCTTGCCGTTGGCGGTTTGGGTGTACGTGCCCGTGATGGCCATTTGTCCGGCCTTGGCGGCGTCGCCAACGCTGAGCAGGGCTCCGGCTTTTGTGCCACCGTTGCTAAAGTTGCCCGCAATCGATCCGGCGCCTAAGAAACTGCCGCCAGTCAGATTGACGGCGCCGGTGATCACGCCGTCGTTGGTGATCTTGCCGCCGGTTTGCGTGAAAGAGGTTGCGGTACCTCCGATGGTCATCTTGCAGCCTTTGGCGACAGTCATGTCAGCGCTGTTGGTGAGGCTGCCGTTGGTGGTGAACTTGGCAAAATTGAGGATGCGCAGATTCTTCTTGGTCAGGGTGAGCGACGCCATCGCGTCGGAGTTGTTCGACGTGTTATGAAACGTCCCGCCAGAAAGCGTGAGCGTTGCGTTGTTGGTGGTGATGGCCGCGGGCGTGCCTGTGATGTTGAAGTTGGAATCGAAAACCCACTGGCCACCGGTGAGGGTTCCGTTCACGATCTGGGCGAGCGAGCCGACGCTGAAGCTGGTCTTGGGCAGAAGATTGAGCGCTCCCGCCATGCTGAACGCGCCAGGCTGATTAAAGGTCGCGGTGGTGGTGAGCACCCCGGTGGATGTGATGCTGCTGAGGTTGGCCAACGCGGGGGTTCCGGTGGTGGAGTTCATCAGCTGTCCGCCGGCTTCTTGTGTGACGCGCGCGGAAAGCGTGGTGATGCCGCTGGCGCTGCCCGGGAAATAGATGTTGCCGCCGTTCGCCGTATAGGTGCCGCCGGTGAGCGTGTTGGTCGTGGAGTTGTAATTCAAGAACGAATTCGCCGCACCTTCGATGGTCAGGTTGCCGCCGGTGATGGCTTCCAGGGTCCCACTATTGTTGAAGTTGGTGCTGACATCGACGAACAAATTCGCGGCGGGATTGTTAGCGATTACTGTACCGTTGTTATTGAAGTTCATCAGGCCGGCGCCAATATTGCCGGCGCCCTGAATGGTGTTGGAACTAGCCATCGTTTCCGATCCGGTGCCCGACGCACCCGCGATGTAGTTTGGCCCGGCACTCCCCATATTCAGTGTCCCGCTGCCAGACAGGGAAACGGTACCGGACACGAGCAGATAAGTGTTCGAGCCCGCCGACGAAAGCGAGATCGAGCCTTGATTGGCGATGGTTCCGCTCACGGTCAAAGAGACACCGTCGGCAATGGAGAGAGCGTCCCCGGAGTTATCGAGCACCAGCCCCGAGATCGCGAGGCTGAAATCGTCCGTCGAGTTCGCGGTGGTCGTCCCGATATTAATGTTGTCCCCGGCCACGGGCACGCCGCTGTCCCACTGCGCCGGATCGCTCCATACCCCGGTGCTGCCGGTCCAGTTGTCAGTTTGAGCTCCGGCAAAGCTGGCGAGCAGGCAAACCGCCAGCACCAGGAACAGGACGCGGAAGCACTTCACGGATGCAAATCGGCAGGCTGGGAACATTTAGGACTCTTCCTTCCACACTGAATTTCGTTGCTTCGAACTGGTAGTCGTTGGGGCCGGGAGAAGGTAATTGAGCGAAACGGGGGTGAGCCTCAGAATGATAGCCCAGCGGCAAGCCATGTCAAGATGCAGAAATTTGCAACCTGGCGTAGTCGCGTTTAGCCCTGTAAAAAAGCCTCATTTCAACAGCTTTGTGCCTTGACTCACTCCGTGGGCACTGCCATACTGAGTTGCCCCTTCCTCGGGGATTTGTCGGTTTCTCTCCCCCTAAGAAAGAATCGAATACCGACCGAAAGCTGCCCCCCGGAGCTAACCCGCTCCGAAGTTGCAGTTGACCCTAGGTTCTGTTTGAGAAGTCTCTGGCCAGGTTCAAGTTTTGAAGAAAGAAATCGCATGCCGCCCGATGGTTCCCTGCCCCGGCTGGGTGCGCACAGATATTTGGAGGAAATTGATGAGATCGCACAAGACCCTTTCCGTTCCTGCGGTGGTTTGTTTGACGCTGCTCACCTGCTCGTTCGCTCTTGCCGGCGAGACCGGCGGCCCGATCATCAAGGGTGAAGTCAATCACGGACTATCGCGGCCGATGCGCGAATATGCGCCCGCCCGCCTGCAAGGTACGCATCTTCCGCCCACCACCACGATCAGCCAGCTTCTCAATTTCACGGGTGAATCCGCTGCCAAGGGCATGTTGTATTCCGACGCGAATGGCGCGGCCGGTGCGACTCAGTACGTGCAACTGGTCAACGACCAATACACGATTTACGACAAAACGAGCGGTAACGTGATCTCCGGCCCCATCGCCGAGAACGCGTTGTGGTCGACGTTTGGTGGCTCATGCCAGACGGCTCCCGGCGGCGATGGGACGGTTATGTACGACCAACTGGCCAACGTCTGGGTGTTGCAGCATCACGCTACGCCCACGGGCGGACCGTATGAGAACTGCGTGGCAGTCTCCACCACTTCGGACGCGACGGGAACTTACTACCTGTACGATTTTTCGCTCACGCAGCAATTTCCCGATAAGCCGAAACTCGGGATTTGGCCCGATGCCTACTACATCAGCCAGGACGTTCTCAACCCGACGACCAAAGTGTTCCAACGTTCGCAGGCTTGCGCGCTGGAGCGCAGCTCGATGTTGGCGGGCACCTACGCTTACACGATTTGCTTCCAGGGCAGCATCAGCTTGCCGACCTTCGTCGTGACCACCCTCGACGGCCAGACTCTGCCGCCCAGCGGCGAGCCGGCTTTCTTCTGGCAGCTCGATCAGCGTCCGACTCAGGGCAAGAACAACCTCAACGCGTTCCAGTTCCACGTGGATTGGGTCACTGCGACCAACTCCACTTTCACCGGTCCAGTGGCCAACGCTTTGCCGTCCTACACCGATGCCTGCAACAACTTCAAGCCCTGCATTCCGCAGTCCGGCACCACGAACCTGCTGCAGGGATGGGGCGATCGCTTGATGCAGCGCATCACGTACCGCAACTTCGGAACCTATGAGTCTGTGCTGATGAGCCACGCCGTTACGCAGGGCCAGGGCACGGCGGCACACTCTGCGGTTCGCTGGTACGAGTACCGCACTCCTCTGACTCCGGTCATTTTCCAGAGTGGTACCTATTCTCCAGACAAGACGAGCTGGCGTTGGGTGCCGTCGATCGCGCAGGATCAGTTCGGAGACATCGCCGTCGCCTACAACATCTCGGGCACGACGCTGTATCCCGGACTCGCCTTCGCAGGCCGCGTTCCGGCTGATAAAGCGGGCACGCTGGAGACAGAAACAATCCTGGTTACGGGCGGCGGCTCGCAGAATGCCACCAACCAGAACTGGAATTCGTTCGACGGGTTGAGCCTCGATCCGGTGGACGACTGCACCTTCTGGTACACCGGCGAGTACTACAAGACCAGTTCGCTGGAAACGTGGACGACGCAGATCGTTTCGTTCCGCTTCCCGAGCTGCACCAACTAACTGCGACTGGACCGTGGGGCCTTGCGCCAACGAGGCCCCACGCATCTCCTCGCTACTTCGTCGAAAATCGTAACGAGGAGGCACTATGAAGTTCCGCTCTCCCCTCAGTTCTTACGCGCCAGCCATTTTTCTTTCCGCCGCTTGCGCCATCGTTCTCCCGTCGATCGCTGTTTCGCAGCAGTTCATCGGACCGAATTATTCTCGTGAGGTCCGCCGCGGAGTTACGCCGCCGCTGCGCGAAATGAAGTTGATTCAGGATCATAGTTCGCGGCAGATTGAAAACGTTACGACCATCGATCCCGATGAAGGCCGCCATCCATTGCCTTCCGACAACGCGGGCACGGTGCTCGATCCCGTCCTGCAGACGAAAGTTCCTACCACCCTGAATGTGACGCTGGGGCTCAATTTCAGTGGAGTGGGTGCGATTAACTACTCCACGTCGGACGTAAACGGCTCCGTCGGCGCCACGCAGTATGTGCAGTACAACAATTGGCAGTTCGCAGTTTTCAACAAGACCACCGGTGCGAAGCTTCTCGGGCCGGCTTCAGAGAAAACTTTGTGGGCGAGTTTGGGCGGCGCCTGCTCCACATCCGATGACGGCGACATCATCGTGCTTTACGACAAGAATGCGCAGCGCTGGATCTTCACTCATCATGCGCTCGCAGTTGGCGGGCCCTTCTATCAATGCTTCGCGATTTCGCAAACTTCTGACGCGACGGGCAAGTATTACCTTTACCAATATCAACTCACCATCGACTTCCCCGATTATCCCAAGCTCGCCGTCTGGTCCGATGGCTATTACCTGTCCACGAATCTTGAAAACACAACGAACTACGCCTTCATAGCCAGCCAGGCTTGTGCCTTCGATCGCGCCCAGATGCTCACCGGAGCGTCTGCCCAGGAAGTCTGCTTCCAGACCTCGCAATATCCGAGCCTGTTGCCCGCCGACATTGACGGCAAAACCGCTCCCCCTGCGGGATCGCCGGAACTTTTTCTCAGCCTGAGTTCCACCGGCTTGAATATGCTCAAGCTGAAGGTAAACTGGAGCAATCTTTCCAAGTCCACGTTCACCGGACCTACCCCCATCACGGTCGCAGCCTTTAAAGAGGGTTGCGGCGGACTGCAATGCATTCCGCAGCTCGATACGTCGCAAGTGCTCGATTCGCTAGCCGACCGTCTCATGTACCGGCTGGCGTTTCGCAACTTCGGCACGTACCAGTCGCTCGCCGTAACTCACTCCGTGGTTGCCGGAAGCAGCGTCGGCTTGCGCTGGTACGAAATTCGCAGCCCGTTCGGCACGCCCAAGGTTTACCAGCAGGGCACTTACGCTCCGGACAGCAACTATCGTTGGATGGGTTCGATCGCGATGGATAAGACCGGAGATATGGCGCTCGGCTACAGCATTTCGTCCGCAACACAGCATCCGGGCATCAATTTCACGGGCCGCCTGAGCACCGACACATTGGGAACGATGGAGTCGGAGATCAATGTGATCACCGGCGGAGGGTCGGAGCAGTCTCCCAACTACCGCTGGGGAGACTACACCAGCATGTCCATCGATCCGGTGGATGACTGCACGTTCTGGTATACCAACCAGTTCTACAAGACGGACTCGCAGCAAAGCTGGAGCACACAGATCGTCTCGTTTAAGTTTCCGTCGTGTAAGTAATCTCGGGATGTGTGGGCGCGGGCGACTCGCCCGCGCCTGATTACTTCGTCTTCATCGGAACCCGCAAATCCCCGCCGGTCATCTCTTTCGGCTCATCCACTCCTAGCATTCCTAGAAGCGTCGGAGAAATGTCGCGCAGCGATCCGTTGGGCTTCAGCGTGAAATTCTTCGCATCTTCCGAGATGACGATGAACGGCACAGGATTCGTCGTGTGCGCCGTATGCGGGCCTCCCGTTGCGGGATCGATCATCATCTCCGCATTGCCGTGATCGGCGGTGATCAGCATCGCGCCCCCTTTGGCGCAGACCGCGGTCTCGATGCGGTCGAGACATGCGTCGACGGTTTCGACGGCTTTGATCGTGGGTTCGAGCTTGCCCGAGTGGCCGACCATATCGGCGTTGGCGAAGTTCACGATCATCACGTCGAACGTTCCGTCCTCCGTCGCCTTCACCACGGCGTCGGCAATTCCCGCAGCGCTCATCTCCGGCTTCAAATCATAAGTGGCGACCTTCTGCGACGGCACCAGCACGCGGTCTTCACCCGGGAAGGGTGTCTCGACGCCTCCATTGAAAAAGTATGTGACGTGGGCATACTTCTCGGTCTCGGCTACACGCAGGTTACGCATCTTCTGGTTACCCATCACGTTGGCCAGAATGTTGGCCATCGACTCCGGAGGAATCACCACGGGCAGGCTGAAATTCTTGTCGTACTGCGTCATGCAGACGTAGCGCAGATTCTTGGGCACGCGGTCGCGAGGGATCGTCGCATCGAGCTCCGCGGCGCCGGGAAGATCGCTGCCACCTTTGTCGTTCAGCCCGCTGTTGCGGGTGAGCGCGCGGGTAATCTGGCGCACGCGGTCGGCGCGGAAGTTGAAGCAGATGCAAGAGTCGTCATCGCGAATCGTGGCCAGCGCCTGCCCGCGGCTGTCGGTGCACACGAACGGTATGACAAACTCGTCGGTGACTCCCTTGTTGTAGGACTCTTTCATTCCCTGCACCGGGTCGGCTAGTTTGCCGCCCTCGGCGTCGGCGAAGACCATCGCGTTGTAGGCCTTCGAAATCCGCTCCCAGCGCCGGTCGCGGTCCATGGCGTAATAGCGGCCATTGACGGTGGCGATCTTACCGCAGCTGTACTCGCGCATTTTTTGCTGGAGTTGTTCGAGATACCCGGCGCCGTTGGTAGGCAGCGTGTCGCGGCCGTCCATGAAGGCGTGCACGAAAACGTGTTCCACGCCATTCTGCTTCGCCATCTTCAGGAGCGCGTTGAGATGCGCCTGCTGCGAGTGCACGCCACCATCGGAAACCAGGCCGAACAGATGCAGTCGCCGTTCGCCGGTGCGCGCGTGCTTCATGGCATCGAGCAGGATGGGATGCGAGAAGAGCTCGCCATTCTGAATCATCAGATCGATACGCGTGATGTCCATGTGCACGACGCGTCCGGCGCCAATGTTGAGGTGGCCGACCTCACTATTGCCCATCTGCCCCTCGGGCAGGCCGACAAAAGGCCCGCTGGTGTGAATCAGCGTGTTGGGATACTCGCGCAGCAGCCGGTCGTAGGTGGGCTTGCGGGCGAGCGCGATGGCGTTGGCTTTGGTTTCAGCGCGATATCCCCAGCCGTCGAGGATGATGAGGATCAGAGGTTTAGGACGGGACAAGATTGGCTCCTACTATAAAGTTATGAATTACAAAAATCACGGCTACCAGATCAGTTCGACTGGATAGCGTGCGAAAACGCGATCGGCCGTTACCACGGGAAGGTGCTCCTCCAGACTCTGTGCGATCAGCATCCGGTCGAAGGGATCGCGATGATGATCCGGCAACGACTCGACCCGCAGGACGTGATCCGGCGTTACATGGAGAATTCGCACTCCATTGAGCTTCAACTTCGACATTACGAACGGCCCGGTGGGCCGCGGCAAGGGTATTTTTCCGACTTGCGCTTTGATCAGGATTTCCCACAAGCTGGCCACACTGAACCACGTGTCGGCTTGCGGCAGAAGTTTTCGCACGCGCTCCGACAGCTTTGATTCATCCGTCAGCGCCCAGAGCAGCGTGTGAGTATCCAGCAGGACTTTCATTCGTAAAACAGATCTTCGATCTCTTTCGGCAGCGGATCGTTAAAGTCATCGGGAACAACAAACTCACCCTTGGCCGAACCGAGTTTGAAGCGTGGCCGCTCGGACGGGATGGCCACCAACTTCGCCACTGGCTTTCCCGCCTTGGCGATAATGACCTCTTCTCCCCTTGCGACACGCTCTAAAAGCTTGGAAAGATGGGTCTTAGCTTCGTGAATATTGACTTCCATGGGGAGATTATAGACTAAGTCCTTAGCTAAGTCGACCTAGAATCCCATCCGGTCGTCGGCGGACGGCCCGTATGTCGCGGGCAGCGGCTTGTCGTTTAGGCGCAGATAGACTCCGAGCTGCGCGCGGTGGTGCACCAGGTGATTCAGGAACATCTGCCGGTAGGCGAGAAAGCGTGACCCGTCGAAAAGCTCCTTGCCCTGAAAACTCAGCTTCCAGGGCTGCGTCCACGACTCCTCTGGAGTGCTCTTGAGGGCGGCACGAACTTTTTCAGCGCCGTCATCGAAGGCTTTCACCAGTTGCTCTGGAGATTCGAATGGCACCCGGGCCCGCTGCGGCCCAGTGCCGAAGTCGAATTCCGGCGTCGTCAAAATTGTGTGCCCGAAACCAGGCAGTTCGGCCACATGCGGGGCAAGTTTGCCCAGTGGCATCGACTTGGCATGCGGCGTGAAGTCCTGCTGCATGGGAACGCGTTCCAGTATCGCGCGTGTTTTTTTCGCTTCAGATTCAAATTCCAGGAGGAGGAGTTCGCTAATCATGACCATCCTTTATCTGACGAAATTGTGCTTCGACCGTAGTGGCGCAGGGTGGTGTTTTTCACTTCTGCGGTGAATCGGCTTTCTGCTCGGACTTCTTGAGTGCGGCGTCTACCGCCGCCTGAATTCTCGGATACGCTGCCCGCATCGACTCCGCCGTCACCGCGGGCATCTCGTGCAGGAATTTCTGCCCGACTGGCGACGAATAAAAAGCGGTCAGGCCGTCGATCTCCGTTTTCGTAAAGTGCCGCTGGTAGATCGGGATCATGTCGCTCAGCATCTCGTCGATAGGAAAATTCTTGATGAGATCCTCCGACTCGCGGTCCATGCGGGCCAGGTCGGCTTCCGAAGAGTCCGGATTTCTCTTCTTATATTGCTCGCGGTTCATGCTCCGCATCTGCGCGAATACCTGCTGCATCATCTGGGCCATCTGTTCGCGGCTGGCCATGACGTCGAAGAGCTTCTTTATATCTTCCTTGGAAGGCGCGTCGGGAGCGATCGAGACCGTGGTCTGCGCTCCCGCGCACAGGGACGCCGCGAGCAGACATGCGCACAAGAACGACTTCATACTCATTGAACTTCTCCGCCTTCGCAGATTCGCCAACCTCTTAGCCTTTATAGTTCAGCGCCTTCAATCCGAGGAAGCGTGCTCCATTGCCCAACTCTTCTTCGATGCGCAGGAGTTGGTTGTACTTCGCAATCCGATCTGTACGCGAAGCCGAACCGGTCTTGATCTGCCCAGCGCCTGTTGCCACCGCCAAATCGGCGATAAACGTGTCTTCGGTTTCGCCCGAGCGGTGCGAAATCACCGAGGTGTACCCATTCCGGCGCGCCAGGTCAATCGCATCCAAAGTCTCGCTCACTGTACCGATTTGATTCACTTTGATCAGAATCGAGTTGGCCACGCCCTTGTCGATTCCCTCCTGCAGGAACTGGATGTTGGTTACGAAAATATCGTCGCCCACCAATTGAATCTTGCCGCCAAGTTCCTTGGTCAGATTTTCCCAGCCGTCCCAGTCGTTCTCGGACAGTCCATCTTCGATCGAGACGATCGGATAATCATTCGCCCACTTCGCCCACCACTTCACCATTTCATCGGAACTCTTCGCCGACTTGTCGGATTTCTTGAAGACGTATTTGCCATCCTGATAAAACTCGCTGGCCGCGGGATCGAGCGCAATTGCAATCTCTTCACCGGGCTTGTATCCAGCCTTGGAGATCGCCTCGAGCACGACTTCAATGGCCTCGACGTTCGACTTCACCGAAGGCGCGAATCCGCCTTCGTCGCCGACCGCGGTGTTGTAGCCGCGCTTCTTCAGTACGCCCTTCAGTGTATGAAAAACTTCGACGCCCCAGCGCAACGCTTCTGAAAACGATGGCGCACCCACCGGCATCACCATGAACTCCTGAAAGTCGACGTTATTATCGGCATGGGCTCCGCCGTTCAGAATGTTCATCATGGGCAAAGGCAGCGTATTCGCGCCTGCGCCACCGAGATAGCGATACAACGGGAGGTCGAGCGAATTCGCCGACGCACGGGCGGCGGCCATCGACACGGCCAATATCGCGTTCGCCCCCAGCCGGCCTTTATTCTCCGTGCCGTCCAGTTCGACCATCCGGGCATCGAGCCCGCGCTGGTCAAATGCATCCCAACCGGCTAAAGCCTCGGCAATCTCTGCATTTACGTTTTCAACGGCCTTCAGCACGCCCTTACCGAGAAAGCGGTTCGCATCCTGATCGCGCAGTTCGACTGCCTCATGCTCGCCCGTCGATGCGCCGCTCGGAACAATTGCCCTGCCCACTGAACCGTCTGCCAGAAACACTTCCGCTTCTACTGTAGGATTGCCGCGTGAATCAAGAACTTCTCGTGAATGAATGCCTGCAATGGTTGACATAAGGTGAGGTCGCTTTCTCCAGATTGTTAACTTCGCGTTCGAGGTGTTGTGAGACCCACGATTATAGCGGAAGGACAACAACCCACTGTGACGGCGGACACGCCGACGCCTGCCGATCTTCCGCCTTTGGAACCGTCCAGTCGGACACCCGCTAGCCCTTATCTCTGCTGGTTCCCCATGTCCGGTCAGACGCTTGTCCGGGCCTGGAAGCTGGTCTAAAGTCAAAGAGAGCTCTCCGGAGGTATCTATGAGAAAGTTGACGTTGCTCCTTTGCCTGCTGATGGCGGCCATGGTCGCCGCGCAGACCACTTCGCCCGCGCCTGCCGGCACGGCCGTGCCCTCGGGAACCGCCCTGATGGTCCGGCTCGACACCACTCTCGCCAGCTTCAGCAACAAGGCCGGAGATCCCTTCCGCGCTATCCTCACGCAGGCGATCATGGTGAATGGACAGACGGTCATCCCTGCCGGAGCTACGATCGAAGGCCGCGTCACCAAGGTCAGCGAGCCGCGCCGCATTTCGGGGCGCCCGACTATCGGAATTTTGCCCGAGGCCGTGATTCTTCCGACCGGTGAGCGCTTCTATCTCGATGCCACGCTCACTGACACCAATATCCCGGGCAGCGATGTGAACAGCGAAGGCCAGTTCAAAGGATCAGGACATGACCGCCGCGATCAGATCGAAGTCGGCGGGGGCACCGCTGGCGGCATGCTGGTCGGCGGTTTGCTGGGAGGACCGGTGGGAATTCTGGTGGGTGGCGCTGTCGGCGCTGGCTCAACGACGACCCATTGGCTGGTGAAACATCACTCGGCGATTCTGCCTTCTGGAACTCAGCTCACATTGGAATTGAACCGTCCGCTGACCATGAACCCAACTGTGGCGGCTGGCGGCGGTAAATAAGCCGGCTATTCTCTTGCAGTGCGCCATCTGCAGATGGCGCACTTTCGTTTTGCCCCGTTAGCGCTCGCCGAACCGGTGGTACCACACTCTGCCCGCGCCAATCAGATTGGCATCCTCGCCCAGAGAAGCCAGGGCGATCTCCGTTTTTTCGTGCGGGACGAAGTGGCAGCTGTCCGCGATTGTGCGACGAATGGTGTCGAGGAACAGGCCCGCACTTTTCATAACGCTGCCGCCGAGCACAATCATCTCCGGAACGAAAATCGTCACCAGGTTAGCGAGCCCCAGTCCCAGGTAGCGGGCTTCGCGCTCGACCGCCCGCTTGGCCCAATCATCGCCCTGTTGAGCCAGTTCACAAATTCTCCTGGCGGTTAGTCCGGCGCGGTGAGGATAATCCAGCGGCGCATTGCTCTCGACCCACGCGACCATGGCTGGGCCTGCGGCCAGAGATTCCCAGCAGCCGTGAAAGCCGCACAGGCAGGGCGGTCCGGAGGGATCGATCAATTGGTGACCAATCTCGGGATGCGCCTGATCGACGCCGCGATAGACTTGTCCTTCGAGAATGATCCCGGTTCCGATCCCCGTTCCGACGGTCACGTAGATCAGCCTGCTCTTGTTCCTGCCTGCGCCCCAGCCGGCTTCTCCGAGAGCGGATGCGTCGGCGTCGTTCTCCATTGCGACTTTCACCTTGAAAGTTTGCGTTAAGTCGCGGACCGGATTCTCCCCTTTCCAACCGGGAAAGAAACTGAGATCGCCGATCTCTCCAGTCAGCGGATCGCTCGGCCCCGTCGATCCGATTCCGATGCCGGTGATGGTTGTATTTGCCGCGAGCGCAGTGGCGCGCAGCATTTCAATGGTGCGCCGCAATGCTTCCCCATAGCCACGATCCGCGTCCGTCGGGCTTTCCCGGCGGGCCAGCACCTTGCCATCTGGATCAATCATCCCCACCGCGATCTTGGTACCGCCGATGTCCACCGCTGCAATCAAAGGCTTGTCCCCTCTCGTCTTTCCAGTTTCTAGGCTCCGACTCCCGCTCGAAAACTTAGCCTCCAGGTTCTATGTCGATCTTCGAGGTGCGCGTTGCAGCAGATCAACGATCTCTTTTTCAAAGACTGCGGCATTGGTTGCGCCCGTGTGCTTGGCGATGATCCGGCCATCCCGTCCGATCAGGAATGCGACCGGCAATCCGAGAACTCCTCCGTAAAGTTCGCCCGTTTTTGCATCGCCCATCACCACCGGATAATTCATGTTGAAGCGCTGGTAGAAGCCGCGCACCGGGTCGGGGCTATCATCCATGGAAACGCCGATGATCTGCAGGCCCTGATTGCCGTACTTGTTCTGGAGCTCGATGAAGTGGGGGATTTCGTCGCGGCACGGATCGCACCAGGTTGCCCAGAAATCCAGCAGGACGACCTTGCCGCGAAAGGACGAAAGATCGAGTGTTTTGCCTGACAAATCAGGAAGCGAGAAATCGGGGGCCAGAGGTGGTTTGCGACTGCGGGTGTCCGGGCTCGCACCATGAGTGCGGGGCAAAAAATAAATTCCCGCCCCGATGAAGAGCAACGCAAGGCCAACAAGAATCGCTTTCTTCAAGAGACCGTCCCGGTCAGGGGCGTTCAAGTTCCTATTCTCCTTTTGCAACCGGATAGCTTTTGTCGACCCAATCCGCGCCGAAGTTGTTCGCAATGTAGAGCACCTTCACCTTGGTAAAGCCCATGGCATGCAGTGCATCGTCAGCGGGCTTGATGTTCGGACAGTGGCTCCACGGGCAACACCCGCAATAAAGAACAATGAACTTGTTGCGCGGCAGAGAGTCCACACGTTTGCGCAATGCCTGTACGCCACTTTCGCTGGCTGCCGGGCCAATGTATTCGGAGCCGGGGATGTGAGCCTGCGCGTAAAGAACGTGGGATCCCACTTGAATCATGAGCGGTTGATCGCTCTTGGCGGACTGCAGAATTTTCACCAGTTCGTCGGGATTGATCAACCGTGAGGATGGAATGAGGCTCGCCTGTTGCGCGGAAGCCGCGGTGGTCAGCGCAATCGAAACGGCCCCCAGAATCAGCAGCGCCTGGAAAGACCTGATGCCAAAAGTCATTTGAGTCCTCGATGGCATTATCAATTCCAGACAATGCCGTCCGCAAGAAGAGACACGTGCTGAAAAACGTTACTGAGGGCAAACCGCTGTAACGCGAAGTGGTGCAGAGTCTGTAGCCGCAAGGAGAAATCGATGACCGTAGAACGTACCTTCGTTTGATCGCTGGCAGCTCTATTCTGCTGTCGCTGGCCCCGCTGGTCTTCGCTACTGGCATCTGGGGCTACTCGGCTTGACTCCGGCCTTAGCATCTTTGTTCTTTTCAAACTTCGAACTCTGCTGCACTCCTTTTCCTTCAACCACGGTATAGATCGAATCAGCGGCCAAGTTCGCAAGCGTGTCTTTGTTCCCGCTAGGCCAGAGAATCTCCACCTTTTCCGCAATCGCATGGGTTCCCATCCCAAAGTGGAGGCGAAGATCGTTCTGCGAGAGATAGCTCGAACCGGCCTGGACTTCGCTCATTTGCGTCAAATCGCCAGCCCTCACCGTGACTCGCGCGCCGATCGCAGCCTTGTTGCTCTTAGTTCCAATCAGTTGGAACATCACTGCATGGCAGGATGACTCCGTGCGATTCATGAGCAGTACTGGAGGTCCGTCTGCGTCCATCACCAACACATCCATCTTTCCGTCATTATTCACGTCGCCTACCGCCAACCCGCGCCACGACGCAGCCTGCAGGCTCTCCAGGCCCGCCAACTTACTAACATCCTGAAAGGTACGATCTCGGTTGCTACGAAATAACACGATCGGCTGGCGATACGGGGTTACTCCCTGAATCATGTCCGCCTGCGGATACACATGGCCGTTCGACACGAACAGGTCTACCCACCCATCGTTATCTACGTCCACAAACGCCGCGCCCCAGGCCACATAAGGGAGGCTTGCCTTTCCTAGCTGCGAAGCGAAGGCTATATCGGTGAAACCCTTATCACCCTGGTTGCGATACAGAGTGTTCGACATGGTGCTGAAGTTGGTGATGAACACTCCCAGCCATCCGCTGTGATCAAAGTCAGCCGTACTCACGCCCATCGTGCTTTGCGCTTTGCCGTTTGTGTCGACGGCTGCTCCGGATATCAGACTTACATCTTCGAAGGTACCGTCGTGGTTATTGTGATAGAGGTACTTCGGCACGATGTCGTTCGCCACATAGAGGTCCGGCCAGCCGTCGTTGTCATAATCGAACCAGATTCCTTGCATGCCATAGGCATGAACCGCATCGTCGACGCCTGCCTTTTTCGATACCTCTTCAAACGTGCCATTGCCGCGGTTGCGGAAGAGATAGTCCGGCTCCCCCGGCAATCCGATCGGCCCGCACTGTACCTTCACCCCCATGACGGTGCACGATCCCTCCACGCTTCCAAACTCAGGCAACTTATTCATGTCGACATGCACATAACCCGGCACAAATAAGTCCACAAGTCCGTCACGGTCAAAGTCCGCCCATGCTGCCCCGGTGCTGAATCCCCCTACTCTCACTCCGGCTTTGTCCGTGACGTCCTCGAACTTGCAGTTGCCCAGGTTGTGGTAGAGCGCATTACCGCCATAGCCGGTGACATAGAGATCCTGGCGTCCATCGTTGTCGTAGTCGACGACGGTCACGCCCATTCCCCAGCCTTTCGTCGTCAAACCTGCGGACTGGGTGATGTCAGAAAATTTCAGATCGCCATCCTGATGGTAGAGAGTGACCAACGGGTCGCCTCCCTGGCGGTATCGGTCCACGGTGGACCCGTTTGCGATCACGATGTCCAGCTTGCCATCGTTGTCGCAGTCGATGAAACCCACTCCCCCGCTCATGGTTTCCATGATGTACTTTTTCTCAGGCGTGGAGATGTGGCGAACCGTCAACCCCGCCTGCTTGGCGATATCCTCAAAACGCGGAGTCTGGCCGGAAGCCGATGTGGCCCCGATGTACAAAGCGACCATCAAGACTGGCAGGCACGTCGATGCCAATCGACTGCACGATAAAGAGCTGCGCGGAAAGATCAAATTCACAATGGGACTCTTACTGGGATGCCTGTTGCAGTTCATGCTGCAGCTTTTCTCGCCGCTGCCTCACATTGTCGCTGAGAGGTCCGCTCGGCACGAGTTTCAGATAGCTGTCGAAATCCTGCAATACGGCGGGATATTTCTGCTCCAGCATGTGCGCATTGGCCAGCGTGAGGTAAACCGGCGCGTTATCGGGCTTCAGTTCCTGGGCTTTTTGCGCACTCGCCTCGGCCTCCGCGCCTCGCTTGAGTCCCACCAGGGCTCGCGCCAGTTCAAAGGGCCCGCGCCAGGAGGATTCCTCCAATGCCGCAGACTCACGCGCTAGCGGTTCCGCCTCTGCATAGCGTTGTTGCCCGTTGTAAAGATCGGATAGCAGAAAGGTGGACTGGGCATCTTTGTGGGAACTTAACTGAATCGCTTTCTTTAAGGCTTCTTCCGTGTCGCGGAAATTCCTCAGGCTATAGTTTGCGACACCGATCTCGGTATAGGCCTCGTAGTACGAAGGATAGAAATCGATCGCTTTCTGGAATTCCGGGATAGCTTTGGCCGGATCACCTTTTTCTTCCAGAAGTTTCCGTCCCTTCTCAAAAGCCTGCCGCGCTTTTTGCGGGATCGCCAACTGGCGCGTCGTGGTTAATTCCCCCGGTCCGTGCGGTGTCTCCGGAGTCACTTTGCGTAAGGAGATCACCACGGCTGGAGCTCCACCGGTAAACACCATCACGCTCATGGTCGCGGTTTCGTATCCATCCTTCTTCGCGGTGAGGTTGTATTGCCCCTCCGGGATCGTGTTGAAAGAAAAGTCACCGGATGTGCCGGAGATAACGGAAGGCCGAAATTGATTCCCCGAACTCGCAATCTCCAGCGAGACCCCTTGGATGGGGGCGTCGGTTCCAGCCTCCCGAACTTTTCCGCTGACTGCATGTCCGGTGACGCCCATACCCTGGGCAAGAAGGCTGGGATGCAAGAAGAGCGCAACCGCCAGGAAACACAGGGACGTTTTCACAAGCCCCCTATCTCACCCGCGATTCTAGCATTGCGCCCACTCGCTGGCTGTGTACGCCGTGACATTGCAAAAGTGGCCACCGAGAGGCTTGGGAGCACAAAGGCCCTCTCGGTGGTCCTGAACCACGCCGTGAAGGCGAGCTCAGAAGGAATACTTCGCAGACAGGAGCATGATTCGCTCGTTGGGTTGTCCAACCTTCGTATCCAAGGTGCCCCACGTGCTCGACTTAGGCGAGGCAGTAACCGCGCCAGTGACGTAATCCTTGGTATAGACCAATTGCAGCTGGTTTGTTCCACTTAACGAATTTAGCGGATGGTTCAACCAGTTCGTTGCCGATGCACGAATCTCCACCGCGTGACGTTCGGTGATGTGGAAGGTTTTTCCGATCGAAAGGTCACTGTTAAAGTAGGCAGCACCCTTAATGTAGGGCAGAGTTGGCCCGTTTGTGCCGAACGCCGGTGCCGTAAAGCAGGAGAGCTTCGCAATCTGCTTCGAGGCCAGTCCCGAAGTTGGGTTGCAGGTCTCGGTCGGCAAGATCGCCATTTGGGCAGTGGTTCCAAAATACGTAGGCGCCCCAATGGTTGAAGAGCCGTAGTTTGCCGGCGAGTTGGCGTAGTTGTAGCTGAATCCAAAGTTCACCGGTGAGCCGTAGTTTGCCGGCATGTTAGCGCCTGACTGCCAGGTGGTGATTCCAGCGATATTCCAGCCGCCGATCGCACCCCTCAACAGTGATGAATCACCGTGATACAGCCGGTCGACCGGAATGCGATAGGAATAAGAGGTGTTCAGCACGTGGGGACGGTCAATCGCCAACACGCCGTAATTTGCTCCAACCACAAACGGGTTAATGGACAGGCCGGTTCCCAGAGCCTTCGACCAAGTGTAGTTCAGGTTGAAGACGAGAGCGCCGACAGGCTTTGCCCATGACATTTGGAGTGCGTTGTAATTGGAGTATCCGGTGTGTTCCGGCACCACAACGGAGTTTGTTCCGTACGACGCCCGGTAGGGCAGGTAGTCGACATAAGCATTGCAAACACCACCGCCGGTGCAAGTCTTTCCCGGATTTTCCGGATCGGCTGCGACGAGTCCCGTCACAGGATCTTTACCGAAGAGCGCACCCAGGGGCATCTTGTTGCGGTCGATGATGCTTCCGCTGTTATTCGAGATGTTTCCGACGCCATTCTGGCCGCCCAGCAGCACCTTGCTGGAACTGCTTCCCACGTAAGCAATCTGGAAGATTGTCTTCCACTTCACTTCCTGAGAAATCGTGAAGTTGTAGCTGGTGGTCAGCGGGATCTCGTTGTCAAAGGGGTCGGCGGCATAGATCGATCCGTTGACCGCGCCTGGGGCGGTTACCCCAGAAACGGGCGCTGGCAGACTTGCGACCTGGCTGAGCAGAATGTTGTTGCCGCTTGGCAGATTGTACGTTAACAAGCCCTGCGAGGTGGCGAGTGTACCAAGATAGTCGTTTACCTGGTCATTCCAACGGTATCTGCCCCATCCCCCGCGCACCACGGTCTTTCCTGTGCCGAAGATGTCGTAAGCAAGGCCGAAACGGGGAGAGACAAAGGCCGGCCGTACCGGAGAGCCTCCATTCGGAACTCCCGGGTCGATGCCGTGGTAGCGCACGCCCGGATTCGACTTCCCGGTGGCCGTGTCAATGGCGACCAGATCGGGAAAGAACGCCGACATTCCCAAGCTCTGGCGATCGTACCATCGCCCAATGTGATCGAAGCGGAAACCCCACTGCACCGTCAGCCGCCGGGTCACCTTCCACGAATCGTCAATGTAGCCGGCCAGAGTGCGGTAAGCCATGTCCTGATACGGTTCGGCGCTGGCTTCCTGGTATCCGGAAGCGATGCCGGTGGTGAAATCGGCGACTGGATTAACTGCGGACCCGATCGCTACATTGGCAGGACCGAAATAGTTGGGCTGTTGCTTGCCGTAGGAGAACACTCCGTTGGCGAAATTGTAACCAGCCTGCAGGTTTCCGGTGGTCTCCCAATAGCCGCCGAACTTAAAGCTGTGCGTGCGCCACAACTTGGTAAAGTTATCCGCGAAGGAAGGCATCTGCTTCTTCGAAGCCCACGCCCCTCCGAATTCGAACAAGTCGGGCTCGGAGAAGTCCGGGAAGGTGAAGTTCCCCGCACTGTTATAGGAGGGAATCATCGTGATCCCGGGATTCTTGAATACGCTGCCGTAGCTGTATCCCAGCTTCGCTTTCTTGACCGCGTTGATGTTGGCGCTTTGCGGCCCGTTGCCCCAACCCCAGCTGGCAACAAACTCATTGGTCATCGAGGGACTGAACACGTGGACGAAGTGTCCGGTGGCGATCTTGGATTGGGTCGTTGCCTGCAGTCCGCCGCCCGGGAAGGCGATGGCGTTCCCCGGGGTATACCAGACGTGCGCTCCATTTCCGTTTGCGGGTTGGGCGTCGCTGCCGTACTGATAGGAAACAAAAAATTTATTGGAGTCGTTCAGATCGTAGTCGAACCGCATGCGGTACATATAACCGTCATGTTTGGCGGGGAAATACTGCCGGTAGTTTCCCCCCGCGCTGGCAATCTGTCCCGGATCGGTGATGTTCGCCGTTGGCCAGATTTTCGCCAATGCCGCAGCCCCAGGATCGAGGTATTGCGACGGGATGATGCCATTGCTGACCGTAGTTCCGTCCGGCAGAACCATCCCGTTAATGCTGGCACAGGCCGTATTGGAGTGCGTACTGCTGGAATCCGTGTTGTTCCCGTTCGCGTCCAGATTGGGGCAAAGTGCGGCTACCCCAGCGCCGGCGGAGGTAAAGTTCCCCGCCATTTCTCCCGGGGCAGGGATGTAGGACGTGAGTGGCGCGGAAGCGCCGAGGTTTTGCAGGAAGTGCTCGTAGCCGAACCAGAAGAACACCTTCTCTTTGGTAAACGGAATAGGTCCGCCGAAGTTGAAGCCGGGATAGTAATAGTGAGCTGACCCGCGCGGGCTCTTTAGATGATTGTCCAACCAATCGTTGGCATTGAGGACATCATTGCGCGCCTCGAAGTAGCCTTCTCCGTGGTACGACTTGGTGCCCGACTTGCCAATGCTGTTGACGACGACCGGTCCCTTCTGGACGTCGGCGCCGAAGTTAGAAGTCTGCACCTGAACTTCCTGCGTCATCTTGGAGTTCACGATGGCCACCGACCAGCAATTGCAGCCGGGATCGATGATGTTGGCGCCATCGTTGACATAGCTGGTACCGCCGCGATAGGCGGCTCCATTGATGTCCAGCCCTACGCCGATCGCGCTCCCGGAGGCGCCGGTATTGAGAAAGTTCATGAAACCCGCGCCGTTGGAGATGCCATTACTGGTCGAGGTGACGCCCGGCAGTACTTTCACCAACTCCGAGATGTTGCGGCTGACCAGGGGAAGATCCTGGATATCTCTGGAGGAGAGCAGATCCTCGCGCGCGCCTGAGTCGACAGGTACGACCGCGCCCACCGAACTTACTTCGACGGTCTCTGAAACGGCGCCCACCGAGAGCTGAAGATTAGACAGGGTTCGCACGTCGCCGGTATGCATCTCGATGCCGGTCTGCTTCAAAGACTTGAACCCTTTGGCTTCCGCCGAAACCGTGTAGGACCCCGGCGTCACCGCGGAAAACGTGAAGTAGCCGGAACTGTTGGTCACGGTTTCCCGGACCTCGAGCGCGGCTTCGTTGACCAGCGAAACCTTCGCGCCGGCCAGCACGGCGCCCGCAGAGTCGGTGATGGTGCCCGAAATCGATCCGGAAACCTGAGCCCACAGGCCGGCGGGAGCGAGCAGTGCGGCTGCCAGGAGGGCGATCAAGCGAAGACTGACAAGATGAGGGACTCGCGGACGAGACAAGAATCGCATGAGATTTTCTCCTCGAACCCGTCTTGGGGCTCGCAGTTCGGATCGGTCCGGACCGAGCAGCGGACAGAGTTCCGATAACGTTTACGGCCAAAAGGCCGAATACAGCCAGTGTTTTCCGTGAACAACCTTGGAATTACCGTAAACGTTTACATTCGCTGAGAACTTGTAGAGCAACTTATTCCCTGCTGTCAAGCTCTTTTTTGCGAATTCTTGGGGTTGTAACATCTGTCAGCGGCGACTCCCCCGATTTCGCTGAGGGGAGCAAATAGCATTCCGGACGAAGGTCTGGGAGCGTTTACGGTGGTGGGGCGGCGTGGCGGTTCCCGATAGCTTTGGCCAGCTCTTTTTCACGTTCTGCTTTTTCATTCTCGCCCAAGCTGGCATAAGCTTCAGCCAGCGCCTCGGGAATAGCCGCAACGTCGGGATTGGCTCTTTCCAAAGCCTCTAATCGCTCCACTCCACCTGCGGACTCGCCACTCTTTATCTGCGATACGGCGAAGATGTAGCTAAGTTGCGGGCGGTCAGCGAGGGCCTCCTGCATGGGCCGCAGCGTCTCCACCGCTTCCCTGTATTTGTGAAGGGAAAAATAACTGGAGCCGAGGGCCGCTCGACTCCAGGTGTCCAATGCGTCGTTTTCCAGCTGCCGCCGCAGCGGTTCAATGGCTTGCTGGTAGTCTCCGGCTGAAAACGCCGCCCGCCCCCAGTTGGCATCCAAGCCCCGAATGGAAGGGTTCCAAACGGCTGCCTGCCCAAAGGCGCGCAGGGCGCCCGGAAAATCGTCCGCTGACGCGGCGATTACTCCCAGGTTGTTGTAGCTGTCCGCAACCGCGTCCTTGATTCTTGCTTCCAACGCATCCGCCTCGCTGTTTGCTTCCGGATTCAGTGGCGGGGGCTTATAACTCTCGGAGGACCGTTCACTCGCCGACGCCAGCCCCTGGGTAGCCGCGGTGCTTTCTTTTTGCAATTGATCCGCAGTTTTCATCTCCAGTTTGGCATCGTCTCTACGCCCAACTTGAAGAAGTAAACGCCCCAGAAGGTAGTGTGCTCGCTGCACCTGATAATGGTTGCGGGCAACATCGCCGGTCTCGGCGATAGACTTGCGCAGGGCGGCCTCGGACTCCGCAGCACGTCCGGCGTCATAATAGATCTGTCCCAGCAGGAGATATGTGTCCGGATTCTTGTCGTCCAACGCTTGCGCCTTGCGCAAATGGCGCTCTGCCGCCGCCAGATCGCGGCGGTTGAACTCAATGCTGCCGAGTTGATACAAGCTGAGTGGATCGTCCGGGTAATACTTCAATTCTCTCTGAAATTCCGCTTCCGCCTGGCTTTGCAGGACATTGCCCAGACCCAATAAATATGCGGCTCCGAGCGAATAATGCCCGCCGCGCACCTTGTCGTCTTTGGCCAGCGCTTTCTTGAACTCCGAGATGCCCTGCTCCGGATAGCCGGCTTCGCTCCAGGCTCTGCCGAACTCCAGATGAAGGTTGGGCGAGTCACCCAGACCAGCGAGCATCTCGGCGAAGATTCTTGCGGCTTGCTCGGGCTGCTTCCTTTTCAGATATTCGTTCGCCAGAGCGTAACCATTTTCGAAATTCGGGTCGAGCACCACGGCCGCCTCTAAATGCGTGGTCGCTGCCATGTCGTCACCCATTTGAGACAGGGTACGACCCAGTTCCAGATGGATCTTTGCGGTCTTGGGATGTGAAGCCAGCGCTTTTTCGGCGGCGTTCTTGGCTTTCAGGAATTCGCCGGCGTTCCGGCATGCGCCCACGTAATCTAAAGTCAGATCGAGGTCATTGGGCGTGATCGCGATCGCTTCTCCCAACAACGAGATCGCCCTGGGAAAATCGCCGCTCGCTGCCCGGGGGCTTGCCAGTCTTCGTAGCGCGAGGGAGATAAATTTCTTGTATTCGGTTTCGGCTTGAAACGTATCTTTGACGGTTAGCGCCTTCTGGGCGGCCTCATAGTGGTCCGCCATCGTATCTCGGGAAGCGCCATCATGGTTCACCGTTTGGCCTGGCGAAACCAGAGCGGTCATCGCCACACATAACAAGATATCCACAAAACGCCATGACTCCGGCCAACGGGGCGAAGAGCGTAAACGATTTCGGTATGTTGCGTTCTTGATCACTGGGTTCGGCCGCAGTTTCCTAACCTTGCCCATTTTTCCTCTACGAGCCAGCGTCGCGCAAGCAATTTAACAATCGGGCTTTGGCGGCCGGGGCTTCCCATTCCGGGGCTCGGCCCACCTTAGCCTTGGTTCGCGTGCTTTGTTGACAACCAAGAGACCCGCAGTTTACTTTCGTTAACGATTACGGTCTTGTTTCACCGCGATTTTAGCGGTTGTTCTTCCGAAAAATGGAATATTCTAAGCAGTTCGACGAGAACGACAGCCGTAAGAACGGCGCAATGAATCGAAAAACCAAGCTCCTGGACATCGCGCACGCGTTGGGGATTTCGACCGGCACTGTCCACCGCGCTCTCCACAATCATCCCGGGGTCAGCCCCATGACCAAGTCAAGGGTGCAGCAAATGGCCAAGACTCTGGGTTACAGGCCGAATCTAGCTGCACGTTACCTTTCTTCGAAGCGAAATCTGCGGGTCTCGGTGAATACTCTCCAGGGAACCACCTCTTTCTGGGACGAAGTGCGCGCCGGAATCACCGAAGAGGCGCGTGCGCTGCTGATGGAGAACGTGAGCATTGAGTTTCGAACCAATCCACGATTGGGCGAGGGGGAAGAAGAGGCCTTCGAGTCGGCCCTCAAGGCAGGTGTGGATGGAATCATTACCTTCCCGAGCCGTCCGCAGAGTTTGAATTCCTGGATGCGGCGTGCGTCGCGCAGCAGCATTCCCGTCGTCTGCGTAGCCACGGATGCGCCCAACACCGGCCGGTTGGCCGTAGTGTCAATCGATACTCTGGCCAGCGGTTCGCTGGCCGCGGATCTAATGGGGAATTTTCTCGACAGCCGGGGAAAAGTCGCAGTCACCATGAGTTCCATGGCGATCACCGAGCACGCCGAAAAGCACAAGGCCTTCGCCAGCACTCTGCGGCGCTTGCATCCGCAAATGCAATTGCCAGAAGTGATTGAAGATCACGACATTGAATCGGAGGCCTACCGCAAGAGCCGTGAGCTATTCGAGAGACATCCGGACCTCGCCGGTATCTACGTGACCACCGAAGCTTCGATCCCGGTGCTGAATGCCGCGCGCGATGCGCAGAAGCTCGACCAGATCACGTTCATCACGACCGATCTGTTTCCTGCGCTCGTGCCCGAAATCCGGTCCGGATCGGTAGCGGCGACGATCTATCAGCGGCCGCGAACCCAGGGACGCATGGCGTTTCGGGTGCTGCATGAGTTCCTGGTGGAAGGAGAGTGTCCATCGTTTCAAGTAACGCTGGCTCCCCACCTGGTGATGCGCGGGAATCTTGATTTCTTTTTGCAGCGGCAATCGCTGGAATCGGGCCCGGAGAGGGCGATTCGGCGGCAGAGCTCCACGCCGGAACTCGTCGAATACTTCGGCTGACGGAATCGCTTCCATCGTCGTAAGCGAGTGTTGCTGATAAAAAAAGGCGCAAATTGACGTCCATGCTGACGCAATCGACCGGAATCGATTTCCCGGCGAATCGTAAACGATTCCGCTCGGAGCCACCCCGCCCCCTACGGCTGCACTGCAAAAAGCATGGCCCACTTGCGCTTCCCGCACTTGATCTTCCCGAGGTGCTCGCAATGAAAGTAAGGAAATCGTTGGTCCGCTCCTGCCTGTTCGTCGTCTTCCTGTTCGTGCTCTTATCCCCGGCGCTCGCACAATGGACCCCGCTGAATCCGGTCGTCGACCTCCATCCTCAAGCCGACGGCGTGATCTTCACCATGCAGCACGGATCGCTTCGACTGGAAGTATGTTCGGATGCGATCATCCACGTTCTCTACTCGCCAACTGCTTCCTTTCCGCCTGCCCATCCCGATCCCGTCGTCGTGAAGACGAGTTGGCCCGTCACCAGGTTCGACATGCAGACGAATGACAGCGAAATAACGCTGACCACCTCGAAGTTAGCTGTGGTCGTTACGCGAAAAGACGGCGCGATCACCTACCGCGATCACGACGGCAGGCAGTTAGTGCAAGAGGCGACCCGCAGCCTGACCCCGGTCAGGGTGAACGGCGAGGATACCTACCGTGCCGAATCCTTTGTGAATATCTATGGATCGCACGAGGCCTTGTACGGCTTGGGTCAGCATCAAGCCGGCGTGTGGAATTACCGCGGCGAGTCAGTGGATATTTCGCAGGACAACTCCAATATCGCCGTGCCGCTTCTCGTCTCCAGCAATGGCTACGGAATTTTCTGGAACAACGATTCCCGCAGCCGCTTCAATAACCGCTTCGCCAATTATCTCTATATCAGTTCCGAAGTCGCCGACGTCATCGACTATTACTTTCTCTATGGCCCCGATCTCGATCGTGTCATCGCCGGCTATCGCGACCTCACCGGCCAGGCTCCGCTTTTTGGCAAGTGGGCATACGGCTTCTGGCAATGCAAGAACCGCTACAAATCGCAGGAAGAGATCTTAGGAGTCGCCAGAAAATATCGCGAGCTGCACATTCCCGTCGACGACATCGTCCAGGACTGGTTCTGGTGGAACCGCAAGGGAGAGTTCGTGTTCAACAAGAACTATCCCGACCCCAAGGCGATGATCGACGAACTCCATCGCGAGCACTTTCACCTGATGATTTCGATCTGGCCTTTCTTCGAACCGGGATCGGAAAACTATGAGTACATGGACCAGAAAGGGTGGTTCGTCGATAAGTTCAAGTTCGCCAAACCGCCATATCACACCGACGCTATGGCGGTGTACGACGCGACCAGCGACGAGGCGCGCAAATTCTATTGGGAGCAAGTGGACAAGGGCTTGTTCAAGATCGGAGCCGATGCCTGGTGGATGGACACAACCGAGCCCGAAACCGAAGGCCAGGAAGAAAACATTCAGCTCGGCCACAAGCTCGCCATCGGCAGCGGAGATCGCTACGTGAATGCTTTTCCCGTGTTGGACACGGGAGCCGTTTATCAGGGGCAACGCGCCACGAGCGATCAAAAGCGGGTGTACATTCTTTCGCGCTCCGCATTCGCCGGATCGCAGCGCAACGCCGTTACCGCATGGTCGGGCGACATCAACTCCGACTGGTTCAGCTATCGCCGCCAGATTCCCGCCGGGCTGAACTTCGCCCTCTCCGGCATTCCTTACTGGACCACCGACATCGGCGGCTTCGTCTTCGGAAGCCCCACCGATCCTGCCTTTCGAGAGCTGTTCATCCGCTGGTTTCAGTACGGCACATTCAATCCCATCCTCCGCGTGCACGGTACGCGGAAGCCGGACGAAAACGAACTCTGGTCGTATGGGCTGGATGCACAAAAGATTCTCGTCAGCTTCGACCGGCTGCGGTACCGTTTGCTGCCGTACACGTATTCGCTGGCCTGGATGACGACCAACGAAAGCTACACTCCCATGCGCCCGCTGGTAATGGATTTCCGCACCGATGTGCGCGCGCAGAATAAGTGGGACGAATTCATGTATGGGCCCGCTTTCCTGGTGAATCCAGTAACCGAACCCGGTGAAATGAACCGGCAAGTCTACCTGCCGGATGCAAAGTGGTATGACTTCTGGAGTGGCACATCCAGTGCTGGCGGCAAGCAGATTATGGCGGACGCGCCGCTCTCTCGGTTGCCGCTGTATGTTCGAGCGGGCTCGATCGTTCCCTTAGGACCAGATCTCGAATGGTCCACGGAGAAGCCTGCTGACCCGATTGAGTTGCGCGTATACCGCGGCGCCGATGGAACATTCACGCTCTACGAAGACGAGAACGACAATTACAACTACGAAAAAGGCGTGCACGCCACGATTCCTTTTCACTGGGACGAAGCCAAGCAAGTGTTAACGATCGGCGACCGGCAGGGACAATTCCCCGGAATGCTATCGAGCCGCACCTTCCGAGTCGTCTTCGTGGGAGAACATCACGGCACAGAGATTGCGCCGTCCGAACCCGACCAGGTAGTGCAGTACTCCGGCAAGCAAATCACCGTAACGCCGCCGCGGCCTAAGTCTTGATGAGATCCGCGAGGGCCATCAACACGTTAAATCCGGAGGTCGCTACTTCGCCGCTTGGCCGTCAGTAGTAGTGCTGAAACGTCACTTCCACGGTGACCGTGAACTGTCTCACCGGCAGCGCGTTCCTCCATCCGGTGGATGCCCACCGTCCGCGCACACTGCAACTGGGGCTGAAGTTCAGCTTCTAGAATCCGCCCCGCTACAAAGGCACCACACACGCCGGATTGAGCCACGCACGATCGTGTGAATCCATCAGTGGATTGACTTGCCCGCCTCGCTCGCGTAGCATTCGCGCCGATGATTGACCGACCTTCGGGCGTATGGGAGGGCACTCAAGCCAATGGGCAAGCGCAGCCAGCCCCGCAAGGAAATCGAAGTTCCGGTGCGCATATTCGGCACCGACAGCGACGGTCACGTCTTTTCAGAGAAGGTCCCCACCGTCAACATCAGCCGGAGCGGGGTAGAGGTGGCGGGAGTCAGCCGAAAACTCAAGGTCGACGAGGTAATTGGGCTCTCTTGTGGCAGCAATCGAGTGCACTTCCGCATAAAGTGGGTGGGCGAGACCGGCACGCCGAAGGCCGGACGCATGGGCTTGCTGAACCTCACTCCAGAAAAGCCCTTGTGGGACTTTCCTCTGCCGTCGATTGGCGACGATGAATACCATCCGGGCAGCATCGAGTTCCGCAAGCATCCCCGCTTCCGCTGCCAAAGCTCCGTCGAGGTTCATCTTAAGGAGGGAGCATCCTTTTGGGGCACAGTCACCGACCTCAGCCTTGGTGGGTGCTACGTGGAAATTCCCATCCCCATGGAGCCGGGGAAACGATTGAAAGTCGGAATCTGGTTGGGACAAAACAAGGCTTGGGCCGAGGCGCAGGTGGCCCACAAGACGCCGGGCATGGGAATCGGCCTAAGATTCATCGAGATTTCCGACGAGGATCTTGATCAGATTCGGCGATTCCTGGAAAGTCTTGCGCCGTTCGCTCGCAAGGCCACACGACCCGGGCTGCGGCGAACAACCTAGGCCGACAAACTCTTCTCTTCTGGATTTTTGGGTCTGGCATTTCCCGCGCCATGCGCTGGTAGCTGCCTTACTGCGGCTGCAAGCCGGTCGCGGACATCGCAAGTTGTAAGCCGAGTAGCCGGCCCATGCGACCGCGATCCGCATGGGCCAACGCTATGCTCATTTCGGAAGCCCACGCCTTCCACCGTGTTCGCCTGGTCCCTCGTCAGGGTCGACTCCTGGTTCGCACCGATGTTCGCATCGATGTTCGCGCCGGTCGCGGCGTTCCCGATTTTCGTTCTTCAATCTCCGCTGAATCCAACCGCGCTGCCCATTTGTCATAGGCGGATGTCGGCCCCTTCCAGCGCAATTCCTCCACCTCGTCGAACAGTGCAATATCGGTCCGAAGTGTGGCCAATTTTCTAAAAAGCAAGGCCTGATCCCACTCCCGGTGAAGGGTGTCTGCGAGTGCGCTCGCGCTGGCGGCGTTCACTCTCCATTCGCGGTAATCCTTGGGTATCGATTCGAGATGGAGAAACTTGGCGAGCACCGCGGCGGACGATTTCGCACCCCATCCGCGCAACCCGGGATAACCATCTGCCGCGTCGCCCACCAAAGCCAGGTAGTCGGGAATCGATTCAGGCAAGACTCCAAATTTTTGCACCACGGCGTTCTCGTCCAGGGTCACACGCGTGCGGCGATTTAATTGCACGATGCGCGAGCCCGACACACATTGCGTCAGATCTTTGTCGGGCGTGCATAGGATCACGCGCGTAACATCTTTGTCCTGGCTGGCAGCGACGGCAGCTGCGGCTATGGCGTCATCCGCCTCAAACTCCACCATCGGCCAAACGACAACGCCAGCCGCGGCCAGAACCTCTTCGAGGAGCGGAAATTGGGCCAGGAGATCGGGATCAATGCCTTCACCGGTTTTATAGCCCGGCCATAGCTGGTTGCGGAAAGACTCGATCACGTGATCAGTCGCCACCGCGATGTGCGTGGCGCCTGCTTTCATCATCCCCAGCACCGAACTGAGCACGCCGCGAACCGCAGCGACCTCGCATCCGTTTTCATCGCGAGCGGAGGGCAGCGCGTAATAATGGCGGAACAGCTCGTAGGTGCCGTCTACAAGATAAATCTCCA
>Ga0075029_100000261_pt1 | contig 29365 bp, 28 predicted proteins | sample LitLauG_LLR_2013_FD_71391 | JGI IMG/M metagenome (GOLD analysis project Ga0075029, IMG submission 71391) | Freshwater sediment microbial communities from North America - Little Laurel Run_MetaG_LLR_2013 | ecosystem: Environmental > Aquatic > Freshwater > Creek > Sediment | place: USA... | reverse complement strand
CAGTCTTACTGCGTCATAACCGACTTATCCCCTCATCCTGAGGAGCTTGCGCGAGCAAGCGTCTCGAAGGACGAGGCCCGGAAACAGGCAACGTGGCCTTCATGGTTCGAGACAGCGCCAGGGCGCCTCCTCACCATGAGGGTCTCATGACGCAGTAAGGCCAGCTACCCGCCCACCTGAGCGCGATGGCGCAGGAAATGGTCGGCGAGCACGCAGGCCATCATGGCTTCGCCCACGGGTACCGCGCGAATGCCGACGCAGGGGTCGTGCCGACCCTTGGTGACGATCTCGGTTTCACCGCCCTTGCGATCCACGGTGCGGCGTGGCGAGAGGATCGACGAGGTCGGCTTCACGGCAAAGCGCGCCACCACCGGCTGGCCGGTCGAGATGCCGCCCAGAATGCCGCCGGCGTGATTGGACAGGAAGGTGACTCCCTGATTGCCCATCCGCATCTCGTCGGCGTTTTCCTCACCTGACAATTCGGCCGCAGCAAAGCCCGCGCCGATCTCGACGCCCTTCACCGCATTGATGCTCATCATTGCGGCGGCAAGATCGGCGTCGAGCTTGCCGTAGATCGGCGCACCCCATCCCGCCGGCACCCCTTCCGCAATCACCTCGATCACGGCCCCGATCGAGGAACCTTTCTTGCGAATGCGATCGAGATAGTCCTCGAACAAGGCGGCCTTGTCCCTGTCGGGACAGAAGAACGGATTGTTCGCAACCTCGTCCCAATTCCATTTCGCGCGATCGATCTTGTGCGGGCCCATCTGCACCAGCGCGGCCCGCACGGTGACGCTTGGCAAAATCCTGCGCGCGATCGCGCCTGCCGCAACCCGCATCGCGGTCTCGCGCGCCGAGGAACGCCCGCCGCCGCGGTAATCGCGCAGGCCGTATTTTGCGTCATAAGTGTAGTCGGCGTGTCCGGGGCGAAACTTGTCCTTGATGTCGGAATAATCCTTCGAGCGCTGATCGGTATTCTCGATCAAAAGCCCGATCGGCGTGCCGGTCGTAACCTGCTGGCCGCTCTCCGGGTGCGCCATCACGCCGGATAGAATCTTCACCGCGTCCGGTTCCTGCCGCTGCGTGGTGAAGCGCGACTGTCCGGGACGGCGGCGATCGAGATCGCGCTGGATGTCTTCGGCGGTCAGCGGCAGCAATGGCGGACAGCCATCGACCACGCAGCCAAGCGCAACCCCGTGGCTTTCGCCAAAGGTCGTAACGCGGAACATGTGGCCGAAGGTATTGAAGGACATTTTGTCTGTAGCTCGCCTGCGTTGACAATTACCATATACGTTAAATGTCCGTAACGCGTGGGGTTCGGAGCGTCAAATGAGGAGGTAACCGCGCTCGCGCGGCAGGCACGCTATGCGCTCTCGCGTCTGGAGAGGGGGGTGCGCCACGAATTCCGGCGTCTGCGGCCACCTGCCCAACCACAACAGGGGAACAAGCGAGAGCGTGAAGGGCCGGATTAACTATACTTGCTCAATTCACCAGCGGCGAAGACATAAACCGCGCCCTGCTCGATCGCAAGATCAGCGGCGCTTTCCGGCGTCTCGAAACCAAGGGCCACCATCAACGCCCGGGCGGTGCCGCCATGGGCGACTGCAACGGCATCGCCTGCGAGTTGATCGTACCATTCGGTGATCCGCGCCTGTACCGAAACATAGCTCTCCCCGCCAGGCGGCGACACGGTCCATTTCTCGGCTTGCCGCCTCTCGAACACATCCGGGTTCCTGGCCTGCGCCTCCGGGAGGGTCGAGCCTTCCCATTCCCCGTAGCCGATCTCGCGCAACCGATCGTCGATGGCATATTGCTGCGGCGGAAGACGAAGGACATCGCGCACCAATTCCATCGTCTGTCGCGCCCGGCCGAGCGGGCTGGCGACGAATTCCAGCGAGGCCGCGTCGCGCCCCTCGCGCGCCAACAGATCGCCAAGGATACCGCCAGCGTCGATCGATTGCCTGCGGCCAAGATCGTTGAGCGGAACATCCCGTTCGCCCTGCAGCCGGCCTTGTGCATTCCAGTCGGTTTCGCCGTGGCGGACGTAGTAGATGGTCGGCATGATAACAGAAGCTCTCAAGCGTCGGCTCGATGTCATTGCGAGGAGCCAAGCGACGAAGCAATCCCGTCAGTCTTTGCCGTGCGATGGATTGCTTCGCCGAGCCTGTCATCGGACCGCGCATTCGCGCGACCCGTTGGCTCGCAAAGACGAAAAGCGATTATTCCTTCGCCAGCGAAATATCCGGCGCGTCCGGCCGCTTCATGCCGACGACGTGATAGCCGGAATCGACATGATGTACTTCCCCGGTGACACCGCGCGACAGATCGGAGAGGAGATAAAGCGCGCTGTCGCCGACTTCCTCGATGGTGACGGTGCGGCGCATCGGAGCGTTGTATTCGTTCCACTTCAGGATGTAGCGGAAATCGCCGATGCCGGAGGCCGCCAGCGTCTTGATCGGGCCCGCCGAAATCGCGTTGACGCGGATGTTCTTTTCGCCGAGATCGGCTGCGAGGTAGCGCACGCTGGCCTCCAGCGCCGCCTTTGCCACCCCCATCACGTTGTAATGCGGCATCCACTTCTCGGCGCCGTAATAGGTCAAGGTCAGGATGGAGCCGCCGTCGGCCAGGAGCTTTTCGGCGCGCTGGGCGATGGCGGTGAGCGAGTAGCAGCTGATCAGCATGGTCCTGGAGAAGTTGTCCGCGGTGGTCTCCAGATAGCGGCCGTCGAGCTGGTCCTTGTCGGAGAAGGCGATCGCATGCACCACGAAGTCGATTTTGCCCCATTTCTCCCCGAGCACCTCGAACACGGCATCGATGGTCGCGCCATCGGTGACGTCGCAGTGCCCGAGCAGGATACCGCCAATCTCCTTTGCCAGCGGCTCAACCCGCTTTTTCAGGGCGTCGCCTTGCCAGGTCAGGGCGATCTCCGCACCCGCCGCGTGGCAGGCCCTGGCGATGCCCCACGCAATCGAGCGGTTGTTGGCAACCCCGAGGATCACTCCCCGTTTGCCCTTCATCAAACCAGAACCTTGCGCCATTCGGTTTCCAATCGAGCTTCGAGCGGGGTTTGGAGGTACACTAGCTGTCCGGACCGGTACAGCCCCGCATTTTCAATGCTCGACATCATTTTATCGCGCAACCTTGGCGGGCGGAATAGCCGGTTTAATCCGGTGTTAGATGTGTGAGGCGTCCAGGGCGCCGGCCCCGGGCGGGGAAGCCCGCTTCCGAAAAAAGCCCGCTTTGGACCCGCGCAATTCTCGGATCGCGCAATTTTAGGATCGCGCAATGACTGCGTTTCGCGAGAGTGTGGAGGCCATGATTCCGGCGCTGCGCCGGTATGCCCGCGCGCTCACACGCGATGCCGACATCGCCGACGATCTCGTGCAGGATACGCTGGTGCGCGCGCTGCGTTCGGAACGGCTGTTTTTGGGCGGGGACGTCAGGAGCTGGCTCTACACGATCCTGACCAATCTCAACAAGAACCGGCGACGATCGCTGGCCCGAAAGCCGCAATTCATGCCGCTGCTGGAGAACAATCCCGATGCCAGCGGGACCGAGGCCGAAGGTCGCGATATCGCCAAGGCGCTGGCGACGCTGGTCGAGGAGCAACGTGCCGTGTTGCTGCTGGTGATGCTGGAAGGATTGAGCTATCGCGAAGTCGCCGACATCCAGGGCGTACCCATCGGCACCGTGATGTCGCGCCTGGCGCGCGCTCGGGCCCATGTGAAGTCGGTTCTGGAAGGCGATCGCCCCGCTTCCTTGCGGAGGGTGAAATAAATGGTGGCAAATTCTGTGCATGAGGGATTTAAAAGAGGGCAGGTTAAAAGAGTGCGGCTTTTAAACGGGTTTTCGATCTGGTTTTCTGGGGCAACCACATTGCAGCCGAGTTTTTCCTTCCGCGGGGAGAGCGGAAGGCGGCCAGGATGATTGCAAGCAAGACGAGAAAGCGACATGACCGATACAAGGATCCCCGTCACCGAAGACGAACTTCATGCCTACGTCGACAATGAATTGCCGGCGGAACGTCTCGGCGATGTCGAGGCCTGGCTTCTGGCACATCCTGACTGTGCCGGACGGGTAAGAGCATGGCGCGAAATGGCGGAGGCGCTGCACGTCCGCTATGACCAGGTCGCCGACGAGGCGGTGCCGAAGCGGCTCGAAATCGAGCGGCTGGTACGGGCCCCGCGCAGATGGGTTTACGGCGCAATCGCCGCAACGCTGCTGGCGTTCATCGGCGGCGGTGGCGCCGGCTGGCTGGCACATGGCGTCGGCGCATCGCCCTCGGCGATGGATAATCTCGCCTCGGATGCGCTCGATGCGCACCGGCTTTATGTCGTCGAAGTTCGCCACCCGGTCGAGGTGCCCGGCAACGAGCGCGCGCATCTGCAGACCTGGTTGACCAAACGCTGTGGCTGGGCGGTCCGCGCCCCCGAACTCGGCGCGACGGGGCTCAAGCTCGTCGGAGGACGGCTGTTACCCGGCCCCACGGGACCGGCCTCGTTCCTGATGTATGAGAGCGCATCGGGAGAGCGCTACACCCTTTACGCCTCGCGCTCGAAGACCGGAACCGCGCAGATGCGCTACACGGCCGCCGAGAATTCGGGCGCCATGTATTGGTCCGAGGACGACGTCGGCTACGTGCTGACCGGCCCCACCGACAAGGAGAAGTTGCATCAGGTCGCAAGGATGGTTTACGACCAGAGCGAGAAGGGCGGCTAGCGTCCGATGGCTGCGTCCTGACGCAAGCCCACGGCAGCAAGCGGACGGTGCGTCCAAATTCGGACATTAAGAATCTGAAATTGGAACATGGACGCGTCTCAATATCGCTGCAGGTAGTCACGAAAAATTGTGGCGCGTTCGATCCGCCGATCGACGCAAGCGGCCTCGACTGGGGTTTTGTACCGCGCTGGTCCCCTGGTTGAGGCCGCACCCGTTTCATGCACCGAGCAGGGCCGCGCGCCAGGCCACCGCATCGCGCTCTACGTCAGATCGCTGCGCGGATTATAGGGATGCGCCTCGCGCCATTTTTGCATCAACGCCTCGAGTTCGGCGTCGTTGCCATCCGGAAGCGCGATTCGGGTGGTGACGAACAGGTCGCCGGCGCCGCCCGCTTTCGGCAAGCCCTTGCCCTTCAACCGAAAGGTCCTGCCGCCTGAAGTGTTCTTGGGGATGGAAAGCTCCACCGCGCTGCCAAGCGTAGGCACCCGAACCTTGCCGCCCAGCACCGCCTCATAAAGGGTGATCGGCAGCTCGAGCCGCAGATCGCTGCCATCGATCTTGAAGAACCGGTGCGGTGCAATGTTCACCGTAATCAGTACGTCGCCTGGAGGGTGACCCGGCGCGGTCTCGCCCTGCCCTTTCAACCGGATCTGCTGACCGGCCACGACGCCGGGCGGAATCTTGACGTTGAGTTCCTTGCCGGTCGGCAGCCGAACACGCTTTTCGGTGCCCTTGACCGCTTCCTCCAGCGACACCGTCATCGAGACCGAGAGGTCGAGATCAAGCGCTATGGTGCCGGGGTCGAACTCGAAACTTCCGCCGCCCTGACCTCGCGCGCCACGCGCCGCAGCGGCGCCGAACATGCTGTTGAGAATATCCTCAAAGCCGCCGCCACCAGCCGCGCCTCCGGTCCGAAACGTATGGGTCTCGAAGCCGCCCGCGCGCCCACGCGGATCGGCACCCGAAAAGCCGCCGCCAGGATGGCCGCCGCCGAAGCCGCCGCCGGGAAAGCCCTGGAAACGCGGCTTGCCATCGGCATCGATCTCGCCGCGGTCGAATTGCTTGCGCTTGTCCACGTCGCCAACGATCTCGTTGGCTGAATTCAGCTCTGAGAAGCGGGCCGCAGCCTTCGGATCGTTCTTGTTGGCATCGGGGTGATATTTCTTGGCAAGCTTGCGAAAGGCGCTCTTGATCGCCGCAGCGCTGGCGCCTCGCGGCACCCCCAAGACCTCATAGGGGTCGCGCATCCGTCAGGTCTCCTTCGAGGAAATCATCAATCGATAATGGTTCAGGCGACGCGCCCGTCGGAAATTTCATTTGGGGTCTTCGTGGCATTTTTGCAACGGGCATGATCTTCGAATGCACCGCCGGCGAGGTAAGATCATGCAGCCTTTCAATTGTTTACGCAGCGACCAGGCGCCGCCTGGCCTTCTCAGCTCCGTCTCCACGGTTTGAGTGTGTGAATTTCCCATCCCCCGCGACCGGTCTGGCAGGCGGCGCCCTGCAGCCAGCTTTCCGAGTGGCCGTTGACATAGCTTGCGAGGAAATCGCGGCAAGTCCGCCCTTCGGAAGTATAGGCTTGCGCCAAAGGCGTCACCGACCCGCGGGCCCCGGTCTCGGGATTTTCCCAGGGCTGACTGGCATCCTTGTCGCCGTTGGTCAGCACGTCGGAGGCCGCATTGCGTGCGAATGCAAGGTCCGTTTCGGTCGGCTCCATGTGCGCCACCGGCGATTTCGGGCTGACGGAACCTGTCAGGGAGCCGGTGAGATCGTCGCCGATTTTGGCGAAAGGAGTGTCGGTACGCGACAGGCTGCAGCCGGCGTTGCCCGCGCCGATCAGGACCACCGCCACCACCCTGCCGGCGCCTCCGATCGTCGATAGGCCAAAGCGCTCCCATGCCCTATATAAGGCTGGCCCGGTACGGGACTGCAACGCGCATCTGGCCGCGGGCGGGCGCAACTCTTGGACTCCAAATGACGGACACGACCTCCATCAAACACCCGACAACCTTAACATCCGGTGATTTCACCGCGGCAGAAGAGCCGTTCGCGCTGTTTGGCGAATGGTTTGCGGAAGCGGCGAAGGCGGAACCGAATGATCCCAACGCCATGGCACTTTCCACCGTCGATGCGACGGGCCTGCCTGACGTGCGGATGGTGCTGATGAAGGGCTATGACAACGAAGGTTTCGTGTTTTACAGCCACATCGCCAGCGCAAAAGGCCGCGAACTTGCCGCAAATCCCAAGGCGGCTTTGCTTTTTCACTGGAAATCCCTGCGCCGGCAGGTCCGCATCCGCGGCACCGTGTCGCCGGTCAGCGACGCCGAGGCCGATGCCTATTTCGCCACCCGGCCAAAACAGGCCCAGCTCGGCGCCTGGGCCTCGAAGCAGTCGCAACCGCTGGAAAGCCGGTTTGCCTTTGAGCAGGCGATCGCAAAAGTCGCCGCCAAATACCTGGTCGGCGAGGTGCCGCGCCCTGCCGGGTGGAGCGGATGGCGTATCGTGCCGCTGCAATTCGAATTCTGGCACGACCGCCCGTTCCGCCTGCATGACCGCATCGAATTCTGCCGCGAGGGGCCAGAATCCTCATGGACCAAGGTAAGGTTGTATCCATAAGAGTTCGAAGCGTCATGGCCGGGCTTGTCGCGGCTATCCACGACTTGCACGCTCAGGCAGTTTGAAGACGTGGATGCCCGGCGCGAGGCCGGGCATGACGAAAACGAAAGAACAGGTCATGCCCACTTCATCCAACAGCGGACCTCGGCGCACGTTGCTCCTCACCGGTGCCAGCCGCGGCATCGGCCATGCGACCGTGATCCGCTTTTCCTCGGCCGGCTGGCGCGTCATTACCTGCTCGCGTCATCCGTTCCCCGAGGACTGCCCGTGGGATGCAGGACCGGACGACCACATCCAGGTCGATCTGGCCGACCATGACGACACGACGCGTGCGATCTCCGAAATCCGCCGCCGGCTGGAAGGCGGCATGCTGCATGCCCTCGTCAACAACGCCGCTATCTCGCCAAAGGCGGAGGGCGGCGCGCGGCTTGGTTGCATCGATACCGACATCGAGACCTGGAGCCATGTGTTCCGGGTCAACTTCTTTGCTCCGATCATGATGGCTCGCGGGCTGATCGAGGAGTTGAAGGCCGCGAAGGGCTCGGTGGTCAACGTGACCTCGATCGCAGGCTCCCGCGTGCACCCGTTTGCGGGGGCGGCTTATGCTACGTCGAAGGCGGCGCTGGCCTCGCTCACCCGCGAGATGGCTTCGGATTTCGGCCGCCATGGCGTGCGGGTCAACGCGATCGCGCCGGGCGAGATCGACACCTCGATCCTCTCGCCGGGCACCGAGAAGATCGTCGAACAGCAGATCCCGCTGCACCGGCTCGGCACCCCGGACGAAGTCGCCAAGATCGTCTATGTGCTGTGCACTGAAACAAGTTCTTACGTGAACGGCGCGGAGGTCCACATCAACGGCGGCCAGCACGTCTAGCCTAGCTGGGGTGACCTCATCCTGAGGAGCGGCCTCTTGGCCGCGTCTCGAAGGATGAGAAGGCAAGGAACGGGCCTTTTTACCATCCTTCGAGACGCCGCTTCGCGGCTCCTCAGGATGAGGCCGGAAGTTGAGGCCAGCGCTACTTGCGCTTAGAGTGCTTCCAGAAGCATCCACGTCAAACCAGGCCGCGCAGGATTTGCGCCGCCTGCCAGCGCAGCGATTCGACCGCGTTGGAAATGCTGGAGCATTCATCCTCGCGTTCGCCCTCGCACAGCACGGCGCCGCAATGCCGGCACGTCCTCGCCGGGATCGCCTGCGCCCGGCCGGCAATGTCGCGGCCCTGCTGGTAGCTGGCGAAGTCGATGACGTTACGTAGCTGCATTATGACTTTCTCAACCATTGCGGTCCTCGCGATCGATACGAAGTTATCGCAGAAAGCCGTCGCGCAAACGTTCAGTCCAACGCTCAAATTTTAGCGGAGCAATTCACGCGCCCCGCCAGCAGCGTGACGCAGTTTCTTAACCTCGAGGAACAGCCGGCTTGCCATGTCATGAGGCCGATGGATGCCGGATCAGGTCCGATCGGGTCCGCGCATGACGGCCGCCTAGAGCCATTTCTTCCACTTGAAATACATATAGGGCCCGACTGCGGCGACCAGCATCGCCACTACTGCGAGCGGATAGCCATGATGCCATTCCAGCTCCGGCATATCCTTGAAGTTCATGCCGTAGATCGAGGCGATCAGGGTCGGCGGCATCAGCACCACCGCCATCACCGAAAACAGCTTGATGATATTGTTCTGCTCGAGATTGACGACGCCCAGCATCGCATCCAGCACGAAGGTGATCTTGTTGGAGAGATAGGAGGCGTGGTCGGTCAGCGAGGTCACGTCGCGTTGCATGGTCTTGAGCTGCTCGCGCATGTCTTTGGACCACTTGACGCCGTCGACCGCAGCCGCCACGAAGGTCACCATCCGCCCGATGGAAACCAGGCTCTCGCGCACTTTCGACGTCAAATCGCCCTTTCGCCCGATCGCGATGAGAATATCGGAATAGCGTTTGGCATGGCCGGTACGCGCCGCACCCTCAGGTTCGAAAATGTCGTGGCTGATCGCGTCCATGTCGCCGCCGGCGCGCTCCAGAATGTCGGCATTGCGGTCGATCACCGCATCCAGCAGTTCCATCAGCACCATTTCGCCGGTGACGCTGGAGGCGCAGGAACGTGCCAGCTTGTTTTCCACGAGCACAAACGGCCTCGGCTCGTCGTAGCGCACGGTTACCAGGCGGTGGTTGGCGAGTATGAAGGTAACGGCCGTGGTACGCGGATTTTCCGTGTCCGCCCCGCACATCAGCGTTGCGGTCATGTAGCGGGCGCCGTTCTCGACGTAGAGCCGGCTCGATATCTCGATTTCCTGCATGTCTTCCCGGGTGGGGACCGCTATCCCCGCCAACCGCTCTACCGCCTTGTCCTCGGCCATGGTCGGTTTGACGAGGTCGATCCAGACCGCACTCTCCGGCAGGGCGTCGAGATCGGTCACGGTTGCCTTTTTGAGCGAGGTTTCTGAAGGGACGAAAACCGAAAACATCGAGAACTCCAGACTGCCAAGGCTGATCAACCGACCGGTTTGTCGAGTGATGCGGTATCAAAAACGATTGGTCAAATCCAAAACGCCACTAAGAATCTGGATTTGCGAGCGGTCTTTCGCTTTCAACATTCAAAACGGCTGCCGCGACAGGATGCGGTTGTTCGAACCCGACCCAAGGACCCTGTCTGCCGGCCTTCATGATCGGTACGGCGATCGCCCGGTGACCGCCCGGTCGCCTCGACCGCCCGGTGACCGCCCGATGACCCCGCCCGATGACCGGCCGATGACCGCCCGGGCGCAAAGGCAAGGTGGCCCTGACCCCAGCGGTGACAGGCACGCGGCTGATTCGGCGGTTGCCATCGCTGATTTTCGCGAGAATTAACTGGCCCTTAGGAGCTTGCGGCAAAAAAGACACAGGCTGCCTTCGGCAGCGCGGGACAGGCATCTAAGGTCTGGAGTTCTCGCCGGTTTCGAGGATAATGACGCACCTTTGGAATCCCCGCGATTAAGGTGCATGTTGCGCCCGCGTAAGCCCACTGGATGGAAGTACAAGATGTCGTTGCTCAAACTGACACTGGGTGTTCTGGCTGCCGGCTTGCTGCTTTCGGGCTGCATGGAAACGGCGACCTATGAGGCGACCAACACAGGCGCCTTCAAGCAGCACGACAAGGAGCTCCTGGCGAAGATTCGCTACGAGAATGTGCAGCCGCCGGACAACTTCCGCCGCGCGATCGTGGAGTTTCAGCGCAAGGAGGCGCCCGGCACGATCGTGGTCGATTCCGACAACCACTATCTTTATTTCGTGCTGAACGACGGCAAGGCGATTCGCTACGGCATCACCGTTGGCGAGGAAGCCATGGCGTGGTCGGGCATCGCCAAGATCGGCAGCATGGCCGAGTGGCCGGCCTGGCATCCGACCAAGGGCGAGATTGAGCGCCTGGGCGTTCCGACCTACGTTGCGCCGGGACCGGACAATCCGATGGGTTCGCGCGCGCTCTATCTCTACTCGGGCGGCAAGGACACCCTGTTCCGGATCCACGGCACCAACCAGCCCGAATATATCGGCTCGTCGATCTCCTCCGGTTGCATCCGCTTGACGAACGAGGACGTGATTGACCTGTATAACCGGGTGAAGATGGGCACCATTGTCGTGGTGCTCGCGCCGCACCACAGCGACTCGCCTTTCGGCTCCGGTTCGCAGGTAGCCTTGCAAAGCGACACCCGCTTTGGCGCGGTGCGCTGAAGCGCGATCGGATTTGGTTGAATCGTCATCGCGCTTTAGCTCCCTGATCGAGCATGATCTGCGCGCAAACGCGTTTCGCGTTTGTCGTGAGGGAAAAAGCACTGCACACTTTTTGCGGATCATGCTTTAGTCTTACCGCGTCATAAGACCCTCATGGTGAGGAGGCGCCTTGCGCCGTCTCGAACCAGCCAATCGGGTCGGATTTTCGAGAAAAAGCGCCGTTTTTACCGGCGCTTTTTTGTCGGCTGCGGCTTTTCCACGACCGGTTTGGCATGAGGGTCGGTCTCACTTGAATCGGTTTTTTCGGCGTCGGGTTTGGCGGCGACCTCGCGTGGCGGCGCTTGTTCCGGGCGCTCGGCCGGCAACATCGGTGCGATCTGCGGCAGCGGGTCCCATACGTTCCACTGGCAAATCCTGTAGTCGTTTCGCCGTTCCATCAGGTCGAGATGAATGTGATCCTCATGGTACCAGTCCGAGCCCGGACCCAACACGGTCGAAAAGCGGGCGCACACCGAATGCAAGACCGCTTCGCGCAAGTCTCGCTGTACTGTGCGATCGGTGAACGAAATCACGCGACCGTTGGCGAGCTTGAGGGAACGAACGTCCAAGGCATTGGCGCGGCCATGTTCGGATAATTGGGCGCCCAGGATGCGGTTGCGACCCCGGCATTCGTAGGAGTCGAAATTGTCGAGGTCGGCGATCAGGCTGCCGAGCTTCTCCGCAAGGTCGCTCATGTCGGTGCGAATCCAGTCGGCGACCGCGGTCGCCATTTCGCAACGGAGGATGGCGGGGGGCTTGAGCGCGACCTGATGCCTGTCGGGCAGAACCACGGCCTCGAGCCGGACGAGGTCTTGTCCCCCGCAGCCGCCGGGACCATGGATGTCGGCAATGCTGGGAGCGATCGCAATCGCCTCCGTCAATGCCAGCCGGCAGGCGGAGAGCCGGGGCGCGGGCGCGGGGCGCTCCTTTGCCGGCGCGTCCGCCTCCTCCTCGCTCGTGCCCTGCCCCTCCGCCGGCCCCTCCGGCTTCGCAGCCGGCGCTTGCGCCGGGCGAGGTTTTGGCAACGGCACTGCCACCTGACGCTTGGCCGCATCAGCCAGTCCGCACAACCCAATCGTCACCGCTACCGCGGTAACCATTGCCGCGATGCAGCCGTTCCACCTGCGACAAGGCCATTTGCGGCGCGCGTTCCCCGCGCTAAGGTTGACGGCAATTCCGCAAAAAAATCGCGGCATGCGATCGAACATCAAGGAGGGACCCATATGCTTGGGTTGATGCAAGACTGGCCTTTGCTGTGTCACCGGATTCTCGAACACGCCGCTCAATTCCACGGGACACAGGAGGTCGTCACGCGGTCGGTCGAAGGTCCCATCCACCGCACCAATTACGCCGAAATCCACAAGCGCGCACTGAAGATCTCACAGCGGCTTGACCGCGACGGCATCAAGCTCGGCGACCGCGTGGCCACGATCGCGTGGAACACCTGGCGCCATCTCGAGGCATGGTACGGCATCATGGGTATCGGCGCGATCTGCCACACCGTCAACCCGCGCCTGTTTCCCGATCAGATCGCATGGATCATCAACCACGCCCAGGACCGCGTGGTGATGACGGACATCACATTCGTGCCGATGCTGGAAAAGATTGCCGACAAATTGCCGAGCGTCGAGCGTTTCATCATCCTCACCGATCGCGCACATATGCCGCAGACCACGCTGAAGAACGCGGTAGCCTTCGAAGACTGGATCGCGGATGTCGACGGCAATTTCACGTGGAAGGAATTCGACGAGAACACCGCGGCTGCGATGTGCTACACGTCGGGGACCACCGGCGACCCCAAGGGCGTGCTTTATTCGCACCGTTCCAACGTGCTGCACGCGCTGATGGCCAATGCCGGCGACTCGCTCGGCGCCTGCGCCGGCGATACCATGCTGCCGGTGGTTCCGCTGTTCCACGCCAATAGCTGGGGGATCGCCTTCTCCGCTCCCTCGATGGGTACCAAGCTGGTGTTGCCGGGAGCGAAACTCGACGGCGCCTCCGTGTACGAGCTTTTGGAAACGGAAAAAGTGACCCACACCGCCGGGGTTCCCACGGTGTGGCTGATGCTGCTCAATCACATGGCTGCCAACAACCTGAAGCTTCCGCACCTGAGAATGGTGGTGTGCGGCGGCTCGGCAATGCCGCGCTCGATGATCAAGTCGTTCGTCGACATGGGCGTGACGACGCGGCATGCCTGGGGCATGACCGAGATGAGCCCGATCGGGACGCTGGCGGCGCTGAAACCTCCGTTCGCCGAACTGAAGGGCGAGGAGCAACTCGATATTCTCCAGACCCAGGGCTATCCACCGTTCGGCGTGCAGATGAAGATTACCGACGACGCCGGCAAGGAACTGCCGTGGGACGGCAGGACATTCGGCCGGCTCAAGGTTCGCGGTCCGGCGGTGTCGAAGGCCTATTTCCGCGTCGATACCGATATCCTCGACGACGACGGCTATTTCGACACCGGCGACGTCGCAACCATCGACAAGCACGGCTACATGCGGATTACCGACCGCTCCAAGGACGTCATCAAATCCGGCGGCGAATGGATTTCATCGATCGACCTGGAGAATCTCGCGGTCGGCCACCCTGCGGTGGCAGAGGCCGCCGTGATCGGCGTTCACCATCCGAAATGGGACGAACGTCCGCTTCTGATCGTGCAACTCAAGCAGGGGCAGAAAATCACGCGCGAGGAACTCCTGAAATTCATGGATGGCAAGATCGCCAAGTGGTGGATGCCCGATGACATCGTATTCGTCGACGCCATTCCACACACGGCGACGGGAAAAATCCTGAAAACCGCGCTGCGCGACCAGTTCAAGAGCTACAGCTTCCCGAACGCGGCGGCTTGAGCGAGCCGATCTCTCGGTTCTGATCAGGTCAGAACCGAGGCTCAGTTCCTTGATTCTGACGCGGTTTTTCTTCACGCCAACCGCTGTACACTTCGCTCGAAAACGCTATAGGTCCGTGTCAAGCGGTTTGGCTTGAAGCCGAACCGATTTTGAACCGGCAGTATCCAACCCGGCAGACGGAAGCGATGGCCCGCAGGTTTTCCGCTCCCTATCAATCGGAGCCCGTGTCGCGCCTCGCGTCCTGGTCGCGCAACCTGGCGGTATTTTCGGTCGTCGCGGTCCTGGTATCGATCGTCATCGTGCGCTTCGGCTTCCTGGAGATCAAACCGGCGCTTGCGACCTTCTTCGGCGCGCTCGCTATCGCCGTTATTTCAATTCTGTTCGGCATCGCGGGTGCGATTGCGATCTGGCAAAACGGCTCGCGCGGCATAAGCCGCATCCTCCTGGCGTTCCTGATCAATGCAGTGCTGCTGGCCTATCCCGCCTATCTTGCCGTGCAGTACCGCAAATTGCCGCCGATCTACGACATTACCACCGACCCGGTCGATCCCCCGCGGTTCGAGGCGCTGGCGCGGCTGCGCACTGGCGAGGGCACCAATCCCGCCGTCTATGCCGGATTATATTCGGCGGAGCAGCAGCGGATCGCCTATCCGGATATCGAAACCGTCGAACTCGAGGTCCCCGTGCTGCGCGCCTACGAACTTTCGCTGCGTCTGGTGACCCGTCGCAAATGGCTCGTCATCGACGAGCGGCCGCCGACGCTACCGCGCCGAACCGGCCGCATCGAGGCGGTAGCGCGTACCCCGATCATGGGATTTCGCGAGGACGTGTCGATCCGCGTGACGGCCGACGGCGATGACTCGCGTGTCGATATCCGTTCCGCCTCACGCTACTTCGACAGCGACTTCGGCAGCAACGCCGCGCGCGTGCGCAAGCTGATCGATGACCTCAACAACGCTGCAGAAAATGACAGCCAGAGGCCGGCAGTCAAGAAGCCGGTACTGCCGCCCAAGGCGCCGCCGAAGGTGGTGAAAAAGTGAGGCGTACGCCATTCCGGGGGGCCAGACGCGACCCGTCTTCGTCATGGCGAGGAGCGGAAGCGACGAAGCCATCAGTCTTTTGCCCGCAAAAAGCTGGATTGCTTCGCTGGCGCTCGCAATGACAGAGGCGCCTCAGGCGGCCGCCAGCCTGTAGGTTCCACCAATGACCGGATCGCCATCGGTCGCCACGATCCCGCGCCCGACCAGATCCTCCAGGTGCGCCAGCACGGAGTAGGAGGCAGCATTGATCAGCCGCGGATCGATGCCGATATAGATGGCGCGCACCAATGTCGGAATATCCGCCGCGCCCTTGGCCAGGCGGTGCAGGATGGAAGCTTCCCGCGCCTGGCGGTGGCGGATCAGAAAGCGGACATAGCGCGGCCCCTCGGGAATTTCCGGACCGTGACCGGAGAAATACAAATCCTCGCTCCGCTGCGTGAGCTTTTCGAGCGAGGCCATGTAGTCGATCATCGATCCGTCGGGCGGTGCCACGATCGAGGTCGACCAGCCCATCACATGATCTCCGACGAACAGCATGTTCCGCTCCGGCCAGGCGAACGCCAGATGATTGGCCGTGTGGCCGGGGGTGGCCACCGCTTCCAGCCTCCAGCCCGATCCCTCGACAATGTCGCCGTTCTTCACCCGGACGTCCGGGTGGAAGTCGCGATCGGCGCCGGACTCTGGATTGTGCCTCTCGCTTTCAAAGCGCGGCCGCGATGCGCGATGCGGCCCCTCCGCCAGCACGGCAGCGCCAGTTGCCGCCTTGATCGGTGCGGTATTCATCGAATGATCGCGATGGGTATGGGTGACCAGAATATGCGTTACCGTTTCGCCGCGCACGGCATCGAGCAACGCCGCGGCATGGGTCTCATCGGCGGGTCCGGGATCGATGATCGCGACCTTCCCTTGACCCACGATATAGCTCAGCGTGCCGGTGAAGGTGAACGGGCTCGGATTGTTGCAGAGGATCCGCCGCACCCCGGGCCGGATTTCCTCCACGACCCCCGGCTTGAGCGGAAAGTTGCGGTTGAACGGGACGTCGTCATTGTCGGGCATGGGGAGACCAGGGGTTGGCATTAATCGCTCGTCATGGCCGGGGCTTGTCCCGGCCATCCACGTCTTTCTTGCCATAAAGTGAAGACGTGGATGCCCGGCACAAGGCCGGGCATGACGAAATTGACGGGTAACGGCTTCGCCTTACGAAAACGCCTGGATGCCGGTGATGGCACGGCCGAGGATCAAGGCATGGACATCGTGCGTACCCTCGTAGGTGTTCACGGTTTCCAGGTTCGCCGTGTGCCGCATCACGTGATATTCGATCTGGATGCCGTTGCCGCCGTGCATGTCCCGCGCGACGCGGGCGATGTCGAGCGCCTTGCCGCAATTGTTGCGCTTGACGATGGAGATCATCTCCGGCGCCATCTTGCCCTCGTCCATCAGCCGCCCGACGCGCAACGAGGCCTGCAGCCCGATGGCTATCTCCGTCTGCATGTCGGCGAGCTTCTTCTGCACGAGCTGGGTTGCAGCCAGCGGCCGTTTGAACTGCTTGCGATCGAGCGTGTATTGCCGCGCGCGGTGCATGCAGTCTTCCGCAGCGCCCATCGCGCCCCAGGAAATGCCGTAGCGAGCGCGGTTGAGACAGCCGAACGGACCCTTCAAACCGGAAACGTTGGGCAGAAGCGCGCTCTCCGGAACCTCCACGCCTTCCATCACGATTTCGCCGGTGACGGAAGCACGAAGCGAGAGCTTGCCGGTGATCTTCGGCGCCGACAGCCCCTTCATGCCCTTTTCGAGGATGAATCCGCGGATCTGGTTGTTGTGTTCGGCCGACTTCGCCCATACCACGAACACATCCGCAATCGGCGCGTTCGAAATCCACGTCTTGGAACCGGTGAGCCGGTAGCCGCCAGAGGTCTTCTCGGCGCGGGTCTTCATACCGCCCGGATCGGAGCCGGCATCCGGTTCGGTCAGGCCGAAGCAGCCGATCCATTCGCCGGTGGCAAGCTTGGGCAGGTATTTCTTGCGCTGGTTCTCGTCGCCATAGGCGTAGATCGGATGCATCACCAGCGAGGACTGCACCGAATTCATCGAGCGGTAGCCGGAATCGACGCGCTCGATCTCGCGCGCCACCAGGCCATAGGCGACATAGCTGGCATTGGCGCAGCCATATTCCTCCGGCAAGGTAATGCCGATCAGGCCGAGTTCACCCATCTCGCGAAAGATGTCGCGGTCGACCTTCTCCTCCAGATAGGCCTTGATGACGCGCGGTAACAGCTTGTCCTGTGCGTAGGCCCGCGCGGTGTCGCGGATCATGCGCTCGTCTTCGGTGAGTTGCTCGTCGAGCATGAAGGGATCGTCCCACTGGAAGCTCACCGGGGACGGCTTGTCCTTGGTTTGAGGGCGTACGCTCATGGAACATCCTTTCGCAATCTTTGTCTGCGGAATGCGCGACTATATCAGCTAAATCCCTGAAGTTCAGCCTTCAAGCTGTTCGCTGGACAGGATCTCGATGCCGAAGCCCGACAGCCCCTTGTAGTCGTGCACCGACGACGTCAAATTCCTTATCGAGGTGACGCCGAGATCGCGCAGGATCTGTGCGCCGACGCCGACCTCGCGCCATTGCCTGTTGCGGTCGGCCTCCGCGGTCTTCTCCTCCGGCAGCGGCGACACCGGCACACCGGCAGCACCGTCGCGCAAGTACACCAGGACACCGCTTCCGTTCTTCTTGAAATGCGCGAGCACCGATTGCATGTTCTTTGGCCCGGTGAAAACATCCCTGACAATGTTGGGCTTGTGAAAACGGGTAAGCACATTCTTGCCGTCGCCGACGCCGTTGTAGACGAAGGCCACGTGCGCGATCGAATCGAACGGCGAGCGATAGGCGAAGCCCTGCATCGGCCCGATCGGGCTGTCGGCGGTGAAGGTGCAGACGCGTTCGATCAGCTTTTCCCGCGCCTGGCGGTAGGCGATCATGTCGGCGATGGTGACATGCTTGAGATCGTTGGCCCTGGCGAACTTCGCAACCTGTTCGCCCTTCATGACGGTGCCGTCGTCGTTCATCAGCTCGCTGATGACGCCGACCGGAGGCAGGCCGCTCAGCTTGCACAGGTCGACCGCGGCTTCCGTGTGACCAGAGCGCAACAGCACGCCGCCGTCCCGCGCAATCAGCGGGAATACGTGGCCGGGGCGGGCGAAATCGTTGGCGCCGACATTCGGATTGGCCAGCGCCCGGCAGCAGGACGCGCGTTCGTCCGCTGAAATCCCGGTGCCGCCATCGGGTTTGTAGTCGATCGAGACCGTAAACGCGGTGGTGTGGCTGGATTCGTTGTGCGCGACCATGGGATCGAGCCGCAGCCGACGCGCATCTTCGGTGGTGATCGGGGCGCAGACGATGCCGGAGGTGTGGCGGATGATGAAAGCCATTTTCTCAGGCGTGCAAAGCGAGGCGGCGACGATCAGGTCGCCCTCGCCTTCGCGATCGTCGTCATCGGTGACGACGACGAGTTCGCCGTTGGCGAAGGCGTGCAGAACTTCCTGGATAGGGTCGGCCATTCAAAGGGTCTCGGGTTCTGCTTACTTGCATAAGGTCTGAACCGGCAAAGGACAAGGGCGACGTCAAGGCATTACCTCACCGCAAACGGCGATTGATATGGCCTGCCGAATGGCACGCCGTTGATCACGGTCTGCACCGGTTTCAGCAAAACCCTGCCGTCACGCTTGTTGTTGCGCGTATCGACGAAAGTAACCGGCCCCTCGACCATATCCATGATCGCGACGTCGCCGGGCGCGCCGATCTGCAGCGTGCCGATCTTGGGCGCGCGATTGATGATTTTGGCAGGAGAAGTGGTGGCCATGGTCACCACCTGCTCCAGCGAGAAACCCATTGCCATGAACTTGCTCATGACGTTGGGCAGATACGGCATGCCCGGCGAATTGCCCGAGAACACATGGATATCGGACGAGATCGTATCCGGCGTACACCCGCCGGGGATCGCCACCTCCGCCACCGTGAAGTCGAAACTGCCGCCGCCATGACCGACGTCGAAGATCACGCCGCGCTGCTTGGCGGCAAGCGCCGCCGGCAGGAGCTTGCCATCCTGCACGATGTTGGTGAAGGCGCCGGCGATGTTCGGCGCGCCGGAGTAAGCGTGGGTCAGAACGTCACCCGGGCGCAGCAGGTTGAGGATGTCGGACATCAACTGAGGGGTCTCGACGCCGCCGATATGCACCATCATTTTGGCCGGCCAGCCGCACATCTCGCAGGCCTGGATGCCGCGCTTGAGCGGTTCGAGGCCGTGCTTGAAGATCACGTTTTCCGACATCCGCACCTTGACGCCGATCAGGAAATCGGGGTTTTCGGCAAGCGCCATCGCGCAGGCTTCGACCTGCGCGTTGTCGATATTGTAAAGCTCGGCAACCGGGAATGCCGACAGGCCGTTATTTGCGATATGGACAAAGGCGTAGATCCGCGCACGCGACTGCGCCACGATATATCGCCGAAGTGCTGCCAGATTGTTGACGCCGGCATCGCCCGCCGATACCACCGTGGTCGTGCCCTGGAACTGCACCAGTTCGTCGGCCGGAATGCCGATCGCCGAGCCGTAGGGGTAGACGTGGCAATGCAGGTCGACGAGGCCTGCCGTCACCAGCTTGCCGGAGGCATCGATCAGCTTGGACGCGCGTGTGGCGGGAATATCCGCCTCGATGGCCTCGATCAGGCCCCAACGGATGCCGATATCGCGCTTTCCCCGCAACGACTGACTGGGATCGAGCACATCGCCGCCCTTGATGACGAGATCGAACTTGTCCGCCGGACCCATCGCAGCAGAAGCGGACGAGGCGAAAGGCCCCGACAGGGCGGCTGCGGCCGAACCTGCAAGAAAATGACGGCGTGACAAACTGGACATGCTGGCGCTCTCCCGAAAGATGTTTTCTTGTTGCTCGATGATGCGATGGCTCCAGGTTTTGCGCAAGCGCAGGCGCGGTCTGCATCAAACGACGCTGGTTTCCGCAAATGGCTCCCAGTCGTTGGACTTCTCACGCCATATCTCGACGCCCCATTCGCATATCGGTAGGGCTCCGTTCTCCACGCAACAGGTGATTGACACCAAACCGTCTTTGGGCCATTTTTCGATCAGGTTGATACGACCTGCTGGTTGCACCCTTAGCGGAACGGTGAACGTATCGAGCCTTATCGGCCTCCCTTTGCCCGAGCGACCGGGTCAGCAACGCAACTACCTGACACGCCTGGTTCGCTCATGCAGAGGACGAATCCGATGCGCGATTTTCGCGATGCCAAAGCTATGGCGCAGACACTGCGCGAATCCCTGGACCACAAGGCTATCAACATCAGCCACAGCGAGAGCCTGGAGCTGGTTTCCAGAATGCTTGGTGTTGCCGACTGGAACACCTTGTCGGCCTTACTCCAAGTTGAGCGCCGCGATACCGCGGCACCGGCCACAAAACCGCGAACGGGCGCCGCAAGCTACCCGGCCATTCCCCTTCGAGACCTCGTTCCATTCCCGACAGCGACCTACCCTCTGTTTGTAGGCCGCGAAAAGACCGTAACCGCCCTCAACCATGCGTTTGCGCGCGAGCGCGAGGTGGTTCTGGCCATCCAAAAGGAAGCTGAGGTTGAGGAACCTGGATTTGAGGATATCTACGAAATTGGCGTCCTTGCCCAGTTGCTCGAACTCGAGCCGCTGCACAATGGCACCTTAAAAGTCCTGACGCAGGCACTCCGGCGCGTTGTGATCCACCGCTTCAACAGGGAGACAGGTGCTTTTCAGGCTGAGGTCGCTGACGCCAGCGAGGGCCCGATCCCCGATGCGCCCGAACTCATTCAGAAAGTTGTCAGGCAGTTCGAACGCTACGCGGCGACCCACGAAATTCGTATACCGCAGGTTTGGCCGCTCCTCGATCAAACCCGCGATCCGGGCCGGGTCGCCGATATCATCGCGGCACGCATAGCACTGCCCATCAGCGACAAGCAGAGCCTATTGGCGACCCTTGATCCCGTGCTGCGATTGCGACGGGTCGACGCCCTGATGGACCGAGCACTCCCGTTTTCGCCCACGTTTGAAGTGACGACGCGTCGAGCGCTCGATTACGCCAATCAGCGAAACCATCAATACGCCACGCTGGAGCATCTGCTGTTAGCACTGATCGATGACGCTGACGCTTCCGCCGCGATGCGTGACTGCAGCGCCGACCTTGGCGCGCTAAAGAAGAATTTGCTTAGCTATCTCGACAACGAACTGAAGGGCATTGTGATCGAGAATGGCGGCGACGCCAAACCGACTCCGGCCTTTCAGCGCGTGGCTCAGCGCGCAGAGCTTCATGCTCAAAAGTTGGGCTGTCTTGCGGTGACAGGCGCAAATGCCCTCGTGGGTATATTCCCGGAAACGCGAAGTCCGGCCGCACGGCTCTTGGGTGAGCAAGGCATGTCGCTTGGACGTACGGCCGATGTTATCGCTCGGAACATCGGTCGGCACCCTCGTCGGTGAACAGCCGTTCAGAATTCTCTTGCTGTTCCCTGGGAACGTTCCCTCCTCCTGTGATGTTTAATCCTCACTCAATGGAGGAGGATAAGATGAAGAAGCTTGGATACGTTATCGCCGCGCTCGGCGTAATTGCCGTCGCCGCGCCGTCGATTGCGAGCGCCGAGACCGTTGTGGTCAAGCATCGCGATCACGGCTGGCATCATAACTGGCATCGCGACTACGGATGGCATCGCGATCATGGCTGGCGCCACCACGACAAGATGGTGGTCGTCAAACACCGCCACGAAGGCTAGCGGCGCACGAAGGCTAGCGGCGAATGGCCCCGCAAGGGGCCATTTTCCTGTCTCAATCCCAGGCCGGCGCAAAACCGGGGCTGACGCAGCGTCTGTCCTTGGGCAGCGCCGCGATCGCCTGTCTGTCCTCGTCGTCCAGCCCGATATTGAGCGCGTCCAGATTGGCGCGCTGGCTCTCGCTGCGCGAGGCCTTCGGGATCGCGGCAACGCCGTCCTGATCGAGCAGCCATTTCAGCGCCACCTGCGCGGCGCTCGCGCCATGCTTGCGGCCGATCGCCGCCAGGGTCGGGTCGGAAGCCACGCGGCCCTGCGCCAGTGGACAATAGGCCACCAGCGCAATCGCCTTCGATGCGAGATATCTTCGCAGCGGCGTCTGATCGAGCATCACATGATACTCAACCTGATTGCACGCGATCGGCGCCCCGATCTCCTCGACTGCGGTTCTCAGAAGCGCGATGTTGAAATTGGCGACGCCGATCGCGCGCGCGCGGCCTTCCTGCTTCAGGCGAAGCAGGGTTTCAAACATGGCCGGCAGGTTCATGTTCTTGGCCGGCCAATGCACGAGGTAGAGATCGACCTGCTCGAGCCTGAGTTTCTTCAGGCTGGTATCGAACGCCCGGCGAATGGCGTCCGGCGCCAGATTGTCATTCCAGACCTTGGTCGTGACATGAAGGTCCCTGCGCGCAATTCCCGCCGCTGCGATCGCCGCGCCGATAGCATCCTCATTGCCATACATTTCCGCGGTATCGATATGGCGATAGCCGAGCGCGAGCGCGCTTTCGACCGCGGCGCGGCAGGTGTCGCCTTGCATGCGGAATGTGCCGAGCCCAAGGCGCGGCAGACTGAAGCCCTGAGTTTGCAGATTTTCCATGATTTCCCCAAAGAAATGAAGCCGGCTGACGCAAAGCCCAATGCCCCTCAACGCGCGAAAACGCGTTGGTGCAAGCTATTGCCTCCAGTTGCAGATGCCGCCCGACTTGCAGGGCCAGACCTGAACGCGCGTATCGAAGGCCTGGGCATCGAGCGGGTTGCCATGATGGTGGGCAAGCTTCGTTCGCGCCAGCAGACGCGGCTGCGTCACATGCCGCATTTGGTCGGCGCGCGGATGGGCCGCGCGGGCGCTGCGGACCACGACCTTGGGCGTGGCCGCCGGTGGCCTGGCATCGACATGCACGCGATTGTTTTCGCGATCGACGGTGACATCAAGCGGACCCGGCGTGAAACTGGCGGCAGGGCCCAGCGGCTTCGGCGAAAGCACGGCCGTGGAGAGATCGAGGCCCAGGAAATCGTCGGCGCGATATTCGTCCGCGATCGAAGCACCGCTCCAGACAAGCGCCATCGCGCCAATGGCTGCTGCGGCGAAAACCCTCTTCAGGATCATCAAGGCCTCCTGAATGAACGGAACACGAGGTAACCATGAAACAATGTAGTGCGCGTCCGGTTCAAATCCAGTGCATCTTGCGGACAAGGTTACCACGTTCGGGTAATCCTTGCGGCGCGAGGACGGCGCTTGCCCCATTATTCGTGGTCGAGGCTCCCACTGCCCCTCCCCCGTGCGTCCTCGCGGCTGGAAAGCCGACAATCGCATGGAGCAATTCTGCACGTAAAAGATGCACGCCTGGCAGCCTTCTTCTTGCACAATGCATAGCTCAGCGGATTTGATGCGTGCTATAGGCTGCCCTCGCCGGGTTACATCGAGACTGCCATATCCATCTTGCGCTTCGAAAGGATCGTTATGCCCGTTGCGTCGCTGTTGGCCCGCCTGTTGTCCGTCTCAATCGCTGCGCTGTCGCTTCTGCTTTCTTCTCCGCAGGCCCGCGCCGAAGACAAGGTACTGCGGGTCGGCACATTGAAGCTCATCCACGGAATCACCCCCTATTTCTACGAAAAGTTCGCGCCGCCCGGTTACAAGATCGAGGTCGTCCCGTTCGAGAGCCCGACCGATGGCAAGAACGCGGTGCTCACTGGCACCGTCGACACCTGCATCCACGGCATTGCCGCTTTCCTGCTCGGTGCCGCCGCCGGCGAACCCGTCGTGATCGTGGCGGCGGCAACCAACCGCGGCATGGGTATCATTGCCAGCGCAAAATCCGACATCAAGACCGTCAGGGATCTCAAGGGCAAGCGCGTGGCGATTTTCCCCGGCTCGACCCAGGAAGTCGTCATCCTGGAGCGTCTGAAGGCCGAGGGCATGTCGATTTCGGACATTCAGCCGATCCGGCTTTCGTTCAGCGATATGCCGGCCGCGCTCGCCCGCGGCGATATCGATGCCTATGTCGGCGCCGAGCCCGCCCCCGGAATTAGCCTTGCGAACGGCACCGGCAGGCTGGTCGAATATCCCTACTCCACCCCGATCGGCTCGCTCAACATGATCCTTTCGGCGAGCGATAAGATGATCAAGGAGAACCCCGACCGGCTCAAGATGATCGTGGAGATGCACAAGAAGGCCACGGACTACGCGATGGCGCATCCCGACGAAATGGTCCAGGTTGCGATGCAGAAGCTTGGTCAACAGCGCGCGTCGATCGAGATGGCGATCCCCAATGTCGAATTGACCTGGAAGATCGACGGCGATTTCATCCAACGCGCGAAGGCCTACAGCCAGTTGATGGTCGAGAAGAAACAGGTTCGGCAGGCGCCCGATATGTCGCGGGCCATCACCGAACAGTTCATGTAGCCTTCGACGTGAGCGAGCGCGCCACCACCCTTGAAAACAGTGCGGAAGACAGCCTGCCCGCCGCGGCCGCCGGCAGCAGCCGCCGCAACCGGCAGTGGATGGAGAGCTTGCGCGCCATCGCCCTCGGCGCCGGCTTTCCGATCCTGTTGATCCTGATCTGGGATCGTGCGGTCGCGATCACCGGCACGCGGCTGATTCCGGGGCCGTGGCAGGTCGCGGTGATGATGTACGACTTCACCTTCGGAGGAATTTATGACGACGCGTTCAGCGGCACGATCCTGACCCATGTCTGGAAATCGATGCAGCGCGTCTATGGTGGTTTTTTCCTCGCCGCCCTGATCGGCATTCCCTCCGGGATGATGATCGGTCGGATCAAGGTGATGCGGCAACTGCTCGATCCGACGATCTCGCTGCTGCGCCCCATACCGGTGACCGCATGGCTGCCGCTGTCGATGATCTTTTTCGGACTGGGGCCGAATGCGGCGATCTTTCTGGTTTTCCTCGGCGCCTTCTATCCGATCCTTCTGAACACCATGTTCGGCGTGCGCTCGATCGATCCGCGCCTGTTCGAGGCGGCCGCGATGCTTGGGTGCAGTGGTGCGGGAATCTTCCGCCAGATCGTGCTCCCCGCCTCCCTGCCCGCGATCTTCAGTGGGCTGCGGATCGCCCACGGCTTTGCCTGGATCTTGATCGTGGTCGGCGAAATGACCGGCGTTCCCACCGGGCTCGGCTCGGTCGTGATGGACGGGCGCACGCTTTCGCGCACCGATCTCGTCATCACCGGCATGATCGTGATCGGAGCCTGTGGATTCATCACCGACAGGATCATTGTGGCAATCAGCAATCGCCTGTTGAGCTGGAGCCCGCAGCATCGTGAATAGCGCGATCCGTCCAGGAACATTGAATATCCGCGGCGTGACCAAGCGCTTTGCCGTCGGCAACGGCGAAATCGAGGCGCTCGCGCCGGTCGATCTGAGCATTCCGAAAGGCGAGTTCGTCTGCCTGATCGGCGCTTCGGGTTGCGGAAAATCGACGCTGCTGCGCGTCATTGCCGGTTTCGAGGAACCGACGACCGGAGACGTTTCCATCGACGGCCGCGTCATCACGGGCCCGGGAAGCGATCGCGGCATGGTATTCCAGGACTACGCCCTGTTTCCCTGGATGACAGTGCGCGACAATATCAGTTTCGGACCGCGGCAACGCCATTTGCCGCGCGAGGAGATTTCGAGAACGGCTGACGAATTCGTCAGGATGGTCGGACTCGAACGCTTTGCCGACCGATACCCCAACCAGTTGTCGGGCGGAATGAAGCAGCGCGTGGCGATTGCCCGGGTGCTCGCCAACAATGCGGACATCCTTTTGATGGACGAACCCTTCGGCGCGCTCGACGCGTTGACCCGCGAGCAGCTTCAACACGAGCTCATGCAAATCTGGAAGCGCACCGGCGTCACCACCATTTTCGTCACCCATTCGGTCGAGGAGGCCGTGCTGCTGGCCGATCGCGTACTGGTGATGAGCGCAGGCCCCGGGCGGATCGACAGCGATTTCCAGATCGATCTGGTCCGCCCACGCGACGTGTCTTCGCCGGAGTTCAATGCGCTGCGACGCGACATCGCGCGCAGGCTCACCAGTCATCTTGCGGTTTCACGGGTCTCATGAGGGAGGCATTTCCCATGAACGATAATGCTGCACCATCCACCGCCGGCGTTCTCGAACTGCTGCGCCGCTTCAGGGACGACCCGGCGCTGGCAGACCGGTACGCTGCGACCTGCCTGGAAGCGGCAAGGGCCGCCGAGCCCGTGCTGAAGGCGTTCGAATATCTCCCCCTCGATGTGACGCGCCGAGGCGGCCCGTTGTCGGGCATTCCCGTGGCGATCAAGGACATCATCGCCACGTCCGACATGCCCACCACCAACGGCTCGCCGATCTACCGCGATCATATCCCTGCGCGAGACGCGTGGGTTGTCGAGCGCCTGCGCAATCTCGGCGCAACGATCTTCGGAAAGACGGTTTCGACGGAATTTGCCTGGCGTCACCCCGGACCGACGACCAATCCGTGGAATTCGAAGCATACGCCGGGCGGTTCGTCATCGGGTTCGGCGGCGGTCGTCGCGGCGGGCATCGTTCCGCTCGCGATCGGCACGCAGACGCTGGGTTCGGTGATTCGTCCCGCAGCCTTCAATGGCGTGGTTGGTCTGAAGCCGAGCTTCGGCGCGATCCCGCGCACGGGCGTGCATCATTTGGCCCCTTCGCTCGACCACGTCGGATTTTTTGCGCGCCGGGTCGACGACGTGGCGTTTGCGCTTTCATTGATGGCGGGCACGAGCGATCTCGACCTGCACGGCCGGCCGCTTCCACGCTTTCAGATCGACGCCGATCAAGGCGTACCAGCGCTGGAGAAGCCGCGGCTGCGCGTCATCAGGTTCGAACAATGGTCACGTGCCGAGGCCGAGCAAAGGGGCGTGTTCGAGCAGGCCGTCGCAAGACTGCGCGAGGCGGGCGCAGCCATCGAAGAGCGCGAGTGGAGCGAACTTGATTCCAACTTCAGTGCCATCAACACCATCCTCTCCAGCGAGGCGGCTGATATCTTCAACGATCTTGTCGAAAGTTATCCCGATCGCACCAGCGACTTTTTGAAGAAGGCCGTCAAAGCCGGCAAGGAACATTCCGTCTTTGCTTATCTGCGGGCGAAGTCCACCCAGAAAAAGCTGCGCGCGGCGCTGCCTGCCGAGCTGTCCGGCTTCGACGCCATCCTGACGGTGCCTGCATTTGGCGAGGCGCCGGAGGGCCTCGGCTACACCGGCGATGCCTCGTACTGCGCGCCATTTACATTGCTTGGCGCGCCCGCGGTCGCGCTGCCGGCGGGATTCGGCAGACGCGGGCTTCCGCTCGGCATCCAGGTCGTGGGGTCCTACCGGCAGGACCTTCATGTGCTGCGGGTGGCGAAATGGATCGAGGGCGCCCTGGGTTTTGATCCAGGCATTCCGAAGATCGCAGCGAGATAGGTTTCGGCCGCTTCCCGTAGCGCTTGTGATTCTTGTTTAACCGGTTTGCAGGCTCGCTTAACCTCTCCCCAGCGGGGAGAGGTCGATTTGCGCAGCAAATCGCGCGAGGGGCCTTGCTTTGATGAGAGACCGTGCGCCCTCACCCCAACCCTCTCCCCCAGGGAGAGGGTGCGCCTCTTCGCCGCGGTTACAGTCCAATCCAAATTTCATCTTGCTTTACCCAAGCATCTGGGTATCGCCGCAGATCGAAATCGCCTGACCGGAAATCGTCCTGCCGCGCGGGCTGCACATGAACAGGATCTGATCGGCAAGCTGATCCGGCGTCACGTATTCCTTGATCGAGGTATAGGAGAACGCCGTCCGCTCCATTTCGGCATAGGAAATGCCGCGCTGCTGGGCCTTGGCTTCCAGCACACGCCGTTGCCGGTCGCCGGCGACGAGACCGGGCAGGATCGCGTTGACGCGGATGTTGTCCGCGCCCAACTCGATCGCCAGCGATTTGGTGAAGCCGATCACGCCCCATTTCGCTGCGGCATACGGCGTTCGCATCGCAAAGCCGAGCCGGCCCGCAGCCGAGGAGATGTTGACGATCGAGGCGTTCCTGCTCTTGCGCAGCAGCGGTACCGCGAGTCTCGCGCAGTTGAATTGCCCGGTCAGGCAAATATCCAGGCAGCGATCCCAGTCCTCCGGATTCATCTCCTCGACTTTTGACGTCGGCCCGGCAACGCCGGCATTGTTGACGAGCACATCGAGGCCACGGAGATTCCCGATCACCTCGTCGAACAGTCTCTTGACGGCGGGACGGTCGGAAACGTCGCACTTGGTCTGCGTGATGGCGGGATCGCCGACCGCAAGCGCCGATAGCGCCGCATCGTCCACGTCGCAGATGTGAACCCTGGCGCCCTCGCGCACGAAGGCTCGCGCGACAGCGAGCCCGATGCCGTTGGCTCCCGCCGTCACCAGCACCCGCAAGCCCTTGATGTCGAGATTCATGATCGTTTCCGGATTCCGATCCGCTTTCTGCCGGCGAGATTGCTGCGAAGGAATAATCTCCGCCGCACCATTGATATCCGCGGCGATGCCGCTGGTGTCGGCGGCAATGCCGCGAGAGGAGGACTCGACAAGCCTTCCGTCTTTTGTAACTGTGATCACGGATCACGGCAAGCTGGACAAAACGCGTTCTCGGCAGAGAAGAACGCAAGGCATACCGGAAAGAGCGCTGGTGGTCCGATTCTGACATTCGTATCATTACAAGAAACTGGCGAGGCGCGAACGCATCTCTGGCTGTGAGGCGTATTGGGTGGGGGAAGAACTGTGAGAGACAATCATGGCTGGCCGTGAACGCAACGTCGCCATCGTAGGCTCCGGTCTGATCGGGCGCGCCTGGGCCGCGATCTTTGCGCGCGCAGGCTGGAATGTGCGGCTGAACGATCCCCATGTGCCGACATTGAAGGCCGCGCCTCGCCTGATCCGCGATGAGCTGCGTGCGCTGGCACGCCACGGCCTCGCCGAAGATCCCGATGGCGCGTTCGCGCGCGTCTCGGTTGCGGGAAACCTCGAGGAGGCGGTAAGAGACGCCGAATTCGTCCAGGAAAATGGACCGGAGAGGATTGAAGACAAGCGCGTCATCTTCGCCCAGCTCGACAAGATGGCGCCAAAGGATGCGTTGCTGGTGTCTTCGACGTCGGCGATTACGGCGTCGCGCTTCACCGAGACGCTGCCCGGCCGGGCGCGCTGCCTGGTCGGCCACCCGGTCAACCCGCCGCATCTGGTGCCGCTGGTCGAACTCTGCGGAGCGCCATGGACTTCGCCGCAAGCGATCGAGCGCGCCCGCAACATCTATCGCGAGATCGGTCAGGTGCCGGTCACGATCAACCGCGAGATCAACGGCTTTGTGCTCAATCGCCTGCAAGGCG
>Ga0075029_100000260_pt1 | contig 29375 bp, 31 predicted proteins | sample LitLauG_LLR_2013_FD_71391 | JGI IMG/M metagenome (GOLD analysis project Ga0075029, IMG submission 71391) | Freshwater sediment microbial communities from North America - Little Laurel Run_MetaG_LLR_2013 | ecosystem: Environmental > Aquatic > Freshwater > Creek > Sediment | place: USA... | reverse complement strand
CGGTGTCGCTGACCGACCCCGACAACCCCTACACCGTGATCGCGGTGCGCGGCACGGTGGTGGGCTTCACCACCATCGGCGCCGACGACGTGATCGACCGCCTGGCGAAGAAGTACCTCGGCGTCGACTCCTATCCAATGCGCCGCGAGGGCGAGATCCGCGTCACGGTGACCATCCAGCCCGACCGCATCGCCCAGCAACCCGCCTGACTAGGCGTAGGTCGTGACCTCGCCGAGCTCGACGGTGACGCTCGAGGCGGCGTGCAGTTCGTGGTCGGGCGAGCGCAGCGCCTCGCCGTCCCAACTCCACACGGCGACGCGACGCGGCGGCGCCGGTCGGTTGTAGGCACCGCGGATGGTGGCCACGTCGTTGGCGAAGTTCACCTCGTCGTCGCTGAGCAGGGCCCGCACGACATCGGCGCTGTCCGTCGCGTGTGCCCCGCTCACCACCACCACGTCGAGCTCGACGAGCCACGAGAGCGTCGCCACGTCGCGCGCGGCCAACTGGGCGAGGTAGTCGGCGCTCAACGTGAGCCACACGCCCACCGGGGCACGAAGTCGGTCCCTCAACGACGCCACGGCGATGATGGTGTCGGCGTCGAGCACCTCGACGACGCTCGGCGTGGCGTTCGCGTGCTCGGCCATCGCGTCAAGCCGCTCCAGCGTGGTGGCGAGGCGGACCAGGGTCATCGCTAGGGCTGCAGGTCCTCTTTGGGCAACTTCTCGATGTTGACGTCGCGAAAGGTCAGGACCCGCACCGATGGCACGAAGCGCGCCGAGCGGTACATGTCCCAGACCCACGCGTCGTGCAGGTTCACCTCCAGCAAGGTCGGCGTGCCCGACGAACGCACTTCGACGACCACGTCGTTGGCGAGGTAGAAGCGTCGGTCGGTCTCGACGGCGTAATCGAACATGCCCACGACCGCCTTGTACTCCTGGACTAGAGCAAGTTCCAGCGTCGATTCGTAGTCGTCGAGCTCTTCTTCGCCCACGCGCTACTGCGTGCGCTCGGTGACGCGGAGCTCCTTGATCTTGGCGGCTTTTCCGCGCAGGTCCCGGAGGTAGTACAGCTTGGCACGGCGCACGTCGCCGTACGACTCGACTTCGATCTTGGCGATCGTGGGGGCGTGCACCGGAAAGGTGCGCTCCACGCCGACGCCGAAGCTGATCTTTCGAACGGTGAAGGTCTCGTGCAGGCCCGAGCCCTGGCGGCGGATCACGACGCCCTGGAAGATCTGGACGCGCTCGCGCGTGCCCTCGACGACGCGCACGTGCACCTTGAGCGTGTCACCGGTGCGAAACGAGGGAATGTCGTCGCGAAGCGAGTCGCGGTCGATCAGGTCGGTCGGATTCATGAGAGCGGTCCCTTTCGGATCACTGAGGCTTCAGAAGTTTAGCCGTTCGGCCCGTCGTCATCCAATACCGGGAATTCGGCCAGTATCGCCGCGTCGAGAGCGTCGAGTCCGTCACGGCGTGCGATCAGGTCGGGGCGACGCGCCATGGTGCGTCGAAGGGCCTGCGCACGGCGCCACCGCGCGATGCGCGCGTGGTCCCCCGAGAGCAGGATCTCGGGCACGTCGAGGCCGCGAACCTGCGCCGGCTTGGTGTACTGGGGGTATTCGAGGAGCCCGTCGCCGAACGATTCGTCGACGCTCGACTCGTCGTTGCCCAAGGCGCCCGGGAGCAGTCGCACGACCGACTCGATCACGCACAGCGCCGCGAGCTCGCCGCCGGCGAGCACGAAGTCCCCGAGCGACACCTCGTCGTCGGCGACCAGGTCGAGGACGCGCTGGTCGAAGCCCTCGTAGCGCCCGCACAACAGCGTGAAGCCGGCCAGCGCACTCAACTCCTTGGCGACGCCGTGGTGGAAGGTCCGCCCCGACGGCGTCAGGGCGATGATCGGCCTCGACATGTCGGGGTTCGCTTCGATGGTGCGAAGGATCGGCTCAGCGCGCAGGACCATGCCCGCTCCCCCGCCGTAGGGCGTGTCGTCGACCGTGCGGTGCGGATCGTCGGTGACGTCGCGCACGTCGTGCAGGCGCAACTCCCACACACCGCGCTCGCTCGCGCGCCCGAGCACCGACGTCGAGGCGTAGTTCGAAATCGCCTCGGGGAACAGCGTGATGACCTCGACTCGCAGCGTCATTCGAACAGACCTTCCGGGGCGTCGACCTCGATGCGTACGTTGGCCTCGATCGAGGTGACGAACGTCAGCGGCACCAGGGCGCCGCTGTCGAGGACCAGGAGGTCACTCGCCGGATTGGCCTCGACGTCCACGACGACGCCACGACGGACCCCGGTCGAGTCGACCACGACCGCGCCGTAGAGCTGGTCGATCCAGATCACGTCGTCGTCGTCGAGTCGAGGCGCCGACAGGACCACGCCGCGCCACTGCTCGGCCTCTTCACGCGTGGTGATGCGGTCGAAGGAGACGATGAATCGCCGCTGATGGGCGGCGGCGGCGAGCACCACCAGGCTCCCTCGGTCGCTCGAGAGCTCGGTGCCGGGCGCCAGGCGTTCCGTGCGGTCGGTCCACAGGTCCACGAGGACCTGACCCTTGAGGCCCTGCGCTTTGATGATCCGCCCGATCTCGAGCGTGGGGCGCTCGGCGGCGCTCACGGCTAGTCGACGATGTCGACGGAGGTCGTCACGCCATCGCGTGCACCGGCGGCGCCGACGAGGGCGCGAATCGCCTGGGCCGTGCGGCCTCGGCGCCCGATGATGCGGCCCATGTCGCTGGCGCCGACGCTGAGCGAGAGGATGACCTTGCCCGAACGTTCGCTCACGTCCACCGACACCGCGCCCGGGTCGTCGGCGAGCGAGGTCGCGATGTACTCGAGCACCGCGGTGGCGGTGGCGGCGTTGTCCGCGCCTTCGGCGTCGGCGATGTCGTTGTCGTTGAAGCCGTCGTCGATGTCGTCCATCTCGTCACCATCGTCGATGGTGTTGATGTCGCCAGCGACGTAGTCGTCGTGGACGTCGCTCACTTGGCGGCCTTCTCAGCCTTGGCGGCCTCGAAGAGGTCGAGGGCTCCGCTGGTCTTCAACAGCTTGGCCACGCGCTCGGTCGGCTGGGCACCCTGTTGGAGCCACCGCACGACCTTGTCGTTGTCGACCTTGGTGACGGTCTCGGGCTCGGCGTCGGAGATGCCGCGAGGTTGGTAGGTGCCCACGATCTCGAGGAACGCGCCAGAACGGGCGCGACGGCTCTCGGCCGCCACGATGCGGTAGGTGGGTTGCTTCTTCTTCCCCATGCGCACCAAACGAAGTTTCACAGCCACGACGAATTTCCCTTCAAACCTTTCGTTCCGGTCCACCGGAACTGGGCGATATACCCGAGCGTCAAAGTTTAGCGTTGTTTGGGGGGCGTAACCCTCCCGCCCTTCTTCTTCTTGTTTTTCGACCCCGTGCCGGCACGCGCGCTCTGGCCCGCGCTCATGCCGGCTCGCAGGGCCTCGAACCCGTCGGGCACCGGCTCATTTCGTGCGGCGCTCGCGCGTGCCGCCATCGAGGCCATTCGCCCCATTCCCCCCGGCAGCGACGCTCCGCCCGCACCCATCTGGCGCATCATCTTTCGCATCTCGCCGAACTGCTTGAGTAGTTGATTGACCGCGCTCACGGTCGTGCCGGATCCCTTGGCGATGCGAGTGCGCCTCGAACCGTCGATGATCGATGGATCGGTGCGCTCGCGTGCGGTCATGGAGCGGATGATCGCCTCGACCTTGTTGAGTTCGCCTTCGTCGACGTTGTTCGCGGCGCTACGCATCTCCTTGGTGACGCCGGGCATGAGTTTCATCAGGCCACCGAGCGAGCCCATCTTCCTCACCTGATTGAGTTGGGCCAGGAAGTCGTCGAGGGTGAAGGTGCCACTCAACATCCGGCCCGCCGAGTCCGCGACCACCGACTGATCCATGGTGCGTTCGGCCTGTTCGATCAGCGTCAGGACGTCTCCCATGCCGAGGATGCGCGACGCCATGCGCTCGGGGTGAAAGAGATCGAAATCGGCGATCTTCTCGCCGGTGGAGGCAAACACCACGGGTCGACCGACGACGCCTCGGGCCGAGAGCACCGCGCCGCCGCGCGCGTCGTAGTCGAGCTTGGTCACGATGATGCCCGAGAGTTCGAGCGTCTCGTGGAAGGCCTTGGCGGTGACGACGGCGTCTTGACCGGTGACCGCGTCGATGACGAGGAAGGTGTAGTGCGGCGTCGTGGCGTCGCTGATCGAGCGCACCTCTTGCATCAGGGCGTCGTCGATGGACAGTCGTCCGGCGGTGTCGATGATCACCACGTCGCGGCCAAGCCTCGTGGCTTCCGCGACTCCCCGACGCGCGACGTCGAGCGGTGTCGACTGCTCGGAGAAGACGTCGACGCCGATCGACGACCCCAGAACCCGCAGCTGTTCGACCGCGGCCGGTCGCTGGAGGTCGGCGGCGATGAGGTAGGGCTGGCGACCCTGCTGCTTGAACCACGACGCCAGCTTCGCGGCGGCAGTCGTCTTGCCCGCGCCCTGCAGACCGGCGAGCAGCACCACGGTCGGGGGCCTCGACGAATAGGTGACCTTGAGGGCGGAACCGCCGAGGACCTCGACCAACTGCTCGTGGACGGCCTTGATCACCTGTTGGCCCGGCGAGAGGCTTTGACTGAGGGCTTCGCCACTCAGTCGAACTCGTACGGCGTCGAGGAATGCGCGAACGACACCGAGTTCGACGTCGGCGTCGAGCAACGCGGCGCGCACCTCGCCGAGTGCGCTTTCGAGGTCGGCGTCGCTCAGGCGACCGCGCGAACGCAGCGTCGCCCCGAGGCGTTCGAATCGTTCGCTGAGGGCGTCAAACATGGTTCTCGAAGGCTACCGTCAGGCGTCGAGGAGTGAATCGACGAACGCCACTGGGTCGAAGGTGATCAGGTCGCCCACGCCTTCGCCGACGCCGACGAACTTGACCGGAATGGCAAGTTCACGCTCGATCGCGACGACGATGCCGCCCCTGGCCGTCCCGTCCAACTTCGTCAAGACGATCCCCGTGACGCTCGCCGCGGCCAGGAATTCGCGTGCTTGGCTGAGGGCGTTCTGGCCGGTCGTGGCGTCGAGCACCATGAAGGTCTCGACGACCTCGCCCGGATCACGGTCCGCCACGCGGCGCACCTTGCTCAACTCGTCGAGCAGGTTCGTCGAGTTCGCGCGCCGACCGGCCGTGTCGGCGAGCACGATGTCGGCGTTTCGCGCCCGCGCCCGTCCGAGGGCGTCGTGCACGACCGAACCGGGGTCCGCCCCCTCGGCCGCACGCACGATGTCCGCGCCACTTCGCCGGGCCCACTCCTCGAGTTGGTCGGCCGCGGCGGCCCGAAACGTGTCGCCGGCGGCCAGCACGACGGAGCGACCGTCATCGACGAGTCGCTGCGCCAGCTTCCCGATGGTGGTGGTCTTGCCCACGCCGTTGACGCCGACGAACAGCCACACGGCGACGCGGCCGCTCGACGCGTCGTACGTCACGCCGCGCTCGGGTACGAACGACGCCAGCAGGAGTCGGCGCACGGTCGCGGCGACCCCCTCGGGCGCTCCATGCTCTCGCAGCTCGTTGAGCACCGCCGCCGTGGTCGCGACGCCCACGTCGCTTCGCAGCAACACCTCCTCAACGACGTCGAGCTGCTCGGCGCTGAGCGAGGTCGCGCCGGCGAGCGATCGCACGCGCTCGAAGACGCCACGCGATGATCCCAGGCGGGTGCTGAGGTCCGCTGGCTCGGCGAGCGTCGGGCGCTGCGCGATCTCATCCACGAGGACGGTGGGCATCGCGGCGCGCGGCGCACTCACGAGCGCGCGGGCGCCGCGGCGACGTCGCGACACGATGAGGGCCGTGGCGGCGGCGAGCACGACCACCGCGACGACGATGATGGCGATGCTCACGCGGTCTCGACCCGGGCGGCGCGCGCGACGCGCTGGCTGACGACCTTCGACGAGGCGCCCGGCCCCATGGTGACGCCGTACAGCGCGTCAGCGGCCTCCATCGTTCGCTTCTGGTGGGTGACGATCAGCAGTTGGGCTTCGTCGCGGAACTCGTCGACCAGGCTGAGGAATCGCTGGAGATTCACGTCGTCCAAGGCCGCCTCGACCTCGTCCATCATGTAGAAGGGCGACGGTCGCGAACGGAACACCGCGAAGAGGAACGCCAGCGCCGCCATCGAGCGTTCGCCGCCCGAGAGCAGCGACAGTCGACGGACGTTGCGTCCCATGGGACGCACCTCGATCTCGACGCCGGTGTTGAGCGGGTCGTCGGGCTCGGTCAGGATCAAGCGACCCTGGCCGCCTGGGAACAGCATCGCGATCAACGTCGAGAAGTGTTCGTTGACGTCCGCGACCGCGCTGGAGAAGGTCTCCATGATCTCCTCGTCGAGTGCACGCACGACCTCTTGGAGCTCTCGGCGGGCGTTTCGCACGTCGCTCACCTGCGCGTCGAGGTCCTTGTAGCGGTCCTCGAGGGCGGACAACTCCTCCAGGGCGAGTGGATTGATCGGCCCCAGCGACGTGATGCGTGCTTCGAGCTCCCCTACTCGCTGCTCGAGGGTTACTCCGTCGGGCAACTCGACGTCGCGAACCGGCCCGAGTTCGTGGGGTTCGATGTCGAGGTCGCGGCGTATGGCGTCGTGCAGGTTCGCGACCTTGACGACCAACTCCGCCTGTTCGATCTCACTTCGGCGCACCACGTCGCCGAGCTCCACGAGTCGCTGGTCGGCGCCGTGGCGAAGCTGGCGGATGTCCTCGAGACGCTCGGCGCTCGCGCGCGACGCCTCGAGCTGCTCGCGATACGTCGAATCCAATGCTTCTTGGGAGATGTGGATCTCCTCGGTGCATCGATTCACGATGACCTCAAGGCGCGCGAGCACCTGGAGATCGAACTCGAGTGATTCGCGGCGCCCCGCCGCCTCGGCCCGCTCGCTCGTGCGACCTTCGAGTCGGTGTTCGATCTCAGCCTGGCGTTGGACGATGAGTCGGCGCCGTTCGCCGAACTCGGCTTCGCGTCGCGACAACGCGTTCGCGAGCTCGCCCACGCGCTCGCGTTGAGCGTCCAAGAACCCTTGCGCCTGTTCCATCAAGGATTGGCGACCCGCGGCGTCGTCGACCGCACGCTCGAGCACGGGCAACTGACTGCGCAACGTCACGAGCTCCTCGTCGATGGTCACGATCTGCTCGCCCAGCGCCGCCACGTCACCCTCGAGCGACTCGCCCTGGGCGACGAGTTCGTCTCGCAGCGCGACGAGACGAAGGTTCTCCGCGTCGAGGCGATCGAGCTCGCTCGCGCTCTGGGCGAAGTGCGTCGTCGCCCGGTTGAGGCGCTGACGAGCACTGACCGCGTTCGCTTCGGCGTCGATGCGCCGATCGCGGATCGGGGCCAGGGCGTCGAGCGCCTCTCGCGCGACCCGCGACGCTTCTTCCACCGTCGAACGCGTCACCAGCGCGCGCCCGGAGGCGACCCGCCAGCCCGACGAAGCGAAGCGGTCGCCCTCGGGGGTGACGATCACGAGGTGCGGATTCGCCAGCGCCACGTCGATGCCCGCCTCCCAGTCCGCGGCGACGAAGGCGCGCGAGAAGAGTGCGTCGAGGACTCGAGTCACGTGCGCGGGCGTGCCGCGTCGAGCGCGTACCAGGGGACGCAGCGGCGTGCAGCCCGCTGGCGCCGCCGTGGCGATCACGTCCTCATCGACGACGGCCAGGATCAAGCCGGCGCCCCCTTCACGACGAAGCGCCTCGAGCGCCCGACGCGCGGACTGACGCCCCTCGACGACCATGGCGCCGACCGACGCGCCCGCGGCGGACTCCACCGCTCGCTCCCAGCCGCTCTCCACGTCGATGAGGTCGAGGAACGAGCCCAAGACGCCCTCGAGGTCGCCGATGATGGCGCGACCTGCGGAACCCGAGAGTTCCTCGAGGGCCCGCGTCAGCGCCTCGCTTCGCGCCTGCGTGCGAGCCGCCACGTCCGACGCTTCGCGCAGCACCTCGTCGGCCTCTGCGCGCTCGAGCTCCGCCTGGTCGGCCCCGCGCTGCGCGGCGTCGAGCTCGTCGCGACTCGCTGCGGCGTCGTGTCGCGCGCGCTCGAGCGCGCCGAGGACTCCCTGGTGCAGCTGTGACGTCTCGTGCGAGCGGGCCTGGACCTCGGCGAGCCGGTTCAAGCTGCGACGCTCGCTCTCGCGAAGCGAGTCGAGCGACCGTTCGAGGAGGGCCACGCGCTCGCGCGCGCCAGCGAGCGCCGCTTCGTCGTTGGGTGTGGACAGTGAGGACCACGTGGTGGCGAACTCACTCTCGGCCTCGAGGAGCTGCGCGCGTTCGAGGATCAGGTCGTCGCGCAGTGCGACGAGCGACAACTCCTCGGTCCCGAGTTCGGCGAGGTCGCCGTTCAGCTTCGCGGCGTCGGCCTCGAGGGTCGCGATGACGTTCTCGTCAGCCGACGCCACCAGCGCCTGGTGCAGCGAGCGTTCGCGCTCCTTGATGATCGACGACGTCCCCTTCGCGCGCTCCGCCAGGCCGGCCAGGGTTCCCAGGGTGGAAGCGAGTATCTCCTCGCGACGACTCGCCATCTCCGCCGCCGCCGCGCCGGCCTGCGCATCGAGTGCGACGAGTTCGTTTCTCAGTTCGCGTTCGCGCGACGTCGAGGCGACCAGGTCGGCTTCGAGCTGGCGCCGACGAGCGTCAAAGGCCGCGAGGCGTGTCGCGAACAGGGCACGGCGCGCCGCGCGAAGGTCGGTGGCGACGTCGGCGTGGCTGCGTGCCGAGGCGGCTTGGCGTTCGAGCGGACGCATCTGTCGGCGCACTTCGCGCACGAGGTCGCCCAGGCGCTCGAGGTTCTCCTGGGTCGACACCAGACGTCGCTCCGCTCGCTCCTTTCGACGTCGATGCTTCAAGACGCCGGCGGCTTCCTCGATCACCGCGCGACGATTCTCCGAGCTCGAGTTGAGGATCGAGTCGAGCTGCCCCTGGCCGATGATCATGTGCTGTTGGCGACCGACCCCCGAGTCGCTCAGTAGTTCCTGGACGTCGAGGAGGCGACAGGTCGTGCCGTTGATCGCGTACTCCGAGTCGCCGTTTCGAAAGAGCGTGCGTGAGATCGTCACTTCGGCGCCGTCGATGGCGAGACGACCGAGCGAATTGTCGAGCGTCAGGCTCACTTCCGCGCGACCCAGGGCGGCGCGACTGGCCGTGCCCATGAAGATGACGTCGTCCATCTTGGCGCTGCGCAGCGCCCGAGTGCTCTGCGCCCCGAGCACCCAGGTCACCGCGTCGACCACGTTGGATTTGCCCGAACCATTGGGTCCGACCACCGCCGTGACGCCCGGTTCGAATTCGAGGACGGTGTTGTCGGCGAAGGACTTGAAGCCCTTCATGGTCAATCGCTTAAGAAACACGGGTAGACGCTAGCAACCTTCTCGGGCGAAGCCGGGTGCTAGCTCTGGCACTTCGCGCAGTAGTACGTCGAGCGTCCGCGCACCGTTTCGCGCACGATCGGCTGACGGCACTGGTAGCACGCCAGGCCCTCGCGGTTGTAGACCTGATGGAACTGCTGATAGGTGCCCGCCACGCCGTCGGGGTCGACGAACTGCTCGTCGCTGAGTGTCGACCCGCCGTACTTAATCGCCTCGGTGAGGATCTCCGCGATCGCACGGTGCAGTCGTCGGATCTCAATGGTGGACAGCGATTCGGACTCTCGGTCGAAACGTAGCCCCGCGGCGAAGAGGATCTCGTCGGCGTAGATGTTGCCGATGCCCGCGATGATGTCCTGGTCGGTCAGGACCGCCTTCAAGTCGGTGGAACGGCTGCGCAAGATCGCGGCGAATCGGTCCCAGCCGATCTGGTCCTCAAAGGGGTCGACACCCAGGTGCGCGAGCTCGGGGATCGCCCGACGCAGGGCCAGTCCGTCGCCCCCGATGGAGAGGCGAGCGAACTTCGACACTTCGACCTCTTGACCCTCGCCCGGCGGGGTGGACACGTAGAGTTCGCCGAAGGTCCTCGGGTCGACGTAGCGCAACTCCCCGCCCTGCACGAAGGTGAACACCACGTGGGTGTGTTTGGGCTTGGGATCCTTCGGTCCCTTCGCGCGCAGCAGCTGACCCGACATGCCAAGGTGTACGACCAGGTGCGTACCGTTGTCCAGGGCGAAGACGAGGTTCTTGCCGAGTCGCTGGGCGCTCTTGATGCTGTGGCCCTCGAGCATGACGCGAAAGTCCTTGGCGCTCTTGTGGCGGCGCACCACCCGGCCGTTGGAGACGGTGACGGCCTTGATCTTCTTGCCGATCAGGTCGCGCGCGAGCGACGCGCGCACCGTCTCGACTTCGGGGAGCTCAGGCATCGCAGCGACCCTCGAGCGCGGCGACGGCGGCTCGGACCTCGGCCGCCTTCTTCGAACGCCCCTGGCCGGTGGCGAGCAGCGTGCCGTCGACCGACACGGTCGCGGTGAACGTGACGTCGTGACTCGGCCCCTCGGCAATGGCCGCGTAGAGCGGCCGACCGAGCCCCTCGCCTTCGGCCCACTGGCGCAGCCGGGTCTTGGGATCGACCTCGTCGGGACGCGACGCGGCCTCGGCCACGGTCTCGCTCAGCGAGGTCTGGACGAATCGTTTGGCCGCCTCGTACCCCGATTCAAGGTAGAGCGCGGCGACGACCGCCTCGTAGGCGTCGGCGAGCAGCGAAGGACGCTCGAGGCCGTGCTCCTTCTTCACGCCGCGCCCGATGCGCAGGCAACCCGCCAGATCGATGCGCTGCGCCGCGAGCGCCAGGGACGCCTCGTTGACGACGCGTGAACGCACCAACGACCCCGAGCCTTCGTTGAGGTGCGGGTAGTCGTTCACGATGAGATCGGCGATGGCCAAGTCCACGACCGCGTCGCCCAGGAACTCGAGACGCTCGTTCGACTCGCAGTCGTGTTCGGCCGCGTAGCTCGAATGGGTCACGGCGACCTTCAGCAAGTCACTCGATCGCGCCAAGCCCAAGCGCTCGGCCAGCACGTCGAGGGGCGAGAGCAAGAGGCCCACGGACCTCGTTAGGCCACCTGCAGCTTGGCTGCCACGTAGTCGACGGCCTCGGCGACCGAGGTCAGTCCCTCGAGGTCCTCGTCGTCGATGTGAAAGCCGGCGGCGTAGGTCGCGAGGTGCTCCTCGAGGGCTTCGACCAGTTCGATCAGGGCCAACGAGTCCGCACCGAGGTCGGTGAACGGCACGTCCACGAGGATGTCGTCGGGACTCTTCTCGAGGATCTCGGCGAGTTGATCGCGCACGATGCCAAGGATCACCGCTCGGTCCAGCGTGTTGGGGTTGCCAGCGTCAGCGCTCATGTCGACTCCTTTGTGTTGCTGCTCTAGAATACCGAGCAATCAACGAACCACTCAGGGTTATTAGCCCTGATCAGGACGGATAGTCGTACGCAGTTTCTCGACGACGTCGGCGTCGTGCATCTCGCCCGCCACGCGCAAGGCGTTCATGATCGCGGTGGCGTTGGAGGAACCGTGGCTGATCACGCAGATGCCGTCGAGCCCCAGCAGCATCGCGCCGCCTTGATTCTCCGGCGTGAGCTGCGCTGCCGCGGGCAGCAGGTACTCACCGAGCACGGCGCCCGCGGCCCGGGTGGCCTCGTTGGTGTCGATGACACCGAGCACCGTGGCGAAGATGAACTTTAGGGCGCCTTCAAGGGTCTTGAGCGCGACGTTGCCGGTGAAACCGTCCGTGACGACCACGTCGACGCTCGACGGGATGAGGTCACGGCCCTCGACGTTGCCCACGAAGTTAAGTCCGTTCATCTCGCTCAGGAGTTGGTGGGTCTCCTTCACGAGCGGGTTGCCCTTGGTCGACTCCTCGCCGATCGACAACAAGCCGACGCGCGGGTTCTCGACGCCGTAGTGCGCGCGCGAGAACGTGCTCGCCATCTGGGCGAATTGCACGAGCATCTCCGGCGTGCACTCGGCGTTGGCGCCCGCGTCCACCAAGACGCTCGGCGTGGACCCCGGATTGGGTATGGGCGTCGCGATACAGGGTCGCACCACGCCCGGGAGTCGTCCCATGCGCAACAGGGCCGAGGCCATGGTGGCACCGGTGTTGCCCGCCGAGACCATGGCGCAGGCCTTGGCGTCGCGCACCAACTCGGCGGCGCGAACGAGGGAGGAATCCTTCTTCTTGCGAACGCTGCTCGCGGGGTCGTCATCCATGGCGATGACCTCGCTGCAGGCCACCACCTCGAGCCCGAGCGGGTCGCCCATCAGGTCGGGAACTCCCACCAGCACGACGGCGAGACCGAGTTCGTCCACGGCGCGCCGCGCGCCAGCGATGATCGCTCCGGGGGCGAAGTCACCGCCCATCGCGTCAAGGGCGATGGGCAGGGTCAACTTAGTTGACCTCGACTGCGACGCGTCCCTTATACCAACCGCAGTTGGGGCATACGACGTGCGGGAGCTTGGAGGTCGCGCACTGCGGGCAGACGCTGCGCGCGGGTCGCCCGAGACGCCAGTTCGCCGCACGGCGGCTGCGGGTCTTGGCTTTGCTGGTCTTGCGCTTTGGAACTGCCATTCGTCGTCTCTTTCACCAGAACGGGCGGACCCGTCACACTTCGTTGGACTCACCGGGCTCGGCGCCCATGAATCGGAGTCCGTCAAGTGTAGCCCAGCGCGGGTCGAGGGGCGCTTGACACTCGCACGTCGCCTCATTGCGGTCGATTCCGCAGTAGGGGCACAGGCCCTGGCAGTCCTCTCGACACAGGGGCGCGAGCGGCAGGTCGAGGAAGATGGCGTCGTGCGCGAGCGGCGCCAAGTCGATGAAGTCGTTCTCGATCAGGTACGTCTCTTCGTCACCGGGTCCGCGCTCGTCGACGAATCGCTCGTCGACCAGAACGTCCGAGACGCCGAGCACGAGGGTCGAGCAGCGCCGGCAGATGCCGTGCCAGGGCGCCTCGACCCGTCCCTTGGCCCGCAGTCCCCCGCTGAAGCTCTCGAGCGCCAGGCGAACGCGGACGGTGGCCTCGGGGAACACGTCGGTCTCGGCGGGACCACGCGGAGGGAACTCGTGGGGTTCGTCGAAGGGCGCCTCGAAGGCGACCTCGATCCTCGAGGGAACGTCGCGCAGGAGTTGCGCCACGGGGACGAGATAGGCGCTCGCCACGACGCCTAGTACGCGTCCTGGTCGAAGAACGACGCGTCCTCGCTCGAGACACCCTCTTCGTACGAAGGGGCTGGGGCCGGCGTCACGAAGGAGGCCTCGACCTCCTCCTCGATGAGCGACGTGGGCAGACCCTGGGCACTGAGGCGTTCGCGCCCCGACCTGGCGGTCTTGAGGAGTCGCTCGAGCACGATCTCGAAGCTACCGAGCTTGCCGTCGATGAAGTCCTCGGACTGGTTGATCATCTGGCGCGCTTGGGCGTGGGCCTCGGCGATGATCTGCTGTGCGACCAGGCGTGACTGACGCACGATCTCGGTCTTGTCGACCATGCGCGCGGCCTCCGCGCGTACCTGATCCATGAGCTGTTGCGCCTTTTGCATCTCGGCGGCCATCAGCTCCTCGCGGTCGCGCAGGGCCCAGCGAGCTTCACGGATCTCCTCGGGCAGGCTGCGCAGCGCCTGCTCCAGCAGTCCGAGCACGTCGTCGCGCGAGATGAGCGCCGAATTCGACAAGGGCATCTGCTTGGCGTTGGCGACCAGTTCGATCAGGTCGCGCAGGTCGGTCTCGATGTCACGCCGGGCGTGACGCCCCGGAGTCTCGGTGAACTCCTCGGGTTCGTCGTAGCCGTCAAATGACGTCATTGGCACCTCCTGGGAACTTCTCGGCCAGTCGCCGCGCCACGGGCTTGGGGACGAAAGCCGAGACGTTGCCACCGTAGCGCGCGACCTCGCGCAGTAGGCGCGACGCGATGAACGAGTGGTTCGAGCTCGAGGGGATGAAGAGGGTCTCGACGCCGGACAGGGACCGGTTCATCTGGGCCATCTGCAGTTCGCTTTCGAAGTCCGACACCGCACGCAGACCCTTGACGATGGCTGTCGCCTCGACGTCGCGCGCGACGTTCACGAGCAACGTGGAGATCGACACGATACGCACGTTGCTCAGATGCGCGAGGGATTCTGCGATCATGTCACGGCGTTCGTCGAGGTCGAAGAGCGCCTCGGACTTCTGGGGGTTGCGGATGGCGGCAACGACGATCTCGTCGAAGATGTGCGAGGCGCGTTCGACCACCTCGAGGTGGCCGTTGTGGAACGGGTCGAATGAACCGGGAATCAGACCAACCGTCACTCGTCATCCCCTTCGTCGGGTTCCAACATCGTTACGAGCGTAGTGCCGTACCGCTTCGTTTTGGTAACGCGCCACCCTGTCGGCGCCTCCATGTGGCGATCGTTTTCGACGACCACGCGCTCGGCGACGACGCCGTGCAGCACGCTGGCGAGGTCCAAGGGGCCGTAGGGCGGATCGGCGAGGATCAGGTCGATGTCACGCGGCGCGGACCACAGCGGCAGCGTCGAGCGCACGAAGAGGGCCTCGCCGGGCAACTTCAACGGTTCCAGGTTGGCCCGAGCGGCCGCGAGGCACGCGGCGTCGCTGTCGACGAAGTACACCTTCGACGCACCCCTCGAGAGGGCCTCGATGCCCATGGCGCCCGAACCGCAGTACAGGTCGACCACCACGAGGTCGCGCAGACCACCGCGGCTCTCGAGCATCGAGAAGATGGCCTCACGGGCGTAGTCGGTGGTCGGGCGCACCGTTGGTGGCAGTTTCGCCTTGAGCGGTCGTCCCCGAGCCGCCCCACCAATTACTCGCACCCCCTAAGGGTACGTCCCAGGGCGACTACGACTTGAACAGGTAGTCGGCCTCCTCGTCGTCCACGAAGAGGCGCAGTTCGTCCGCCATGGGGCCGTCGGGCGCCAATTCGTTGCGGCGCACCATCGACGAGGCGACGTCGCGTGCGGCGATCAACAGGTCTTCGTCGCGGCGCAGCGACGCCAGGCGCAGGTCGCTTCGCCCACGTTGGCGCGAACCGAGCAGCGTCCCCTCGCCTCGTAGATCGAGGTCGATCTCGGCCAGCGCGAAGCCATCGTTGGAATCCACGAGCGCTTGGAGACGCGCCGCCGCCTCGTCGCTGGGCGCGGCGCCGAGCAGGAAACAGTAGCTCTGGAGGTCGCTGCGGCCCACGCGCCCGCGCAGCTGATGCAACTGTGCGAGACCGAAGCGCCAGGCGTCCTCGACCACGATGACACTGGCCTCGGGCACGTCGACGCCGACCTCGATGACCACGGTTGCCACGAGCACGTCGATCTCGCCGGCGCGGAACTGCGCCATCACCTCGTCCTTCTCGGTCCCCTTCATCTGGCCGTGCAGGAGCCCCAGCGCGAGCCCGCGCAACTCCTCGAGCGCGAGGCGGGTCCGCTCTTGGACCGCGCTCGTCGCCTCGACACGGTCCGAATCCTCCACCAGCGGGCAGATCACGTACGCCCGCCGTCCGGCGGCCACCTCGTCACGAACCTTCTGCCAGCACGCGGCGATCTCCATCGGGGTCTGGGACCACTCGGTGGCGATCGCGCGACGCCCCTCGGGCATCTCGTCGAGCACGGACCGGTCGAGGTCGCCAAAGACGACCATGGCCGCCGTGCGAGGGATGGGCGTGGCGGTCATCACCAGGAGGTCCGGGTCGGCCGGCTCGTCGGAGCGCTCGCGACCCTTGTCGCGCAGCGCCGCTCGCTGCTCCACGCCGAAACGGTGTTGTTCGTCGATGACGATCACACCGAGCGCGCGAAAGCGGAGCTCGTCGCTCAAGAGCGCGTGCGTTCCCACGACGATGTCGACCGTGCCGGCGCGCAGACCCTCGAGGACCGCCTGGCGGTCCTTCACCCGCACCCGCCCGGTGAGCAGTTGGATCGACAGCGGCCGCACGCCGCCGAGCACCGTGGAATCGGCGATCTCGAGCCCCGCGAGGTCGCGGCGCAGCGACGCCAGATGTTGCTCGGCGAGGACTTCGGTGGGCGCCATCAGCGCTCCTTGGCGACCTCCGTCGATCGAGGCGAGCAGGGCCGTCAGCGCGACGACGGTCTTGCCCGATCCGACGTCGCCCTGGAGCAGGCGATGCATCGGCATCGGCGACGCCAGATCGTGGGCGATCTCGGCGAGGACTCGTCGCTGGGCACCGGTCAGTTCGAAACGGTGGTTCGCCAGGAATCGGCGAACGAGCGACGACGACTCGTCGTACAACGAACCGGGCAGGACGTCGAGGTCTCCCTCGGTGATGGGGTGGCGGATGCCCGCCGACGACTCCTCGAGGCGTCGGCGACGAAGGGCCAACAGGAGCTGCAGTCGCAGGAATTCGTCAAAGGCCAGCCGACGACGCGCGGGGGGCACCTGGGCGATGTCCTCGGGCAGGTGGATTCCCCAAAACGACGCCGTTCGGTCGACCAGGTCGAGCCGCGAGAGGACCGACGTCGGCACGGGGTCGAGCAGCGGGCCGGCGCGTCGCAGCGACTCCTCGATGAAGCCGCCGATCTCCCAGCTGGTCAGTCCCGCCTTGCCCGACGCCGGGTAGATCGCCACGACGCGGCCCACCTTCGACGCGTCGCGCTCGTCGCCCGAAGCGCCGACGATGACGTCGACGACGGGATTGGTCATCTGGCGCTGGCCTCGGTAGTCCGAGACCTTGCCGAAGAAGAGCGCTTGAACCCCGATCGGCAGTTGGCGCTCGCGCCAAGCCTGATTGAAGAACACGACCTTGAACGAGCCACTCTCGTCGGTGAGTGAGGCCTCGACCATGGCGCGACCCTGTCGGGTGCGCCGAGCGCTGATCGCGGTGACCTCACCGAAGACCGCCGCTTCCTCACCAACCGTCAAGTCCGACAGGTCCACGCGCTTCGTCCGGTCGATGTAGCGGCGCGGGTACAGCGTCAACAGATCGAAGACGTTCTCGATGCCGAGCGACGCCAGGGCGGCGACGCGCTTCTCGCCGACGTTGCGCAACTGGCTGACCGGCACGTCGCCCAACTGGCGTAGTCGGCGCGCGGGCGCCTCGCTCACTCGATGCCGAAGTAGTAGGGGTAGAGCGGCTGACCCCCGTGGTGCACTTCGCACGTGATGGCCGGATACTCGTCGGCCAGGAACTCGGTGATGCGACGGGTGTTCGCGGGCGACGAGCCCTCTCCTTCGATGATGGTCAGGAGCTCGTGTTCGGGCTGGAGCAGTCGCACGAGCAACTGGCTACTCGCCGCGGCGATCGAGTCGGCGATGGACAGCACGCCCTGGGCGCTCAGTCCGATCCAGTCGCCCACGTGGACCTCGCCAACGTCGGTCGTGGTATCGCGCACCGCTTGGGTGACTTCACCTGCGACGACGTTGCAGGCCGACGTCCCCATCGCCTCGGCGTTCTCCTCGGCCGATGCGTCGGGGTCGTATTCGAGCAGCGCCGCGAAGCCCTCGACGATGCTGTTGGTGGGCACGACGGTGACGGTCTGGTCGACGAGACCGTTCACCTGCTCGGCCACCGGCCGGATGTTCTTGTTGTTGGGCAGGATCACGACCTGCGACGAGCCGGTGGCGATCACGGCATCGACGAGGTCCGCCGTCGAGGGATTCATCGACTGCCCCCCCTTGACGAGGGTTCGCACGCCCAACGAACGGAAGATACGTCCGACACCATCGCCCACGACGACCGCGACGACGGCGGTGGCGGGCGGGGGGTCGACCTCCTGGTCTTGGACGTCGACCGCCTCTCGCACCCAGCGTTCTTCGATCACCTGCTCGCTGAGGTCGGTGACGCGGATCTCGCGAGGGCGGCCCGCGTCGAGGGCGGCCTCGATCGAGGCGCCGATGTCGTCGGTGTGGATGTGACAGTTGTACAGGCCGTCGCCACCGACGATGACGATCGAGTCGCCCAGGACCGACCAGACCTCTCGGAAGGCGTGCATCTTGGCGTCGTCGGCGTCGAGGAGGTACATGACCTCGTAGCGCAGGTCCGCGATGTCGCCGGGGCCGTGGATCTCGGGCTCCTCGTGCACGTGGACCTGGATCGAGTCGAGCGGCGGTGCGACCGGCGGCGGATCCTCGGCGACCACGAGACACAGAGCGTCGTAGAGCAGCAGCAAGCCCGTGCCGCCGGAGTCGACGACGCCGGCCTGCTTCAGCACGGGAAGCTGCTCGGGGGTGAACGCGAGCGCGGCGCGAGCGCGGTCGCGCGCCGAGCGCACGAGGCCGCTCAACGTCTCGCAGTGCGCGCGGGCGCCCTCCGCGGCCGCGCGCGCGATCGACAGCATCGTGCCCTCGACGATCCGCACGACGGCCTGGCGTGCCAGCACGTCGGCGTGCTCGAGCGAATCGGCCAGGAGTCCCGGCTCGACGTTGCCCTCGGCGGGGAACTTCGCGACGAGGCCGCGCAGCATCTGGGACAAGATGACGCCCGAGTTGCCCCGCGCGCCCATCAGCGATCCGTGGGCGATGGCCTTGCAGACCTCGGCCATCGGGGCGTCCTCTCCCAGCGGGTCGAGGGCCGCGGTCACGGACTCGATCGTCAGGGTCATGTTGGTGCCGGTATCGCCGTCGGGCACCGGATAGACGTTCAGGCGGTTGATGACCTCCTTGTGCGAGCGCAAAAGCTCGGCGTAGGCGGCGATTGTGCTGCGCAGTTGGCCTGCGGACAGCGACGTAAGTGTGGTCATCGTTAGCGATGCTACAATGGTCCTTCGGTTTATACCGGTGGCTCCTATTCGACGGCCGCCGGGACAAAGGAGAACGTTCATCATGGCATCCGTCTGCGAAATCTGCGGCAAGAAGCCGTCGTTCGGCATGAACGTGTCGCACTCGCACCGTCGTACCAAGCGTCGCTGGAATCCGAACATCCAACGCGTTCGCGCCTTGGTCGGCGGGACGCCGCGGCGAGTGAACGTGTGCACCGGCTGCCTGCGTTCGGGCAAGATCACCAAGCCCGTGCGCTACAGCGCGCCGCGCGTCGACTAGTTCCTCTAGAGCTGGTGCTGCCAGCCCTTCGCCTCGAACTGCTCACCTCGAAAGCGGCGGTGCGTGACGTCCGCCACGACCGTGCCGATGGTGATCGGCGGACGTAGTCCCCGGTCGAGGAAGATCATCCGCAGTCGCGATGGATCGTCGGTCGCGATGAGCAGTTCGTAGTCTTCGCCTCCGCTCTGCGCCTCGTCCGCGGTCGCGCCGCGCGCGACCGGTACGTCAATGAGGTCGAAACCGACGCCCGACGCGTCGCACAGTCGGTGCAGGTCCAAGCCGAGTCCGTCGCTCAGGTCCATCATCGCGTGCACGCGAGCGCCGCGCGCGGCCTGACCCTCGCTGAGTCGCGGCCAGGGACGCCGGTGCGCGACGACAAGTTCATCGCTCAACGCCGCTCCTTCGCGACGTCGGCGAAGTCCGGCCGAGGAGCGACCGAGCGGTCCGGTCACCAGCAACTCGTCGCCCGGGCGCGCACCACTGCGCAACACCGCGCCGCCCCCGGGACACTCCCCCACGACGGTCACCGCCACGCTGACGTCGCGTCCGAGCGACAGGTCGCCACCCACGATGGGGCAATTGGTGATGATGGATGCGTCGGCCATGCCGCGGTGCAGCTCTTCGAGGTCGGTGCCCGCCGGGGCGCTCACCGCCACGACCGCGGCCCTCGCTCGCGCACCCATCGCCGCGAGGTCCGAGACCGCCGCGGCCACGGCGCGAAAGCCCAGATCTTCCAGTGGAAAGATTTCAGGGTCGAGGTGCACGCCCAGCACCGCGACGTCCGTGCTGATCACGGCCTCGCCGACGAAAGGCGACAAGACCGCGGCGTCATCGCCAATATGATGTTCGCCCTTGGGGATTATTCGTTGACCCACGATGGTGGCGATACGCTCAAGGACGTCATCTTCGCGTCGGGGGTGTTCCCTCTGGGGGATTGTTGGGTCAACCGGCGAGGACATGACACTGGCTTGCCAGTAGAGCGCCGCGCTGTTGCGGCGCGCTGAGAATGGAGGAACCCAACGTGACGTACCCGACCCAGCACAAGAAGCTCATCGCGTGGGTGGAAGAAGTGGCACTGCTCACAACTCCCGATCGTATCCACTGGTGCGACGGTTCGGCCGAGGAGTACGACGCCCTCTGTCAGCTACTGGTCGACAACGGCACCTTTCAGAAGTTGTCCGACGCCAAGCGGCCCAACAGTTACTACGCCACCTCGGACCCGGGCGACGTCGCGCGCGTCGAGGACCGCACGTTCATCTGCTCGGAACTCGAAGTCGATGCAGGACCCACCAATAACTGGCGCGCACCGGCCGAGATGCGCGAGACCCTCAAGGGACTCTTCAAGGGTTCGATGAAGGGTCGAACGATGTACGTCATCCCGTTCTCCATGGGACCCTTGGGATCGAACATCTCGCACATCGGCGTCGAGATCACGGACTCCGCCTACGTCGCGGTCTCCATGCGCATCATGACGCGCATGGGCAGCGGTGCGCTCGAAGTCCTCGGCGACGAAGGGATGTTCGTGCCGTGCCTGCACTCGGTCGGCATGCCCCTCGCGGAGGGCGAGCGTGACGTCCCATGGCCCTGTGACGCCGAGAACAAGTACATCGTGCACTTCCCCGAGACCGAGGAGATCATCTCGTACGGCTCGGGTTACGGAGGCAACGCCCTCCTGGGCAAGAAGTGCTTCGCGCTGCGCATCGCGTCGGTGCTGGCGCGCAACGCCGGGTGGCTGGCCGAGCACATGTTGATCTTGAAGCTCACGAATCCCGCCGGCGAGTCGCGTTTCATCGCGGGCGCGTTCCCGAGCGCCTGTGGCAAGACGAATCTCGCGATGCTCGTGCCGACGTTGCCGGGCTGGAAGGTCGAGACCATCGGTGACGACATCTGTTGGATGAAGCCCGGTCCCGATGGGCGGCTCTACGCCATCAACCCCGAGGCGGGCTTCTTCGGTGTCGCGCCCGGCACCAACATGCACACCAACCCCAACGCGATGTACTCCATCGAGGCGAACACCATCTTCACCAACACCGCGCTGACGGCTGACGGCGACGTGTGGTGGGAGGGCATGAGCGACCCGCCCGAGGGCCTCATCGACTGGAAGGGACAGCCGTGGAGCAAGGAGAGCGGAACGCCTGCCGCGCACCCGAATTCGCGCTTCACCGCCCCGGCGGCCCAGGACCCCGCGATCGCGGCCGAATGGGAGGACCCCGCCGGCGTGCCGATCGACGCGATCCTCCTGGGAGGGCGGCGCGCCAGCGTCATCCCCCTCGTCTTCCAGTCACGCGACTGGGAACACGGCGTGTTCCTCGGTGCGATCATGTCCTCTGAGACGACGGCGGCGGCGACCGGCGCGGTTGGGAACCTGCGCCGCGACCCGTTCGCGATGCTGCCCTTCTGCGGTTACAACATGGCGGACTACTTCGCGCACTGGCTCACGTTCTCCGATCGATTCGACGAGGCGAAGCTGCCCAAGATCTTCTACGTCAACTGGTTCCGCAAGGGTGCCGACGGACGCTGGCTGTGGCCCGGTTACGGCGAGAACAGTCGCGTGCTCGAGTGGGTCTTCGAACGCACCGCGGGTCGCGGCGACGCGGTCGAGACCCCGATCGGCTTCGTGCCCAGCGCCACGGCGATCAACGTCGATGGGCTCGACGTCTCCGCGGACGACATGACCGAGCTCCTCACCGTCCATCTGGACGAATGGCGCGCCGAAGTGCCGCTCATCCGCGAGCACTTCGCGCAGTTCGCCGAGCGCCTGCCGGCCAAGCTGAGCGCCGAAATCGACGACCTCGAAGCTCGTCTCGCCTGACGTGACGTGGCATCCGCGTAGTACGACCGGGCAGGTCGCTCGGGCCGACCAGCGAACCCCAAGGACACCATTGTGATACTCGATCGATTCCGCGTAGATGGGAAGGTGGCGATCCTCACGGGGGCCGGACGAGGTATTGGAGCGGGTAGCGCACTCGCCCTCGCCGAGAGCGGCGCCGACGTGGTGATAGCTTCGCGCACCCAGTCCGACCTCGATATGGTGGCGGCCCGCGTCGAGGCGCTCGGTCGTCGCGCCGTGAGCGTGGCGTGTGACCTGAACGATCTCGACGCGGTCGCCGACCTCGCTCGGGTGGCGCAGGACACCTTCGGTCGCATCGACATCGTGGTCAACAACGTCGGGGGCACCATTCCTCTCCCCTTCCTCGACACCACCACCGCCTACCTGGAAGAGGCGTTTCACTTCAACGTCACCACCGCACACGCCCTCAACCTGGCCTGCGTGCCGGTCATGCTCGAAGGAGGTGGTGGCTCGATCATCAACATCACCTCGGTGATGGGACGCATCGCCGGACGTGGCTTCGCGGCCTACGGATCGACCAAGGCCGCCCTCGCTCACTACACCCGACTGGTGGCGACCGATCTGGCCCCTCGGATCAGGGTTAACGCCATTGCGGCCGGATCGACCGCCACGTCCGCTCTCGAGATCGTCATGACGTCGCCCGAACTCAAGCAGATGGTCGAGGACATGACGCCCCTGCACATGATCGCCGACGTGGACGACATCGCCGCGGGCGTGCTCTACCTGGCGTCGCCGGCGGGTCGATTCCTCACCGGGAAGATCCTCGAGATCGATGGGGGCACCGACGTGCCGAGCTTCGACTTCCAGCTTCCCGACCTGTAGGCCACGACGTCGCCCGAGTTCGAAAAGCGCTTCGCGACGTCATCGGACGGGCCAACCACCAACTCGAAACCACGCAGCGTGCTCAGCGCGATGCTCGACCCTCGTGCATCTCCAGCAACTCGCGAAGTTGTCCATGAGGCAGTGCTGGGCTGAAATGGCCCCGACGACCGGTCATGTCCTCGTTGGCGATGAGGGCATTCCAGACCGCCTCTTCGACGCACTGCACGACGGCTTCGAAGAACGGATCCATGTAGCCCCACGGCACGAACGACAATCGCGACAGCGTCGCCGAGCGTGCCGGGCGTTGCGGGAAGTGGCTGTCGAGCGCGCCGGCGTTCGCGGTAGAGAAGGCGACGAAGATGTCACCGGAGAAGTGACTGCCCGTCGTGCCGGTGCGGGCCAGACCAAAGGGGACCCGCCTCGCCAGGGCCTTGGCTTGGCCGGGCATCAACGGCGCGTCGGTGGCCACGACGGCGATGACGGACCCGGCACCAGGTGGCGCAGCGACGTCGCGGGCGAACCAGTCCTCGGACTCCATCGGACACGCCACGTCGAGTTCGCGACCGAGTGCCACGCCGTTCCAGCGCAACTCGCGTCTCGAACCGAAATTGCACTGGAGCAGGACGCCGAGCGTGTAGGTCTCGCCGCCAAAACCGACGACGCGCGACGCGCTGCCCGTACCGCCCTTGAAGCCGTAGCAGTTCATCCCCGTCCCGCCTCCGACGCTGCCTTCCTCGATCGGCCCACTCGACGCTCCTTGCAGTGCGTGGCGAACGTGATCGTGCGTGACGTGGTCGCCGTTGATGTCGTTGAGGTAGCCGTCCCACGTCTCGGCGACGACTGGCAACATCCACTGCGCCGCGATGGTCGGGTGCGTGTCGACCAACCAGTTGACGATGCCGCGGTGCACCGTGCCGACGGCGTGGGTGTTGGTGATGCCTATCGGCGTCCAGAGCGACCCGGACTCCTCGATCCAGTGACTGCCCGTCATCTCGCCATTGCCGTTGGACGAGTACAAGCCCGCCGCGCACGCCGCGCCCAACGACTCGCTCGGGCGTGGCAGGACGACCGTCACACCGGTGCGCACCGCGTTCGCCTCGACGCCCTCGCCGCCGCCGGACACGAGCGTCGCGTAGCCGACCGTGACGCCTGGCACGTCGGTGATCGCGTTGCACGGTCCCGGCTCACCGGCCACCTCGATGCCAAGTGCGCGGGCTCTCGTAAGACCCCCTGGCGTGCCCATCCAGGGATTCACTGGTGCTGCCATGACACCCCCCTTCGAAGTGCCCCCACGCTACAAGTCCTGGGCCGGGAATCACGGAGGTGGCGTCGCCTCAACTAGTGCGCCTCGCTTTGGTCACTCGAGGAGGTATCGACCACCTCGTGGCACGACGACGTCAGCCCATTGACGATCCGACGCGTCGAGACGCCCCTGACTGGACCGACGAGCTGTAGTTCACGCTCGAGAAGTGTGGCGCTGGCGTACCCAGGTCGTCGAACGTTCGCCGGCGGTGCGAGCGTGTCACGCAGCCGCGGCGCGAACCCCGTTGACCTTGGCGGACGGGAGCATGCCGGCCTTGGAGGTTCCACTCAACGTGTCGCCTTCGAAGGCGACGTCGAACTTCAAGGTGAGTTTCATCGGCGTCGTCACCGCCAACTTCCACGTCAGACGATCGCCCTCGGCCTGCACGTCTTCGAACGTGACCGACTCGGCGTCGGAGTGCGCGACGCCACCAATTGTTCCGCCCTCATCAGTGATATCGAAGACCACGGCCATGCTGCCGATCGGCGAGGCCAGGGTGACGTCCCATTTACCGGCGAAGTTTGACATATCAGTGCGGCTTCCTTTGATCCGTGAGTGAACTGCGCGGCGACCTACCGGCCTGGGCTCGACAGTCGCTTCCCCACACTACCTCGCGACCTTTTCAAACCGGCGCCTTCTACACCGCTGGCACGATCGACCGGCGACCCCGTGTCGCCCGGTTCGTTAGGTTGTGGTGATGCTGTTCGAAGAGTCCGACCTGCCACGTTCGAGCAACGACGAGAAGGAACTGCTCCTCGATTGGCTCGGCTATCTACGCGGTGCGATCCTTCGCAAAGTGGATGGACTCGACGACGCGCAGGCCCACTGGACGCCGGGCGCGAAGCTGCTGCCCCTGATTGGCATCGTGAACCACCTCACCAAGGTCGAGTGGCGATGGATCGACGGTGGATTCGCCGGTGCGCTGGTGAGCCGCAGCGAGCAGGAGCTCCATCCCGGATTCGACATGTCCCTCGCTGAAGCGGTCGCGTCGTATCGCGAGCGCGCCGTCAGCACCGACGCCAGCATCCGATCGATGCAACTCACTGCGACCTCCGCACCGGGAAGCTGGGCCGACGGCCGGGACCTTCGATGGGTGGTCCTTCACCTGATCAACGAGACTGCGCGACACGCGGGCCACGCGGACGCGACTCGAGAGCTGCTCGACGACACGACTGGCGAATGAACCATGACACTGTCCACGAGATCGACGTCAAAGACCACGTAGCGGTATGAAGTCCCGCTCGCGTGCGACGCGACCTAGTCCGCGGTCTCCGCGTCGGCCACGATCAGACGCGGTCCCGAGGGCCAGTCGAAGTAGCGCCACGTCCAGTTGATCAAGACGCGGATCTTGTTACGAAAGCCCACGAGATACCACAGGTGCAGGCCGAGCCACGCCAACCATCCGGCCGTTCCCTTGATGACCCCTCCGCGCGGCAGCTTGGCGACCGCCGCGTGACGACCGATCGTCGCCATTATCCCCTTGTTGCGATAGACGAACGGCCGCGTCGGCTCACCGTTCACGACGTGCAGTATCTGTTCGGCGCAGTGCCGGCCCGTTTGGATGGCGACCGGCGCCAACTGCGGACAGAATTCGGCGTTCGACAGCGGGACCGCCGCCGCGTCGCCCACCGCCCACACGTTGGTGCTCTCGAGCAGCCGTAGGTCCGACGTCACTCGCGCACGTCCGCCAGGACCCGACGAAGCCTGCAGGTCGTGGGCCAGCGTGCCGCTCGCCGTGACACCCGCGGCCCAGATCACCGCTGCGGTCTCGAGTCGCTCACCGTCCGCGAAGCGGATCGCCGACTCCTCGACCTCCACGACCGAACGCCCGAATTGGATCTCGACTCCGAGCGACTCGAGTTCCTTCTTGGCGTACGCGCTCGCCGACTCGGGAAACGCCGTCAGCAGCCGTGGCGCGAGGTCGACCAGGATGATCCGGACCTTGGCCTCACTGAGTCGCAGCCCGTCTCGCTTGATGGCGATGCGAATCAGTTCCGACAGCGCGCCCGACGTCTCCACGCCGGTCGGACCGCCGCCGACCACGACGAAATTTAGGTCCGTGGCCTCGCCTTGGGACTGCACATCCGCTTCTTCGAGTGAGAGCAGCAGTCGGTTGCGCAGTCGGCGAGCGTCCGCGAGCGAGTAGAGGGGCATCGCGAACTTCGACGCACCGGGAATGGCGAAGAAGGCGGCCGTCGCGCCGGTGGCGACCACCAGGTGGTCGAAGGGAATCGCGGCGCCGTCGGCGAGGACGATGACGTTCTTGAAGTGGTCCACCACGTTGACGCGGCCGTGGCGAAAGCTGATGTTGTCGGCGTTGCCGAAGATCGTGCGTATCGGGTACGCGACGTCGGCGGGTTCGAGTCCCGCGGTCGCCACCTGATACAAGAGGGGCAAGAACGTGTGGAAGTTGTGCTTGTCGACGATGGTGACGCGAACGTCACGGTTGGCGAGACCTCGCGCGACAGCGATGCCGGCGAAGCCGCCACCGATGATCACCACGTGGGGGACGTCGAAGGTGTCGCGCGACCCGTTGATGGTTGGAGGGTGCGTCGCCATTGCGAAACCATCTTAAGGATTGCGAGGTCACCGCTGATCAGCGACGCGCGAAGCGACGGCCCACGCCGTAGACGAGCCCGGCGAGGATCATCAAGAACGAGAGCAGCCGGTCGCCGAACGAGAACGTCATCGAAATGGCGACCGGGATCACCGCGCCCAGCACCCAGAGCAGCTGTTGGCGCACGGCGAAGCGGGCGAATGTTCGGCCCTGCGCTCCTGGCGCCACGTTGCGCTGGGTGATCGCGTCGAAACTCGGCTGGACGACGGCTGAGCAGAGCCCCAACCATCCGGCCAAGATGACTTGCACGACGAGAGCTGGATGGGCCGACGCGACCGCCGCACCGACGCCGGTGGCCAGGAGAGCCAGCGTCAGCAGGGTCGATTCGGGGAGGGCGTTGCGCACTCGCGTGACGAGTCCAAGACCGACGAGTGCGCCCAGGGCGCTGAGCGCCAGCGCGAAGGCGAACCACGACAGACCGGCGTGCTCGCGGCGAAGACCGAAGGCGAGCAGGAAGGTGGCGAAGCCAACGGTGAATCGCATGAGGGCGGCCGCCCCGAGACCCCAGGCGACTTCGACGTCGCCCAAGGGATTCAAGGCATTGTGATCGCGCTCCCTTTGGGTCAGGGCCGCCACCTCGTCACGGATGACCTTGGTCGGTTGTCGCAGACGAATACTCGCGACGGTCGCTCCTGAGAAGACGAACGCGGCGACCACGAGCACACTGGTCGCCCCGATGCTCTTCAAGATGCCCGCGCCCAGGGAACCCGCGATGAGACCGACCAATGTTCCTAGGAGGGTGAGCTGTGCGTTGAAGCCGGCGAAGCCGCGCTCTTGTTGCACCTCCCCGCTCGGCCATCCGGCGTCGCCCAGGTGCGCCGGATTCTCGCGCAATTGATCGGTGCGCGCCATCTCGGGCACCAGGGCACCACGCGTGACGACGTAGAGCTTCGACGACACCAACACCAGGAATGCCATCGGGAAGAGCCACAGGGAGTTCAGGTTCTGGCTCATCATCCAGCACAGCACCACTCGCAGTCCCGCCGAGAGCGCGACGAGAATCCTGCGACCATTGGCCGATCGGTCGATCAGGGGACCGAGAATCGGCGACACCACCGCGAATGGCGCGATGGTCAAGAGCAGGTACGCCAGCACCCTCCCTTTGGCTTCGGTGGGCGTGACCGAGAAGAACAACGATCCGGCGAGCGAGACGGTCACCAGCGTGTCACCCGCCATCATGAGCACGTGCACGAGGGCCAGTCGTCCGAAGGCCGTGCTCTGGTCAAAGAGATCCTGCGCGGAGGCCCGCGCTAGAGAGACAAGTCCTCGGCGGCGCACGAGTACCAATGGTAGGTGATGACCTCTACCGCCTTGCCGTTGTCCGCAACCTCACCGGCGACAGTGCCTACAGCGTGCAGTGTCAAGTCTCGTCGTTCGACACTATGGCGACGCCGAGCACTCGACACGCTCAGTTCGAGAAACAGCCCTGTCGATAGACGACGTTGGGTAAGAGGTGGGGCGTGCAGTACGTGAGCCGCGACATGATCCGCCACACGCCCGCGGGTCTGTCGAAGCGCAGGACTTCGGTCACCCCGATCTCGTGGGGCGCCAGTCCCACCGTCGCCCAGACGAAAGCCCAGGAACCTTGACAGCCGAAATTATCGAACGAATCAAAGCGCATTGAACCCGTGAACGGCGCCGACAGCGCCGCAGCATTGCAGGGAACGACGACCATGGCCGGTGATGACGTGGCCGTCACCCGAGACGCTGCGACGAGCATCGTCGCAAGGAGGAGCAGCGATACGGCCAGGCGAAACACCTTCATGGACGAAGTAGAGCACACCGCGCCCGAAGGCTCAGGTGGGCACCGCCAGATTGCGCAGCAGAACCTGCATCGACAACGCCCACTCCGCATCAGAGATCGGCGTCGTCGAGATGTCGTCGAGGGTTCGCCCTACCAGTGCCGACATGATGAACACCGCGATGGAACGTGCCGACATGTCGCGTCGGATCCAGCCCTGGTCCTGCCCGTACTGGATGAGGGCCCCGATCTCATCAGCGATCTTCGACTGCGCTGCGCCGATCTTCGCCTTCAACTCGGGACGCATCATCGACGCTGCGACGATCCGGATGCGAAGGCCCCGGCGCGCCTGACGTTCCGGGCCGGAAGCGAAGACCCCCGCCAGACCCTGGAGCGACAGTGAATAATCCTCGAAGCTCTTCGCGGTCTCGCTGACGCGCTTCAGCACCGCGATGTCCTCTTCGGCCAGTGAGGAAAACATCATGCTGTAGGCCGCGTCGACCACGCCCTCGCGCGAACCGAAGTGATGGTAGACCGATCCGTAGTTCACGCCCGTCGCTTCGCAGATCTCCGGTATACGGATGAGTGATTCGTCGGCGCTCATCAGGCGTTCTGCGACGGCATCAAGGACGGTCTGCATGACGGGGGCGGAACGACTTTGTTTGGCCATTGGGGGAATTTTATCGATGAAAACCTGATTCCAATCAAAAATTCGACAAACTATTCAACTTATTCACGCCAACTCTGTCCGAAAAAGCCATGTTGAAACGAAGTCCAAGTGGAATCCCTGTGGCGAGTCATCGACGACGACCGCGATGCGAGGGCCTCGTCTGACGTAGAACTGCGCATGGCCTCGACGAGGTTTCGTCAGCCGTCGACGAAAATCATTGGAGGGCGAGCCCTGACACGAGCGGGAAGTTCTCGGTCGTCGCCCATTGGCGGTCGCGACCGATGACGAGCGCCTCGTAGGCGTCGAGAGCTTGGACGAGTTCGAGCACCTCGTGGCCACCGACGACGAGGGCCGTCGCCAGGGCGTCCGCCACGCCGAGGTCGGGTCCGCACACGGTGGCCGCCGCCATCGCCGACACGGTGTCGCCCGAGAAC
>Ga0075029_100000259_pt1 | contig 29445 bp, 31 predicted proteins | sample LitLauG_LLR_2013_FD_71391 | JGI IMG/M metagenome (GOLD analysis project Ga0075029, IMG submission 71391) | Freshwater sediment microbial communities from North America - Little Laurel Run_MetaG_LLR_2013 | ecosystem: Environmental > Aquatic > Freshwater > Creek > Sediment | place: USA... | reverse complement strand
AAGCCGCGAACGGAAGGCCCAAGCCTCGGCGTAGCCAACTACGCCGCGAAATCACTACGCTCGGGCTGGTACATTTCGAACCGGCCACGGCTGGTACACTTTGAAGTGGCCATCGAGGGCAGGGCGTGCAGTGAGGTGGTCGCGATGCCGGCCGCGGTCGCGAGTCGGGCGATCGCGTTGGTCGCGGCCTTCGGGGTCAGCCGTGCGCCGAGCTCGCTCGTGAAGACGGCGGTGGCTTCGGCATCATAGTGCTGCCCGAAGCGAAGCCGATCGGCGGCTTGGAGGGCGCGCTGCGCGCGGAACGCCGCGACCATGCTGCTGGAAAGCGGCACGGTTCGGGACCTATCGGTCTTCGTTGACTTGAGGAAGACCCGCGCTGCCGTTTGCGACATCGAGCCCTCGATCGTCATGCGTTTCCCGTCGAGATCAATGTGGTCCCAATCGAGCGCGAGAATCTCGCCTCGACGCGCGCCCGAGCCAAGGGCGATCGCGATGAAGTTTTGCCAGCGCGTGCCGCGCGCCGCGTCGATGAGCCTCTGCACGTCGTCGTCGCAGAGCGCCTTCGCCTCGCGCCGGGACGGGCGCGGGGGCTCGACGCTGTCGCAGACGTTACGCGCTGCGAGCTCAAGGCGAACGCCCCAGCGCAGCGCGCTGCTGAGCAAGGCGAAGGCGTGGCGCGCGGTTTTCGCCGAGATCGGCCGGCCTTTCGCGCCGCCGCGCTCCATGAGCGTCGCGGTCCATGCGCTGACCATCGCCGGGCGAAGCTTGGCCACGGTCGCCGACCCAATGTGAGGGACGATGTAGAGAGTCGCCATGCGGCGATATTCCTCGATCGTCTTCGCGCCGCGACCGAGCACTGCACGATCCTGGATGAACCGCTCGACGAGCTGCGCGACGCTGATAACGCCGGGCGCGAGGTCGACGCCGCGATCGCGCGCTGAGAGCGCCTCGCGCTCAGCGCGTTCCGCCTCCTTGCGCGTTCCGAACGTGCCGAGCGAGCGGCGGCGGCGAGCGCCGAGCGCGGTGGGATCGAGGTCGACGAGGACTGCGTAACGGCCGCTCTTGCGACGATAGATGCTCATTTCGTCTTACCTTTCGATTGGGCGGGCTCCCGGAGAGGAGCCAGGATTCGCGAGACGATGGTTTGCGGATCAGTCAGCTGCCGGTGATGCTCATCCGCGTAGTCCCAGGCTGCTCGAATTACTGCGGCTTCGGCTGCGAGGAGTTCCACCGCTGACATTTTCGGATCGGCCACTGATGCGATCGCGCTGCGAACCGCTGCGCGCAAGGGATCAACAAACGTGGGGCTCTCGTCGAGAACATGCAGCAAACCAAATCTCGTCAGGACTCGGCGGACGCGATCGAGCCCGCGCGTGGCCGCGACTTTGAAGGTCAGGTCTACGCTGAGCTCCTCTGCGTGCGCTTTCGTCAAGGCTTTCGCAAACGTCGCGAGCTCGCGATCGGTCTTCGAGGTGGCCCACGCTCCGATGGTCGTCTCCCAACCCGGTGACAGTCGGCCGGCCGCGAGCGTTCTCAGCGTCTCGACGGCGAGGTCTTCGAGGGCCGCTGAATCATGCGCGAGCAAGCCGCACAAAGCGGCAACTGTGTTCAGGTGGTCGGTCGCGTCTTTCTTGGTTCTGTTGCCAACCTCGCGATTGATCTCGCGAACCCGAGCTTCAGTCGGGTGACAACGCCCGGAAAGGTACTGCGTGAGCAGGCCTTTGTTCACGCCGATCGCGTCAGCAATCGAGGCCAGCGTCACACGACCGTCGCCGGCTACCGTTCGCACTGCCTTGCCCCACGGCAACTCGTCTCTGCTAACCATCGCCTCTTTAAGGTTAGCGCATCGGTGTGCGACAAGTCAAGCCATGGATTCGCAGATTCAGCCGCGCTTACTCGACTACCCCGCGGCGCAAGAGTACCTCGGTGGGATTTCGCGCGCCTCGCTCAAGACGCTCACGGGGCGAGGTGAGGTCGAAGCTATTCGCGTTGGCCTCGGGCGCACAATGTTCACGAGAGAAGGGCTTGATCGTTACATCGATCGGCAACGTACCAAGCGCGCGCCGGCGTGCGTCGCGTGAGCGCCAATTTGAAACGATGAAGCCGCCGCGTATGTGCGCGACGGCTTCGATTTCTTTCCCCGGACTGACGCGGTCATCACACCGCTTTGGAGACTACTATGGCAAGCAATCTCCCGCGCCCATTTCTGGGGCGTCGTCCCGCACCCTTGCAAGCGTCGCGCGCAGCTTCGACGTCGTGCGCCCGGGCCGGGTGCGCGCGATGCGCGACCATCCTCAAACTCGTGCCGGCCGCGCCGATCGCGTCGCACGAGGGGCCGCAAGCCGTCGACTATCTCGGAAGGCGCGCATGAGCGGCTCGATCGTCGACCGCATCGACATTCCGACCGTTCTGCGGATCGCTGGAAGGGCTGTGCCGAACGAGCGAGGGTGGTTCCGGTGCCCCCGGCACCCCGACGCGAATCCAAGCGCGCACGTCGTGCCATCTTCAAACGGTCGCGCATGGTGCTGCTTTGGGTGCGATGCCCGCGGCGGTATCCTCGATTTGGCGGTTGCGATCGGGATCGCCGCGGACCGTGCCGGCGCCGCCCGAACACTTGAGAGCCGCGTGGGATGATGACGCGGCCGAGCCTACCCGCGGTCGTCGTGACGTTTAAGTACGTCGATGCGAACGACGTGCCTGTCGGGCTTACGAAACGCATCGAGCCCGGGCGGAACGGCCGAAGCAAAGACTTCCAGCAATATCGTTCGGACGGCGCGGGCGGATTTACGCTTGGGCTCAACGGCAGCGTCCTGCCGCTCTACCGCCTTCCCGAAGTCCTCGATGCCGCGGAGCGCGCGATGTGCGTGTTCTTCACCGAGGGCGAAGGCAAGTGCGACGCGCTTCGGGCTCTCATCGGCAAGCGCGCCGCGGTGACGACGATCGCCGGCGGCGCGAACGCCCGACTGCGCGAGGAGCATATCGCGGCGTTTCGGGGTGCGAAGCGCGTCGTCGTGCTCGCGGACAGCGACGTTCCGGGGCGCGACGCGGCAGCGACGCGCGCGAAGCAGATCGCCGCGGCGCACCCCGAGATCGACGTGCGGATCGTAGACTTCTATCGGGAGCGCAACGATGGCCGCGACGTCGCCGATTGGATCGCCGAGGGAAAAGCGATCGCCGAGCTGCGGCAACTCGTCGAGAGCGCGCCGCGCATCTTACCGGCGCCTGCCGCTGACGGAATTGAGGAGCGGGTACGCGCAGTGCGGAGCGCCGCGACCTTTATCAACGTCGGCGAGCTACTCGACGAAGTGGATGAGGAGGTTCCGCAGCTCGTTGACGGGCTCATCGGCCGCGGCTCGACGGTTCTCGTGGCGGCGAAGCCGAAGGTCGGAAAGACATCTTTCCTGCTCAACGTCGCCCTTAACGTTGCGAGGGGCACGCCGTTTCTCGGCAGGCCCGTCTGCCAGGGACCCGTTCTGTATGTCGCGCTCGAAGGAAACCGCGCCGAGTGGCGCCGCGTGCTTCGAGCAATGGGCGCGGCGAAGGGCGACCCGCTCTTTCTATTCGTAGGCCAGGCGCCGCAAGATGCGCTGCGCTGGCTAAGAGAGCACGCTGAAAAGCATAAACCGGCCCTCATCATCGTCGACACGTTCCAGCGGCTGACTCGGCTCAAGGACCTCAACGATTACGCAGCGGTTACGAACGCGAGCGAGCCGATCGTGGAGATCGCTCAAACCTTGAACGCGGCCCTGCTGCTCGCGCATCATGCCAAGAAGAACAGCGACGGAGACGACGGCGACAGCGTGCTCGGCTCGACGGCGCTCTACGGCTTCGTCGACACCCTCATCAGTCTCAAGAAGGGTGCCGAGGGGCGACGGACCCTCAAGACCTCGCAGCGCTACGGCGACGACCTTGAAGAAACCGTCATCGTGCTTGATCCGCGCACGAAGTTGCTTTCGGCTGCGGGCGCGCGTTCGGATGTCGACCGGGCTGATTGTGAGGCAAGCATCATTTCCATCCTTGAGAAGGCAAGCCGATGGCTCGATCGCACCGACCTACTCGACGAGCTTGAGGCACGCAAGCAGACTAAGAACGCGGCCTTGCAGCAGGTCGTTGACGACGGGCGCGTCGCCCGCATTGGAGCGGGCCGGCGCAATGTTCCGTTCCTCTACGCGATCCCCGGCACGCCCGTATTCGACGATGATTCGAGCGCTGAAAGCGTTTCCGGTTCCGAGGTTCCCGCACTGTGCGGGGAACCAGAAACCGCAAACCGCAAACCTCCGTCGCATAAGGGTTTATTCGTGCCCGCGGGTGTCGCAGACATCGACGAGGCGGGAACCAGAAACGAACCCCTTGTTGCAGTAAATCAGGGAACCTCGGGAACCGCGGGAACCACAAACGATTTGGCCGAGCTTTCGGCTGACGAGGCCACCTTCTAGTGACACCGATGGAGATCGTCCGCGGGCTTCGGGACGCCGGCCACGCGCTGCGGCTCGACGGCGAAAAGCTAATTGTGCGGCCGAAGCCGAGTCCCGAAATCTCCGCCGAGATTCGCGAGATGAAGCCGGCGATCGTCGCCCTGCTGCGCGAGGGGTTGCCGGCGACGATGCACCGTTACGTCGTGTGGGCCGGCGCTCGCGATTGGAACCATACCGTGTGCCTCTCCTGCGGCAAGCCTCCGCAACTGCATGGCGGGCAGGCCGCGCTCGACGACGCGATCGTGGCCGACGATCTCAATCAGGTCGCGCTCATCAAAGCGCGTGCGATCGTCGCCGTAACGACCGCTGAGACCGTCGTCTCGTGAGAACGGCCAACGCCGCACACCAGCTCCCGAAGGCCGACGTCGTTTGTGGAGCGGGCCTTCCGGCTCCTGCGTCCGCGAAGGCGACAACAATCCGGTTAAAAGGTCATGATTGTCCGCCACTTCAGCACAAAGCGCTACTCGCGATCGGCCGTTACCGCCATCGCGTCTTTGCTCGTGAGGTTGTTCGGAAGGCGCTGCTCCATCTCTCGTTCGATGAGACGCTTCTCCGCGCAGCCCGGGAAGCGTTTCCTCGCGGCATCAACGTCGGCGACGACGCGATGCTAAGGCGGGCCCGAAAGCTCCTGAAAACTGAGCCGATCTTCAGCGCCGTCCGCGCGCTCTTGGAAGCGTACCTGTGACCGTGGAGGACACGATGGCGAACCCTCGTCTCTTACCGCGCTGCGAAGAATGTGGTCGGCCGACGCGCTGGCAGCTCGGTCCCAGCGGGGACTTCGTCGGGTGCACGGGTTATCCGAAGTGCTGGCACACGCTTTCCAAGGCGATCTTGGCCAGGATGCTCGCGAAGCAGGCCGACGCCTCGTCCGTCGCAGGCACCCGCGCCAAGAAGGCTCGCTCGCGCGCTGCCGAGGCGTCGACGTCCGGGTGATGGCGCGACGGCCCCTCGACGATGGCAGTAACGCGAAGCGACGCCGACGGAACCTCGCTGACGGCACTGCGGGTGTTTGCGCGGCGGTTGGCCTCGTTGCGCGTGTTGCCGGGGCTCTGGATGCGTGCGAGGAGGAGAGAAAAGCCCTTCAATAGCCTCCCCGCGTCGTAGCCGCAGGCGTTCGCACGATTCGGGGTCTCGCCCTCTTTCCGGGATGGGCCGCGCTGGCGTTCGATGCGCGCCGGTGGTTTGGCCCCCGTCTTCAAAGGCAGCGTTATGTGCCCGGTGCGGCGTAAGATACAGTTTATGCCGCACTTCGTATCACCCGTCATAAATAGCACGAAGTATACTTGCCCCTACTGCAAGACGTTGTCGCAAGTAATGATTTTCGAAGTCGTGGAGAGGCGGAGAGGCTACTCTACAGGGTTTTCCGCAAATACCGACATCTTGATCCACGAGTGTGTCGCCTGCGAGAATAGATCAGTGTGGGTTTCCGGTCGACTCGTCGTCCCGGAAGCATCAGGTCTTCCGGTAGCGCACGAAGCAATGCCTCCCGAGGTAAGAGCAGAATACGACGAGGCTGGGGCAGTCTTCGCAAAATCTCCAAAAGCTACGGCAGCGCTTTTAAGGCTCTGTTTGGAAAAATTGATTCCGCACCTCGGCCAAGTAAGCGGCGATCTAAACTCAATGATCGGTCAACTCGTCGAGCATGGTCTGCCGGGCGAGTTAATCGACGCGATGGACGTCGTCCGAGTTTTTGGTAATGAAGCGGTACACGCTGGGCAGATATTGGGCGACGACGACGAGAAATCGGTCGCGACGCTTGCGGAGATCATTAACACTCTTGTAGAGGAACGGATTGCCCGCCCAGAGCGTCTAGCTGCGATGACGAACCTCTTGCCGGAAGAAAAGCGAAAGGCTGCGATGGCTCGCAACGAAAAGTACCGCTCTCCTTAATATCGTCGAAACACTGATTTGTGCATGTTCGCATAGCCCATGAAAAAAAATAGCGCTCCGAGTCCCCTCCGGGTCCGCGGCGCCCCGGCCCGGGGGCTCGCCCGTCGCCGGGGGCCGGATGCCGCGTTTGCGTGCTGGCGTTGCGCGATAAGAGCATCGTCCTCAACGCGCCTGAGCCAAGTCTAAACTGTCTTGCGGCTTATGAACGGCACGAGAAGCATCGCTGCGACGGCGATCGCCGCGATGAGGATCGCCTTACGCGCCACCGGCGCTAGCTCGAGGAGCGCAAGATGACGCGCCGCGGCGCGCTGTTGCCCGCGCTCGTGCGCAGCACGATCGTCAAACAACGCGCGGTGACGATCGTAGAACGCAACGTCCTCGCCGGGCTGGTAGTACGGCCATCTCCACCGGACACACCCGCCGAGTGCATCGAGGTCTCCGTCGCAGTGGTAACGACTTAGCTCAGCCCTCGCCGCATCCAAGCCGCTGTACGAGACGGAGGTCGCGGCGACGCCGGCTGCATCGGAGAGATCGCCCCAGGCCCAATAGAGCAACATCCCAGCGGCGAGGCTGAGGATCGCGAGGCGTATGCGGGCGCGTGCGTTCACCCGAGAGTGCTACTGTAGCGAAGCTTGCGCGTTCCCTGAGGACGATCTCTCTTTCGGAATTGCGGCGGCGAGAACGCCTCGATTTCTCGCGAATGGCAACCGAATGGCAACCGCGCGCATTTCGACAACGAAAAAAGCCCGTGGTTACGGGCTTTCCATGGTTGCGGGGCCAGGATTTGAACCTGGGACCTTCGGGTTATGAGCCCGACGAGCTACCGGACTGCTCCACCCCGCGATGGGCGCTCCCGAGTATAGGGCTTCCCGCCACGGGCGTCAACTAGGATCGGCCTCCCCCGGCAGGAAGCCTGCGCAACGATGCCCGATCTCGCCGCGTTCGTTCGCTCGCTGCCCAAGGTGCAGTTGCACTGCCACCTCGAGGGAACGGTGCAGGCGGAAACCTTCCGCGAACTCGCCGCCCTGCATGGCGTCGAGAGCGCGCGCGCCCGCGGCCCGCTCGAAGCCACCTACGCCTTCGCGACCTTCCGCGAGTTCTTGCTCACGTTCGCCGAGGTCTGCAAGGCGCTGCAGCGCCCCGAAGACTACGCGCGCGTCGCCGCCGACTACGTGCGCGAGGCGCGCGCGGCGAACGTGCGCTACGCCGAGCTCTTCATCTCGCCCTCGGTCTGGACGTTCTTCCACCGCGACCTCGACGTGGCCGCGACCGTCCGCGCCATGCGCGACGTCTTCGACGAAGCGCGCGCGCGCGACGGGCTCGAGGTCGCCTTCATCTGCGACCTCACCCGCAACTTCGGCGTCGAGCGGGCTTTCGAGACGGCGCGGACGGCGGTGCAGCTCGCTGAGGCCGGGCTCGGCGTCGTCGGCATCGGCCTCGGCGGCGACGAGGCGAACTTTCCCCCGGCGCTCTACCGCGAGCCCTTCGCCTTCGCGCGGGCGAGCGGGCTGCACGTCGTCGCGCACGCGGGCGAGGCGGCGGGCGCGGAGAGCGTGCGCGACGCGATCGAGGTCCTGGGCGCTGAGCGGATCGGCCACGGCGTGCGCGCCCGCGAGGACGACCGCGTCGTCGCGACGCTCGCCGAGCGGGGGATCGCCCTCGAACTCTGCCCGACCTCAAACCGCCTGACCGGCGCCGTCGCGGCCGGCCACGCCCACCCGATCGCCGACTTCGACGCCCGCGGCGTCCGCTGCACGATCGACGCCGACGACCCGGCGCTCTTCTCGACGACGCTCCAGCGCGAGTACGAACTCGTCGGCGAGCAGTGCGGCGAGGCGGCGCTGGTGCGGTTCGTACGCAACGCGGTGGCGGCGAGCTTTGCGTCGCCCGAGCGGCGGGCGGCGCTGACGCTGGAAATCGATGCGGTGTGTGGGGTGGAGGTGGGGGAGAGGTAGTCGGGAGGCGTTATCGACCTCAAGGCGCCGCTTCGGGAATCATTCCAAGGTAACGCAGGGCCTCGGCCGCGACGTCGCTGCGCTCCAAAGCAAGTTGAACGGAACCTAGTACTAGAGACACTCGCAGTCGACCCGAAACGGAGTGCGTTTCAAACGCTGCGATCGTCTTAGAGCCGGCGTGTTCCGCCGATGGTGCCAGTATTCCGTTGCAGCCGGCCTCGAAGAATGCCCTGGATATGTGGCGACTCAGTGCGCGATCGGTCCCAATCGCGTCGCCGATCTTCAGATGAGTGATCTTACGCTGCGTGAGTTCACTTGCTAGTTTATCTTCAAGAAATGTTCTCGTTGCGCCATGTGCAACGTCCACGACCAGCTCGTCCGGGTGACTTGGAATGAGCTCAGCAACGTAACGGTTCCGCAAACGGTCGCGGGCAACGATCGTCATGTCGCCGCTGGCCTCATCGTCACCCTCAATCTCAGATAGCAGACGCAATGCGTCGTCATTCTGACGCAGATCTTGAAGTGATTCTACAAGCGCGCCCAGCAACTTACTCGAGCAGTAGAGAACCCGATACTCCTCTGCCGTGTCGTCCCAGCGGCCTCGCAAACTCTGGCGGATGTGCTCCCAGCTCGTGAGCCTGAGTGGATCTGTTCCTCTGCTAACGCGATAAACTCGCTTGGGCAGAGGGATCAGTGCGGGGGCCATGCGATTACCGGTGCGCGAACTCGAACGCGGCTCGCACGACTTTTGCGAAGGTCTCCGGATCGTCGCTCTGCAGAACCGTAATTGGGGCGGCGAAATCGAAAAATTGATTGCATCCCGTGAACCAGGCCCGAGCTACCGAGGCATCGTCCGCATCAACGATGAGACGCGCTGCTTGGAGGGCGGTTCGGAGCGCCTCGGGGCGCTGTGGCTGGCGCTCGCCCCGAATCCATTCATGCACGCGACGCGTGTCTTTCACGCCGCCCACAGCCGCCGTTCGCTTGAGCCCGAGAATCTCGGCAAGCTCAGTTGCCACCGTGTCGATCTTGAGGCGGGCAACCTCATCAAGCCGGTCGCTCCGGGCCGGCTTGCCTTCCGCCGGTAAAATAAGCTCCATGCCACGAGTATATCACAAACATCTCGAATGACAATGTGTTTCACGCCATGAATGACACCTATTTTCGAGACTCGGGGTCGATGCCCCCGTACTAAAAGGTCAGACCTCCCGCTATGATCGGCCGCGGAGGCTCCTTAGGGCGGGTGTCCAGGCCCATCGTCCTCCTATGGCGTGCGAGCGCGCGAGGCAAATAACTCGCGCGTAGCGTCGTCGAGAAACGTCACGTAGCAACCGCGCATACCGCGCGTCAATAGCACGCGGTACGTGTTCTTGACGCAATCAGTGAAGCGCGCGCCGGCACGCTTCACCACACTATCGTGGGAAACGGATTTGTCGCCGATCCACTCGCGGCTTTCCGGATCCCAGCGAAGGTCGCGGCCGAAGATGACGCCGGCGTAATCGAATTCGAAACCCTGCGCGGTATAGACGCAGCCGACCTGGTCGAGGCCGCCGGGATCGCTCGCCCAGAAACTCGCTTTGGGGATACCTCGTGCGAGGCGTGCCGCATCGGGCTTCGCGTTCCAGGGCCGGCGGAACGCGCCGACCTCGACGTCGTCGACGAGCGTGCCGTCCGGCCTCGGGTCTGACCATCGCCAGCAGAATCCGGCTGTCATTCGCGCCGCATAGCCTCCGCGAGCTTTGGCCCGAATGGCGGCATCCAACTCCGCGGGTGTGTCGAAGATGCGAAACTCGAAACCGGCGTGCTCGCCGAGTTCGAACCGGCCGGTCTTTCGAACCTCGAGCAGTTGATCGATCCAATCGACGTACTCGTCAGAGCCGGCACAGCGGAATTGCGTGCTGAGCTCCGTTTCGCGGTATCGGGCACCAAGCCGAACGGCGGCCTCGCGGATGAGCGTTGTGGAGCCGACTTCGGCCGGGCGTACGGCTTGATGATCGTCGATGAAGAACACCGCAAGCCGCGAAGCATCGATGAGCTCCTCGACCTGCGCGCGGTCGGTCCGGCGCGCCTTCGGCGTGAAGCGGCTGGAGCTCGAGGTGCGGATGCGGTGGGCTTCGTCGCAGACGAGCACGTCGATCGCGCCTGCATCGGCGCCTCCAAAGCTATTGAAGTATTGCAGCAGCGCTCGGGCTCGCGGGCCCAAGCGCTTGCGAAGGCTTTCGGTGAACGCCTTCGAGCCGGTCGCGTGCTGAACGTTGCGGCCTTCCGCGAGCAGCGTCGCCATCACGTTGAGCGCGATAACCGATTTGCCCGTACCGGGGCCGCCGCGTACGACGACCACGGCGTGGTCGCTCTTCGTTCGCAGGCCGCGCCGAGCAAGGGTCAAAATCGTCTCGTACGCTACGATTTGATCGTCTAGGAGCGTGTACGCAGGCTCCCCCGCGATCATCCGCGACGCATGCTCGAGGAGCTTCTTGCTCGGCGCGAATCCGCCGTGCACGATTTTATCGAGCACGGGCATTCCGCCGCCGGCGGAAAGTCGTTCCTGCAAATAATCGCGAAACGGGACGGCATCGTGTCCGGTGAACAGCGGTGCCGCCGCAAGTGCGCCGGCAAAAGGTGTGCCCGTCAGCGCCGTGCGCGATGAGTCGTCGAGGTTGTGAAGCCAGGCGCAGCCGTCGAGTTCGACCGGCCCCGGCTCTGCGTAGAACGCCGAGTTCATGTCCGCCAAGTAGCGGCGATAGTTCGCGGCCTGGATGCTCGGATGCGGGACGGTCCGCTCCCTGTGGCCGAGGAACGTCATGACACAATCGTCCACGTCCGCCGGCACAGCCTTCGTCCACTGCTTGAGCTCGACGATGACAGCGCGCTCTCGGCCCGCGTCGTCGCGTCCCGTAAGCATCGCGTCGAGCCGCGATGAACTTAGCGGCAACTGTAGTTCTAGGACAATGCCATTGTCGAGAAGCCGCGAGTATTGGATGTGGCTGGTCAGCGCCGTCAGCGAATTTTGCCACGCTGAGAATTCCGACGCACTAGCGCGAAATCGGAAGTACTCATAGAACGCATCTCCGAGCTTCTCAGCCACGCGATGCTGAACCGAGTCGGCGATGAAGTCGGTCGTCGATCCTGCGTAAAGTTGCAAATCGTTCTCCGAAGCCTGCGCTACGCCGGGAGCTTCCTCTCGCCCTTGGTTCCTGTGGCGCTTTACCGCAAGCCCTTCGCCTTCGCGCTGGGCGAGCGGGCTGCACGTGGTCGCGCATGCGGGCGAGGCGGCGGGGGCGGAGAGCGTGCGCGACGCGATCGAGGTCCTGGGCGCCGAGCGGATCGGCCACGGCGTGCGCGCCCGCGAGGACGACCGCGTCGTCGCGACCCTCGCCGAGCGGGGGATCGCCCTCGAACTCTGCCCCACCTCGAACCGCCTCACCGGCGCCGTCCCGGCCGGCCACGCCCACCCGATCGCCGATTTCGACGCGCGCGGCGTCCGCTGCACGATCGACGCCGACGACCCGGCGCTCTTTTCGACGACGCTACAGCGCGAGTACGAACTCGTCGGCGAGCAATGCGGCGAAGCGGCGCTGGTGCGATTCGTAAGGAACGCGGTCGAGGCGAGTTTTGCCCCGGTCGAGCGGCGGGCGGCGCTGACGCGGGAGATCGATGCGGTTTGCGGGGTGGATGCGGGGAACCGGTAGCCGATCGGCAGTGCATCGGCGGTCCGTGGTCTTGCCGAGCCGACGTTTCGCAGGGATAATCCAGCGATGGAAAACAACGGGGCGCCGCTCTGGGCCCAGGAGCTGCGGAAGTTTACCGAGTTCTCGCTCGTGCGGCTCGAGGAGCGTCTGGCGGCGAAGATCGACGCCGGGGACGATCGGCTCTCGGTAAAGATCGATTCGCTCGAGGCACGCATCACGCGGAAAATCGAAAACATGGACACTCGCATCGACGCGCGGTTCGGCGTGTTAGAAGGACACATCTCCGAACTGAAGAGCGACGTCTCGGAGTTGAAGGGTGACGTCTCCGTGCTGAAGAGCGATGTCTCGGAGTTGAAGGGTGATGTCTCCGTGCTGAAGAGCGACGTCTCGGAGTTGAAGGGTGACGTCTCCGTGCTGAAGAGCGACGTCTCGGAGTTGAAGACCGGCCTCTGGGAGATCAACCAAACGCTGGCCAGCGTCGAGCAGCGATTGGCGGTCGTGGAGCGCCCTTAGATCGACGCTACGGTGTGTAAGGGGTGGCGAAGCGAACCCACGCGTGCCGTAATCGAGAAACGTCCCATGACGCTAGCTCTTCCGTTCCGGCCCGTACCAAGCGGGCCAGACCCACGTTGTGCGACGGATGGAACGGTGCCCGATCCGAAGGTCGAGCGCACATCCGAGGTTTCCGGCGAGGTCGTCGAGGTGCGTGGCCGGCCACGAGCGGATGAGATGGTCGCAGGCGGCCGGGCTGCGCCTACTGGTCTCGCAGCTCCGATAACGGGCGCGGCCCGATCTAGCTCTGGGCGCCGAGCGGATCGGCCTCGGCGTGCGCGCCCGTGACCGCGGCGTCGGGAGCGAACCGCCTGACCGGCGCCGTCCCGGCCGGCCACGCCCATCCGATCGCCGATACCGACGCGCGCGGAAATGCGTTGCACGACCTACGCCGACGACCTCGCGCTCTTCTCGACGACGCGGTAGCGCGAGTACCAAAGGCCGGCATCCGAAACGGTAAAAACGTACAACGAGCAAAAAGAAAAATCGCGAAACAGTTAAATCGTACAAAGTGCATTGTTCGAAAGCATCGCAATGCGTACAATGGTAAAACAGAAAATAAGTAAAACAAAATTACTTTTATTTACAACTGACAGGGCCGTAAGTCCCGTGAATGGCACAGGTGGGCGACGTAATTCGCAAGCATATATTTGCTACGGACGACGCACAACGGTTCCTAATGAGAACCGTAATTAGTCGCCCGACAGCATGAAGCACAAGAAAGAAGTTTGACAATGCGAATTGCATCTTTACTTCGAGCGACGATCGTGTCCGCCGGCATCGCTTCGATGGCGGTTGCGCCGGCTGCCGCTGGGCAAGTGTTCCACATGGCGCCCATTCAGGCGCATTTCAATCCATCCGTTTCGTGCATCACGGTCATGAGCAACTACACGCTCTCGTACGGGAGCTCGCTTTGGGTGCCGCTCGAAGTCACCAACAAGCAGAACGTCCTCTTCACGGTGATCTCGAAGACGCCGACGCAGTCGCCCCAGAACATCGAGGCTCCTGAAGTCACGATGTCGTCGGTGGGCAGCACGAAGCTGACCGCGCAGCAGGGCCCGTACAACACGGTCGCCTACGCGCTCGTCACCAATACCGCCGCGGACGAATCGCCGCAGACCTTCAATCTGCAGGCTTGCCTGCAGTAGGGCAGCGGAATCGGGCGCTCCAATCCGAGCATGAGAAAGGCCACCTCCGAGATCGTAGATCGACGAGGTGGCCTTTCTCTTTTCAGGCGAGCGCCGCGGAGATTTCGACTACGTCGGATACGCGCCGAGCACAGCTTCGAGTAGCCCCGGGAATCGCGCCTCGAGATCCTCTCGGCGCAGCGAGGTGAAGCGGTTGCGGCCTTCGTCGCGCGTGCGCGTTAGGCCGGCGTCGCGCAGCACGCGAAAGTGGTGTGAGAGATTTTGTTTCGTCGCCTCGAGGCCGAACGAACCGCACGCCCGTTCGCAACCCGGTTCGCGAGCGAGAATGCGAACGATTCTTAAACGCGTCGGATCCGCAAGCGCGTGCAAGATCGCGATGATGTCGAGGTCGTCGCGCGACGGATGACGGAGCCAGCCGTCCTGGGGTAATGCGATCGTCATACTTGTCACCTGCCTGCAAGAACGCTGGTTCCACCGCTGCAGACGGGATCGGTGCGCCAGGCTCCTTAGAATAGCAGAGCCGGGTTACCCCCCATGTGAAGTGGATGTGAAGGACGACTTTCCCGAAAACTGCAGCCGCGGAAGGGAGGAAGAGAGCCCACGCTTAGGCGAGTGCGCGCTGAAGTCCGGCGACTGGCAAGTTTTGCTTAGTAGAACGCCTGCTTGGTCCTTTCCTTCGAGGCGACGGTCGGTGCCGGGTGTATGGTAAAATCGTGTAACTCCCGCGAGCCTCGAAACCGAAAGTGAGCGTCCTATGCGACTTGCACCAGTCCTCCGCGCGGCCTTTGCGTGGGCCGGCTTTGCGTTTATCGCAATCGCGCCGGTTTCCGCCGGTCAAGTGATCCACCTGGCGCCCATTAAAGCACGCATCCACGGCGCGGTATCGTGTATCACGGTCATGCGCGACTACACGCTGTCCGGCCAGTCCTCGGTCTGGGTCCCCGTCGAGGTGACGAACAAAGAGAACATCCTCTTCACCGTCATCTCCAAATCTCCGACGCAGTCGCCGCAGAACATCGAGCAGCCGGAAGTCACGTTGTGGGCCGCGGGCAGCACGAAGCTGACGGCCTCCAACGGCCCCTACAATACCGTCGCGTATGCCTACATCCAAAACACGGCGGCGGACGGCAGCCCGCAAACGTTCAACTTGCAAGCCTGCTTTCAGTAGCGGGGCGCGCGAATGGCAAAAGGCGCTTCGGATTCGAGCGATGCTGCAGCGCAGATCGATCGGCTCGTCGCGGAGCTCACCGATTGGCGCGGCAAGACGCTGGCCCGCGTGCGCAAAGCGATCCTTGCGGCCGACCGGGAAATCGTCGAGGAATGGAAGTGGCGGGGCAGCCCGGTTTGGTCGCGCGACGGAATCATCGCGGTCGGCAACGCCCATAAAGACAAAGTAAAGCTCACGTTCGCTAGCGGAGCGCATCTGGCGGATCCCGACGGACTTTTCAACGCGGGCCTTACGGGCAACAAGTGGCGCGCGATCGATCTGTTCGAAGGCGACAAGATCGACGAACGGGCGCTCAAGGACCTGGTGCGGTCCGCGATCGCTTACAATCAAAGTAAATCCAAGAAGAAAGCGCCCGCGCCGGCTCGCGCGAAGCGACTCAACCCAAAGGCCTAAGCAGGTAGCGCAGCCGCGAGGATCTTCTCGACCGCGCTCACGAAGCGCGCCGTCGCCTTCACGCCGTAGGTTTTCTCGATGTAGGCGCTGGGATTGCCGGGGCGGCCGTCGCGCCGGTACATGAGTGCAAACACTGCGCCCGGCGTCGCGTGCAACAGATCGAACTCGCTTTTCGGCGACCGGTACGGCAGCGAGAGTCCGCTCGGAAGCGGCTTGGAGATGAAGATGATGCACGGGCTGACCTCCGGCGGCAGGCGCAGGCCCCCGAACGCGTCGAGCGCGAGCAACGCGGCGACCTCGTCGCAGGAGCGCACGAAAACCGGCACCTCGTACCCGGCCGCTTCCCCGAGCGACGCTTCGAGCCGCTCGGCGAGCGTGCGCCGGTTCAGGCGGGCCGGCGCGTCGAACGAGACGTTGCCGCTCGCGATGTGCGTGCGCGCGTTCGCCACGCCGGCGCGCGCGAAAACGTCGACCAGCACGTCCTTTTTGATCGTCCGCCCCGCGACGTTGACGCCGCGCAGGAATGCGATGAAGCGCGTTTTCAAAGCTAAATCGGATTCCCCAGCCTGGAACCGCGGGCCTCGATAGCGAAGGGAAGCCCCGACATGCCCGGACACACCCACTTCGACGAGTCGACCGAGGAGTATCTGGAGGCGATCTACCGCCTCGAGCGGGAGGGGCCCGGGGTCACGACCTCGGCGCTCGCGAGCGAACTCGGCGTCGCCCCGGCCTCCGTTTCGGGGATGCTCAAGAAGCTCTCCGGCGACGGCTACATCGAGCATCGCGCGCGCGGCGAAGCGAAGCTCACGCGCCAGGGGTTGGCGGTGGCCGTGCGGGTGCTGCGCCGGCATCGGCTCGCGGAATGCTTCCTCACCCAAATGCTCGGCATGCCGTGGGACGAGGTGCACGAAGAGGCCTGCCGCCTCGAGCACGCGATCTCTTCACGCGTCGAGGAACGGCTCGTCGCGGTGCTGGGCGACCCGCAAGTCTGCCCGCACGGCCAGCCGATTCCGCCGCAAGATCTCAGCGATCCGGCCCGCCCCGGCGTGCCGCTCTCGCAACTCGACGAAGGCGACGACGCGCGCGTGCACGGCGTGACCGAAGAGTTCTCGGAAATGTTGCGCTATCTCGCCGAGATCGGCATGCGCCCGGGCGCGGAGGTGCGCGTGTTGGAAAAGGCGCCGCTCGGCGGCCCGATCACGGTGCGCATCGGCGCGAAACGCCACGCCGTCTCGCTCGAACTCGCGCGCATGGTCACCGTCATCCCGAAGGCCGCGAGCGCCCCCACGATTCTCGCGTCGGCGTAGCCGTGCGCCCGGACCACCTCGCTTGTTCGCGCGACGCCGCGCATCGCTTCGACGCGCGGCGACTCGCCACGACGTGTCCGCACGACGGCGCGCCGCTGCTCGTGCGCTACCCGCCGTTCACGCTCGATCGCGCGATCGTGCGCGCGCGGCCGCCGACGATGTGGCGCTACCGCGAAGCGCTGCCGCTCGACGACGGTGAGGAACCCGTCACGCTCGGCGAAGGCGGCACGCCGCTCGTGCGCGCGGCGCGCGTCGAAGCGATGCTCGGACTCGACGTGCCGCTTTACGTCAAGGACGAGTCGCAGAATCCGACGGGATCGTTCAAAGCGCGCGGCATGTCGGCCGCGGTGACGCGCGCGAAGAAACTCGGTGCGAACGCGCTCGTCGCGCCGAGCGCCGGCAATGCCGGCGGCGCGCTCGCGGCGTACGGGGCGCGCGCGGGACTGCCCGTCACCGTGTTTCTGCCGCGCGACACGCCGCCGATTCTCATCGAAGAATGCCGCACGTACGGCGCGCGCGTGGAGCTCGTCGACGGGTTGATCGACGACGCCGGCAAACTTGCCGCGGCCTTCGCGGCCGAGACCGGCGTGTTCAACGTCGCGACGCTGCGCGAGCCGTATCGCATCGAGGGGAAGAAGACGATGGCCTACGAGCTCGTCGACGAACTCGGCGACGTGCCCGCCGCGATCGTCTACCCGACGGGCGGCGGCACGGGCCTCGTCGGCATGTGGAAAGCCTTCGACGAACTCGAAGCGGCCGGCTGGATCGGCAGCGCGCGGCCGTGCATGATCTCCGTGCAAGCGGAAGGTTGCGCGCCGATCGTACGTGCGTTCGAAGCTGGCGCAGATGTAGCCGAGGGCTGGAACGACGCGACCACGGCGGCATGGGGGTTGCGCGTGCCGGCCGCGATTGGGGATCGGCTGATCCTCGCGGCTATCCGCGCGTCGAGCGGGACGGCGCTTGCGGTGAGCGACGACGCGATGGCCGCGGACATGGCCGTGCTGCGAACGCACGAAGGCATCGACGCATGCGAAGAAGGCGGAGCGGCGCTCGCTGCGTTGCGCCTGGTGCTAAATAGATCATGGAAACTCGACGGACCGATCGTTTTGTTCAATACGGGAAGCGCGTTGAAATATGGTCCGCGCGCTGAAGGAAACGCTGCATTATGAAAAAGATACAGGCTGAATTCGATAGTCACGATTCCGGAGTGCATCCTTAATGACTAAACTATCCGTCGCAGAAATTCGGAAACTAGCGTCCTCTATCGTACAAAAACACCCAGGTGGGGTAACCTACTCGCAGCTCATTAAAGAGATCCTGGCAGTCAGCCCGGATACCCCAAGAAATACGATTTCAGGATCTATCTGGGATCTTGAAATTAAGCTTCCGAACGAAGTGATGAAGCCGAGTCGTGGCATTTATGCTCCCTCCGGAGGTGAATCGGCTACTTGGATCTCACCCCCGCCGCCGTCGCCAAGCCTCTACGAATCGGATTTCTATGAATCATTCGCCGCATATCTGAAAACGGAATTGCAAGAGGCGACCGAGGCGTTCGCTCTCGGCGGGGCTGGACTCACTGGAAAATGGGGAACTCCGGACGTCATCGGTGTTTACAAGAAACTTCCAAGTGATCGCGTCGGTTTTTTCGGCGAAATTCTCGCTGCCGAGATCAAGATTAATCCGCAAGAATTTGTAACCGCGTTCGGTCAGGCCGTTGCGTACCGACTTTTCGCTGCACGCTGCTATATCGTGATGCCAAGCTCGATGCTTGACGTTGATCAGGCGCGCTTGGATGCCCTTTGCATGCTGTTCGGAGTAGGTTTTGTACTGTTCGATCTAGATAAAGAGAGCCCCAACTACCGAGTTAAGGCCCGAGCCCAAAGGCAAGTTCCAGATATGTTTTACTTGAATAAGTTTGCCGACGCCTTACATAAGCATAATACCGACATCTTCAATAAAATCTTCCCCTTGTGGTGAGGGATGCATCGGTTGCATCATGTAAATTGGAGCACTCCCCTAGCGAAACGCCGCCCGCCACAATAAACGCAGTTCCTCCAGTAACGTCCGGTTCGGCTCGGCCTCGGGCTCGGGCATGGGCGAATCCGGATCGCGCGTCATCAAGTCGACGAGCACCGGATAGACGAGTTCTTCCGTCTCGGGATACGTGACCGGGTCGATGAAATCGTGACGCCGGTCGAGGTTGGCGAAGGCGTAAGATTGGCGCTTCACGGTCGCGCTCGTCCACTTCGACCACAGATGCGTGCTCACCGAGTTGTTGCACGCGGGGTCCTTGCTGTTCACGACGATCATGCAGCGGTCGGCAAGGGGCGGCGCGCGCCGCGATAGCTTTACGACCGAATGCGCGAATTCGAGCATCAGCGCGAGCGTGTGCGTGGGATATCGCGGATACGCGTAGGGCGGGCCGAGCGCGTCGCGTTCGAACGGGTTCCACCAGAACCAGCGATTGGGCAAGCGGTTGTAGACGCTGGTGACAACGCGATTCATCCGGTACGAAAACCACGGTAGCGCCAAGAACGGTGCGATCGGCATGACCGTTCCGATGCGCGTGCACTGCGCGAGCCATACCGCGATCACGCCGCCGATCGAGAGGCCGGCCGTGTCGATTTCCTCGCCGAGGCCGCCCGCGATGCGCACGGCGCGCAGCGCCGCGGCCTGCAGATCGACGATCGTCAGCCCCAGGAGCGCGCGCGTCATGCGGCGGCGGCCATGTCGCGGCTGCAGCGGGATGTAGACGTTGTAGCCGCGCTCGAAAAACATCCGGCCCAGGCGTTCGAATTGTGGCGGCGAGCTCGTAAAACCGTGCCAGAAGACGATGACCCGCGGCGCGCGCGCCCCGTGCAGCATGACGATGGAGCGGCACTCGGGGCGGATGCCGTCGTCCGCCGCCTCCGCCGCGGCGATCGTGTCGAGCTCCGCGACCGCCTCCGCGTACGTCATTCGGGAGCGTTCGCGGGGCCAACCGTAAGTCCGCCGTCCGCGGCGCTGCTCGCCCTCAGCGTGACGTTGCCGCGCCCGAGCCTTGAGCGAATTGCGTGAGCGCTTCGAGGAAGCCCGGGGCGTTTTTCGGCCAGCCGTCGGGATCGGGCGGGGGCACGTGCAGCGTGTGGTCGGCGCCGGGAAACTCGCGAACCACAACGCTCGGGTTTCCGTGCTCGTGCAGTATGCGCAACGTCTCGGCGATGGTCGCTTGCGGGGGAACGAGTTCGTCTTCGGCTCCGAAGAGTAGCAGCACCGGCACGGTCACCTTCGTGCGCTTCCACAACAGCGGCAAAACGGAAGTCGACGTCGCGGCCGACGCCTGGAACGTGTGGGGCGTACGCTACGGAAATCGCGAACGCGCGGCGTTCAGCGACCAGCCGAACCCAAGTCCGTCGAACGCGACATTCCCGAAGCGGGTCGCCGGCTGCTGACGAGTTTTGCCGAGTTGCGCGACGCGGCCGAAGGTGGACGGCACGGCGTCCACATCGTCGTGGAGCCGGGTGCCGATTCGTCGCTCGACGACATCGTCGTGGTGCCGCGCGGTAAGTACGATCTGATCCAGATGCAAGGCTTCGTGGTTCCGGTGAAGACCCCGGTCCGCACGCGGGCGTCGCGATCGTGCGCCGCCCCGACGGCTCGTACGCGCTAGACCCTGCAAACGGGTTCGAGAACGACGACACGGTCGCCACGGCGCTGATCCCATGAGGTGCGGCGCGTTCGTACCGGACCGTTAGGGCCGAACGACTCAATACGGGCAACGCCGGGACTGGCACGATAGGGGGACCCTCCGCCCCCTGGGAGAGTCTTCGTGTTCGCGTTTGCCGTCCGGTCGTTTGCCTTCGCCGCCGCGTTCGTCGCCCTCGCGGGCGCGCCGTCCGTCGCGAGAAATATTCCCGAACGGGTGCTGTACAGTTTCCACGGCGGCTCCGACGGCGCGTCGCCGCAAGCTGCGCTGCTCCCCGACGGTCGCGGCGGTTTCTTCGGCACGACCGCCTACGGCGGCAAAATCGACTGCGACAACGGTTGCGGTACGATCTTCCACCTCGCCCCGGCTGCCGGCGGCGGCTACGCGGAGTCGATCGACTATCGCTTCGAGCGCACGTCGTACGAAGACGGGGCGCATCCGCTCGGCGGCCTCGTGGCCGACGCGTCGGGCGCGCTCTACGCCACGGCGCAGAGCGGTGGCACCTTCTGTCCGATCGACGGCTGCGGCGCGGTCGTCAAACTCACCCCGCGCGCGGGCGGCGGCTACGCCGAATCCGTCATCTACTCGTTCACGGGCGGCGACGACGGCGGCGACCCGACCGCGGGCCTGATCGTCGACGCACGCGGCAACTTGTTCGGCACGACGCAGAGCGGCGGCGCGGCGCGCGGCGGCGTCGTCTTCGAACTGTCGCCCTCCGGCGGATCGTACGTGCAACGGGTCATTCACGCGTTCGGTTCGCAAGGCGGCGACGGCACGTACCCCTCGGGTCCGCTCGTCGCCGACGCAACCGGCAACCTGTACGGGCTCACGGCCGAAGGCGGCGCGGGCGGAGCGGGCACGGCGTTCGTGCTGCACCCCTCGCACGGCGGCTACACGGAATTGCAACTCTACGCGTTCACCGGCCGCGGCGACGGCGGCGCACCCGCCGGTGCGCTCGCGTTCGGTCCGCATCGCGCGCTCTACGGCACGACCTCGGGCGGCGGTCCGTTCGGCAGCGGCGTCGTGTTCTCGCTGACGTACGGCTCGCGCAACGGCGTCGTGGAACGCGTGCTGCACGCCTTCTCGACGCTCGGCGCGCGACCGCAAGCGGGCGTGCTCGTCGACGCGAGCGGCGCGCTCTACGGCACGACCGCGCTCGATCGGCTTCCGGCGTGCACGCAAGGCGACGGCTGCGGCATCGCGTTCCGCATGGCGCCGCACGGCGACGCGTTCGATTACTCCGTGCTGCACGTGTTCGGCTACGGCCTCGACGGTAGCGCGCCGCTTGCGGGACTCGTCGGCGGGCCGGGCGGCGCACTCTTCGGCACGACGTCGGGCGGCGGCGCGGCCGGCGCCGGCGCGGTGTTCCGCATCGATTGAGACGGCCCGCGCCCTCGGGCGCAGAGGGCTTCGCTGCCGCGAGCGCGGATTTCGCTCGCAACGAAGGAGCAACCGCGGTGTTCGCTTTTGTCGCCCGAGTGTGTTTGGCCGTTATCGGCCTCATGGGAATAGCGCCCGCGCTCGGTGCTGCCGGGAGTACGTTGCCCGATCGTATTCTCTACAGTTTCCTGCGCAACGGACTGGATGGGGCATGGCCCGCGTCGTCGCTGACCGCGGACGCGCGCGGCGGGTTTTACGGCACGGCTACGGCCGGCGGTAGCCCGGCCTGCACCGACGGCTGCGGCGTCGTCTTTCACCTCATCGCGCGGGTGAAGGGCGACGGCTTTGTCGCGAAAGCCATTCACCGATTCAAGTGGTCGAACCCGAGTGACGGAAGCGGTCCGTCCGGCGGCTTGATCGCCGACGCGTCGGGCGCCCTCTACGGCGCGACGGCATTCGGCGGCAACACCGCGTGCCAGTCCGGCTGCGGAACGCTGTACAAACTGACCCCGCACGGCGACACCTTCAGCGAATCGGTGATCTACTCGTTCAGCGGCGGTGCCGACGGCAGCGATCCGCGGGGACCTCTCGTACTCGACGCTCGCGGCAACTTGTTCGGCACCGCGTCCAATGGCGGTGCGCAAGGCGCCGGCGTGGTGTTTGAATTAATGCCGTCGGGAAAAACGCACACGCTGCGCGTGCTCTACACGTTCGGCTCGGGCCAGAATCCCACGGGTCCGCTCCTCGGGGACGCGCGCGGAAACTTCTACGGCCTCACGTCGGGCGGCTTCGGCACGGTCTACATGTTGTCGCCGAGCGCCAAGAACGACTACACGGAGTCGACGCTCTATTCGTTCTTGGACGGCAACGACGGCGCGGGTCCCGAAGGTCCGCTTTCTTTTGGCCCGCACGGCGAGATCTACGGCACGGCGAGCTTCGGCGGCGCCTACAACAACGGCGTCGTGTTCTCGCTGAGCCCGACGGCGCATGCCGAGGGCGACGAGCGCGTGATTCATACGTTCTCCTCGATTGGCTCGCAGCCGTGTTGCGGCGTTTTCGTCGACCGTTACGGCACGCTGTACGGTACGACGGACTACGACCACGCGAAGCCCTGCGCGCACTTCAGCTGCGGGATCCTCTTCCGCATGGTGCCCGACCACGGGGTATTCGACTATACGATCCTGCACATCTTCGGCTTCGGTCACGACGGGGGCTATCCGACCGGCGTCATTGCCGGACCAAACGGCGAACTGTACGGCACGACCATCTTCGGCGGCGCCTACGGCGCCGGCACGGTGTACCGCATCCGATAGCCTCCGGCGGCGCCGCACCGCGAAGGGCCCGGCGACCGCGAGCGCGGACCAACGTAGGTGCTCTCCGCCACCAACCTGCTAATCCTCGCGAACGTCGCCGCCTACGCCTTCATCGCCCTGCACGGCGGTCCGAACGAAGGGAACCCGTATTTCATCGCGGGCAGTTTGATCGGGCAGCGCGTGATCGCCGACGGCGAGTGGTATCGCATTTTCACCGGCGCGTTCTTGCACGGCGGCCTGTGGCACATCGCGATCAACATGTTCGCGCTCTACCAGCTCGGCACGTTCGTCGAGAACGCACTCGGACCGTGGCGGATGCTCGCGATCTACGCCATCTCGCTCGTCGGCAGCGGCCTCGCCGTCGTCTACTTCGATCCCAATCAAGCGACGGTCGGCGCGAGCGGCGCGATCTTCGGCCTCTTCGGCGCGCTGCTCGCGATCGGCGTGCGGCTCGGCAAGCGCGGCCGCACGCTGATTGCTTCGACGCTGCCGATCCTGCTCATCAATCTCGCCTTCACGTTTGCGGTGCCGTTCATCTCGAAGTCGGGGCACCTCGGCGGGCTCGCGAGCGGGTTCGCGGCGGGGCTGCTGCTATTCGCGATGCAGCGGCGGCGCCCGGAACCCGCCATCGTCGATGCGTCGACGGGGCAAACGCTCGAGAGCGAGTACATCGAGCCGGGCGAGCCCAACCCCACGCCCCACGAATTGACGTGAGCGCAGCACCGCTCGACTCGCTCGAAAACGTCTTCTCTGCCGGAGGCAGGCTCGCCGAAGCGTTGCCCGGGTTCGAAGCGCGGCCGGGGCAGGTGCAGATGTCGCGGCTGGTGGAGCGCGGCTTCCTCGAAAGCGCGCACACGATCGTCGAGGCGGGCACGGGTGTCGGCAAGTCGCTCGCGTACCTCGTACCGGCCCTGCGCAGCGGGAAGAAAGTCGTCGTTTCTACGGCCACGATCGCATTGCAAGAGCAACTCGTGCGCAAGGACATTCCGCTGGTCACGAACGCGCTCGGCATTCCGGCGCGCGTCGAGCTGCTCAAAGGCCGCAACCACTACCTGTGTCTGGCCAAGCTCGACCGGCTGCGCACCGAGCGCCTCGTCGCGCAAAGCGGCACCATGGAAACCATGTGGGATTGGGCCGATCGCACGACGACCGGCGATCGCGCCGAGCTGCCGTTCGCGCCGCCGCCGATGGAATGGGAAGCGCTCGACGCCGATGCCGACGATTGCGTCGGCGAGTTCTGCGAACGCTTTCGCGACTGCTGGTTCTTCAAGCATCGCGACGCGGCCAAGTACGCGGACCTCGTCGTCGTCAACCACGCGCTCTTTTTTCTCGACCTCGCGATCGGCGGATCGCTCTTGCCGCCGTACGACTTCGCGATCCTCGACGAAGCGCACCAGTGCGAACGCTGGGCGGCGGCGGCGCTGACGGCCACGTTCTCCGCGTCGGGCGTCAACCGGCTGATGCGTCGCGTCCATCGCACCTATCGCTTACCGCCCGCCTTCGACGCCGAACTCGACGAGGGAATGCGCGGGCTCGCGCACGCGCTCGCGAGCGTGCCCGGCGAACGCTACCCGCTCGCGGCCAACGAGGAGGCGCGCGTCGCGCTCGGCCGCGTGCAGTCGACGTTTTACCGGCTGGAAAACTGGATTCTCGCCAACTGGCAGTCCGCGCTCAAGCGCCCCTCCGACAACGTCGCCGAAGGCGAGCGTCGCGGCGACCTCGTGATGCGCGGCGTGCTCGCCCACATCGCGACGATCGATCGCACCGAACTCCCCGACGACGAAGCGATCACCTGGGTCGAACGCACCGATGGCGAGGGCCGCTACGAGGTGAACTCTGCGCCGTTCGACGTCGCGGCCTACCTGCGCACCGCGCTCTTTTCGCGCACGCAGAGCGTCGTGCTCACGAGCGCGACGATCGCCACGGGCCGCTCGTTCGCCTTTCTGCGCGGCGCGCTCGGCATCGACGAAGCGCAGGAATACGTCGCGCCTTCGCCCTTCGATTACCGCAAACAAGCGCGGCTCTTCGTCGCCCCGCCCGACTGCAATCCCAAAGAGCCGCACTTCGCGCGCCGCATCGCGCCGCTCGTCGAAGAATTGCTCGACATCACAAGCGGCCGCGCGTTCGTGCTCTTCACCTCGTACGCGCGGTTGCACGAAACTTACGCGCTGGTGCGCGAGCGGCTGCCGTTTCCGCTGAAACTGCAAGGCGAAATGCCGCGCGCCCATTTGCTCGCCTGGTTTCGCGCCACGAAAAACGCCGTGCTGTTCGCCACGGGCACGTTTTGGGAAGGCATCGACGTGGTCGGCGAGCAGTTATCGTGCGTGATCGTCGATCGGCTGCCGTTTCCCTCGCCGAACGATCCGCTCGTGGCCGCGCGCTTGGCCGCGCTCGAAGCGGCGGGCGTTTCGAGCTTCGAAGAATACATGGTGCCCTCGGCGATCGTGCGCCTCAAGCAAGGCTTCGGCCGGCTCATTCGCGCCAAGACCGATCGCGGCGTCGTCGCATTGCTCGACGGCCGCGCCGCTTCGATGCGCTACGGCGCGCGCATCATCGCCGCATTGCCGCCCGCGCCGCGGGTGGCGGATCTCGACGAGCTGCGCGAGTTCTTCGCGGGCTAGCCGCGGCGCTACGCGATCTCCACGCGTCGCCGCAGGGGCCATTCGCACATCGCTCCGCGGGTGAACGGCCGTTCCATCGGGCACGACGGCCGCGCGGGCTCGTCGCCCTCCTCGCGCTTCACCGGAAGCGTCACGCAAATCCGCATGCCGCCGGCCTGGGCGCGCTCGGCGACGAGACGGTTGGCCAGCCACGAGACGATATAGAGGCCGCGGCCGCCTTCGGCAAGGTGCGGCGGCAGTTCGGCCGGTGGTTCGAAGCCCGGGCCCGTATCCTGGATGACGAACGTGGGCTCGCTCGCGCGCCAATCGAGCGCGACGCACACCGGTCCCGGCGCGTACCTAGCGGCGTTGGCCAGCAGCTCGCCGACGATGACCGCCGCTCCGCTCAGATCGCTCGAGCCGTCGCTATTGCGTTCGAGATGCGCCGCGATCTCGCGGCGCAGGGACGAGGCGCTTGCCGGGTCGAGGGAATCCGCTCTCCAACACATCGTATTGCAGTGGATTCCCCAGGCTGCTCCAATCTAGACGAAACGCATCGCTAAGATCGCGATGTCGTCGCGTTTTTTCCCGGAACTGAAGGCCTCGACGGCGGCCAGCACTTCGGCCGCGATCGCGCCCTCGCCGTTCGTGCGGTTGCTCGCCGTTACGTCGATCAGGCGCTCCATCCCGAACTGTTCGCCCGCCTCGTTGCGCGCCTCGGTGACGCCGTCCGTCGTCGCGATCAGCAGCGTCCGCTCGTCGACGTTGGCGATCGCCTGTTTGAAGAGGTTCTGCTGCGATTCGAAGATGCCGACGATCGGCGCGGTGGGGGCGAGCACGCTCGCGGAACCGTCCGGCTGCACGAGCAAGACGGGCTCGTGGCCGGCGTTCGTGTAATGCAGGAAGCGCCGCGAGGAATCCACGATGCCGAAAAACAGCGACGCGAAGGAGTTGGGCGTCCCCTCGAAATTGTTGTTCTCGAGGTAGAGCCGATCGAGACCGCGGACGGCGTTTTCGGGAACCATGCCGTTCGAAGCGAAGGCGCGCAGCGCATACTTGATCATTGCCGCGTGGACCGCGGCCTGCGTCCCTTTGCCGGCGATGTCCGCGATCGCGATCGAGACGTTATCGTTGTCGTAGTGGAAAACGTCGATGATGTCGCCGCCGGAACGCCCTTCGGCGATCTTGTAGGCGACGGCGTACTGCAACCGGGGAATGACCTGATGCGAGCCCGCGAAGAGCGTCTCGACCAGGACGTGCGCCGCGTCCGGGGTCACGTTGACGAACGGCTCCTCGGACTGCACCACCGGATGTTCCATCGGCTCGCTCGGAGGGGGCGCGTCGGGCGGCACCTGAATGCCGACGGCGACGGTCTGCCCTTCCGGGCCGCCTGCTTGTTCGCTCATCGTCCTCTTACTTGGTGGGTCGTGGTTTCAGTTCCGTTATGACACCCGCGCGCATGCGGCCGGTCGCTCGTCGGCTCGAAGAGAGCCTCGCCCGGTTTGCGCCGCACTGCGATTGCAATCGCGTCGCGCTGACAGGTGGCGTCGCGGTCGAGTATCACCTCGCCGCGGCGGCCCGCCCCGCGCTTCGCACGCGCATCGCCGATCTCGACGTGGTCGCGCGCGCGGTCGAGGAGATCTCGCCGGCGGTCACGCGCGATTTTCTGGTTTCGCACTATCACCGGCCCGGTCCGGGCGTCGCTCGGGCCATGTTGCAACTCGTCGATCCGCGGGCGCGCTTGCGCGTCGACGTCTTCCCGGACGCGGAGAACGCGATTGCGTTCGCGCGTTTCGCGAGCTTCGGCCGCATCGACATGCTCGTGCTGAGTCCGGCGGTGATTTTCGCGCACAAACTGCGCACGATCGGGAAAGCTTCGTCCACCGAGCCGGTCGATCCGAAACACGTCCGCGACGCGCGTGCTCTCGCCGCGCTGTTGGGCCGCCCGCCAGCGGCGAGCACGCCGTATTGCGCGCCCGCTCGTTACTGCACCGACCTCAACGCGCGCTGCGAGCGCTGCGAACGAAGCCGCACGAGCGACTTCCCGCTCGCCCCGAAGCGCGAGATCTTCGTGCTACTCGGTTACGTATAGCGATCGCCGATCGAGATTTTCCAGCGTTATTGATAAATCTGCCGTAGACGAAAGATATATTTAACCTCTTGCCTTATCGCCGTCGAGTTTACGCAAATCGGGCAACGAGTGTAGTACTTCTTCTTACTAGGTTTGATTTTCGAGTATTTTGGATTGTATTTATGCGTAAGAAGGCACTCGTATCTTGGAACGTCTCGCTTTCTGTCGAATGCAAAAATGTCTATCCTGCTTGCTTTCGAAAACCATGTTTTCGTGAAATGATTTGTTGCACGATGTCTTCCGCTGGTGGTGCGGCCGACGTACAGGCACTCCTTGCCATTCCAAAATGCGTAGACATAGTTTTGCGTTGAAATGTGCCTGTCGTACCAACTCTTGAAATTTGTCGATTTTGCAGGTCGACTGCGGCCTTTTCCTCGCTTTGCGTGCCATTGTTTTTTGTAATCGTAGCTTTCGGCCAAAAGGTTGATCACCCGTGGTGATAAGAGGAGCTCTTCACGAGCAGTCGCGCAGAGATTGTCAATGGCCGATTCGATCGTCATTTTATTCAGTTTTGGCGGAGCCCCGCGGACGGGCCAGACGGCCTTTCTAAGCCCGTATGTCCGAGCATCTAGCAGGCGTTGAAGTTCTTTTTTAAACTTCGTCGATCGCAATTTTGCCATTTACCTAAAGAACTCGCGGCTTTTTTTTTGCTAGACCGTGCAACTCACTAGTCTGGCTAGCCCTCTTTCGCCGCTTCCTCTTTCGCTCGCGCTTGCAGTTCGGCCACGACGCTCGAGTCCGCGAGCGTCGTCGTGTCGCCGAGCATGCGGCCTTCGGCGATGTCGCGCAGCAAGCGGCGCATGATCTTGCCGCTGCGCGTCTTCGGCAGTTCTTGCGTGAACGTCAGGTACTTCGGCATGACGAACTTGCCGAGTTTGACCGCGACGTGGTTGCGCAGCTCGTCGGCGAGGTGCGGCGAGCCGGCTTCGCCCGCGCGTAGCGTCACGAAGCAGCAGATCGCCTGGCCCGTGAGGTCGTCGCTCTTGCCGACGACCGCGGCTTCGGCGACTTTCGGATGGTCGACGAGCGCGCTCTCGACTTCGGTCGTCGAGATGCGGTGGCCGCTGACGTTCATCACGTCGTCGATGCGGCCCATGAACCAGTAGTCGCCGTCTTCGTCGCGGTGACAGCCGTCGCCGGCGAGGTAAGCGTGTTCGAACTTCGACCAGTACGTCTGGCGGTACCGTTCGGGATCGCCGTAGATGCCGCGCAGCATCGAGGGCCACGGCCGTTTGAGGACGATGTAGCCCCCCTTGCCGAGCGGTTCGCTGCGGCCGGCTTCGTCGACGATGTCGGCATGAATGCCCGGAAACGGTTTGGTCGCGCTGCCGGGTTTGAGCGTCGTGATGCCGGGCAGCGGCGCGATCATGATCGCGCCCGTCTCCGTTTGCCACCACGTATCGACCACGGGGCAGCGGCTGCCGCCGATCATCTCGTGATACCACATCCACGCTTCGGGATTGATCGGCTCGCCGACGCTCCCGAGCAAACGCAGCGACGAAAGGTCGTGCTTTTCGACGTGCTCGGTGCCCCACTTCATGAACGCGCGGATTGCGGTCGGCGCGGTGTAGAAGATCGTCGCCTTGTAGCGCTCGACGATGTCCCACAGCCGGTCCTTGTCGGGGTAATCGGGCGTGCCTTCGTAGAGAATGCCCGTCGCGCCGAGCGCGAGCGGACCGTAGACGATGTACGAGTGGCC
>Ga0075029_100000258_pt1 | contig 29463 bp, 27 predicted proteins | sample LitLauG_LLR_2013_FD_71391 | JGI IMG/M metagenome (GOLD analysis project Ga0075029, IMG submission 71391) | Freshwater sediment microbial communities from North America - Little Laurel Run_MetaG_LLR_2013 | ecosystem: Environmental > Aquatic > Freshwater > Creek > Sediment | place: USA... | reverse complement strand
CTCTTTACAGATCAAAATCAACCAGAAACCAAGTTGCTATCGGTGAAAACCACCGGAGCTGTGTCCTCCGCCGCCGCCCGAACTATGACCTCCACCGCCGGACGGAGCGCTATGGGAGCCGCCACCACCGCTGGGACGGCCGCCACCGGAACTCGGCGGCGCATGATAACCTCCGCCGCCATAGCTTGGCGCAGGTGGACGATATCCCCCGCCACCGCCATTGTAGTTCGGTGACGGACGGTAACCGGCCCTGCCCCCTGAGTAGCCGGGTGACGGGCGATATCCTCCGCCTCCGTATCCACCGCTCGCCCGCGGCTGGGCGATGCGCTGATGCATGTCGAGTTGCGGACGTCCGTAATTGCCCCCGGAGGATCCCGAACTGTATCCGCCGCGCGGCTGGCTGGAAGTTGGCGCAGTCCGCTCCCAGTAGCTGCCGCTGCCCGAACGCGTGCTGCCGGTGTTGCCCCGCGAAATTTCGCTCGATCCGCCGGTGTGCGACGGAGGAACGAAGGGCTTCCATCCACGGTTGTTCGTGGAACCGGTGCCGATGGCACCCCGGTTCCCTTCACCGCCAATGGGACGGCTTTGGATCGTGCCATTTTCGCCGCGGCCTGATGCTTGTCCCGCACCCGGCTGCGTCATCGTGTGTGTAGGCGGCGTGAAGCCATGGAAACCGCCAGCTTGCGGCCCGCCCGTCCTCGCGGGACGTCCTTCATTCGTGCCCGCAGAGGGTTTGCCGAAGCTTCCACCCTGCGGATTGCCCGGCAACGAGCGCGATTGCGCGATCGGATTCATCGGCGTGCGGCTGCCTGCTGCCACGGGGGTGAAGTGTCCGTCCTGCTTGATGGATTGCTGCAGGCTTGACACCTGGTGATCGAACGAGCCGACCCGAGAAACCGGGGCGCGGCCGTAGAAATTCGACGCACCGGTGCGCACAGTGCTCGGCGCGGCCGGGCGGCCGCTGGCCGACAAGCTGGCCTTGGTCGGGACCACGGGCAGATTGCCGTTCATGAAGCGCGCGTTGTTGAACATCGTGCGCGTGACCGGAGTCGCTTTCATATGCGGCGTGCCGAACTGCTCGCCCCTGGTGGTCGAAAGCGCGCTGAAGATGTGGTTGTTGTTCAGGTTGCGCAGGTTCGAGAACTGCGTGCCCACATGCAACGGAGGATGCGCGCCGAAGCCGCGGTTGTTGACGTTCGTGATGTTCGTAATGTTTGTGATGTTTACCGTGTTGAAGCGCCTTCCACCGTAACCCCACCAGGGGTGGAAGTAGTCGCATGGGCCGATGGGCAACCATCCCCAACCGTAGCCGAAGCCAACACCCCAGCCAAAGCCGCCGCCAAATCCCCAGAAGGAAACGTAGGCCGGCGCCCAGATCGGGCGATAAATTACCGGACTCCACACCGGGCCCGGCCACCATACCCAGGCATCGTCGGCATACATCCAGCGTCCGTAGTGATAAGGCGCCCAGCCCCAGGGCTCATCGGCAACCCACGTCCAGCCGTAGTAAGGCTCATAGACCCAGCGTCCAGCGCGGTAAGGCGTCCAACCCGCGGGCTCCTGCGGGACCCAGACATCGCCGTAGTCAGGAACATTTTTCCACTGTCCGTAGGCGTCCAAATCGTCGGCGCCCGTGTAGTAGTGATTGTTATTGGTGTGACGCCAGGCTTGGGCGTTTTCGATCTTGCTATCGCGTTCGCTGTTCCAGCGGTCCCAATCGTCCATTCCAAAGGCTTCGCCGGTCTTATACTGCGCATCCTGCGCGTTGCCGCGCACCGTGACCATTTCTCCGCTGTGAATCTCAACGCTTCCCTGCGGAGTGGTCAGTTCGGCCTCACCGCTTCGCGCGATGACGACGGTGTCGCCGTCAGGCCGCACTTCCACGCGGAAGCTGCCGTCTTTGTGCGCGGGATGAATGGCGACGTTGGGGGTATCGATCTCGGGCTCGACTTCGCTGTTTCCGAACACCGAATAGGTCGCAAGGCCCTGGCCGACCTGCACTTGAATGCGCTTCTCGGTGAGTTCCGCGATGTTTGCCTGGGCATTCGAACTCAGGCGAAGCAGGTTCGCGTAATCGAGCTGCACTTCAGCGCGCGCGCCCGATCCGGTTGAGATGCGGTCGCCCGCCGCTACGGGTTGATTGAGTGCTGCAGCGGACCAGTCGCCGGAGTCACCCCGCTGGGTCGAAACATCGCCGCGCAGAAAACTCATGCGCGCCATGCCCGGCCCCGGCTGTTCCGGAGTGTTCGGGTTGCCCTGCGCTTGATCCGGATATTGCTCCGCACTTTGCTGATCGGGATTTTGCTGGTCCTGATACTGCGGATCCTGGGGACCCTGATCCTGCGCAGCGCAAACAAATGCGCCCGCCAGTGTCACCGCCATCGCCAATCTATGAATTGTTTTCATGACCCACCTCGCCCACTATCACTGGTATGAATGGCACGCACCGTGCCAAATGGGAGCTGGAACCGGAACATGCAAGCCTTTTGTTTTCAATCGCTAAGGGAAGGGCGGCAAGCGGAAAACCAATGGAAATCCTGCGCCGCTGGCTGGCTTCCACCGGAAGTGGTGGTTTTCAACCAGCGCCCATTTCAACGCACGAAATTGATGGCGATCGCAGGAGTAACGGTCATGGTGGTATTTCGGCCGGGTGCGATCACGCGGGTGCCAACGATTACGCCCACGCTGCCGTTCCAGTTGTATTCGATCGCCGGGGCAAAGCCGAAGCCAGAGCTCGATCCGGAGTCGAGGCGCACCGGCGCAGAATTGGTCGCGTTGTATCCAATCACGGGTGTGTTACCGCTTTGGTGATAGACGGCATCGAGCGCCAGCACCCACTTCCGGGTCACGCTATATTCACCGGCAAGATCAACCGTAAACGAAGCCCCCGGGTAGGCATGCCCGCGAAATCCGGTTGTCGTGCCATACACGCTGACATCCTGCAGGCTCGCTCTCGTGGAGAACGCCTGGGATATGTCGAGGCGCACCCGCAGAATGCGGCCGTTGGGCATCCAGAAATAGGTCTGATTGTTGAGCGCCATGTTTGTCGTGTAGACTCCGCCACCGAAACCGTCGCTGGTGCGATTCAGCCGGTCGTACTTCGAAGTAGGAAACGTCTGCTGCACCAGGATCGAGGTCGTGGGAAGCCACCCTCCCTCATGAAACTGATGCAGGCGGAATTGCGCTTGCGGCGTGAAATCGCCGAAACCAACGAGGGAGCTGTTCGGCCCATTGCTGATCACGTTGTATCCAATGATCGGGATGAACCCGATGGTGAATCGATTGAATAATCCGTAGAGCACATAGGCGCGCGATCCCAGGCCGTTCGTATGCGGGCTGATGACGTCGTAAACGTAGGGTTCGACCAGAATGTGGCCCGCAGGAAGCGTGGATGCGGAATTGGCCAACAAAGGCCCGGTCCACCAGGCGTCGTTCATCGCTTGCCGGTTGGCTGGCGATGGCGGCAAACTCTGGGCCGCGATTTGGGCGGCGGCAAACAGACTTGCCGCGATGAGCGCAGCGAGCGCAATGCACTTTCTCATGGTCGTCAATTTTTCCCGAGTGATTGTGGCTGCTTGATTCTTAGATGTTGGAGGGGGCGAAAGATATCCGAAACTTGCGCTCAAATTTCGGACATTCGGTGCTGAAGGAAGCGAAGGCAGAGTACGCGAAGCTGCAGTAGCTTTCACGCTTCTTTTTCGGCTTCATCCTCCACGCCAATTTTGGAAAGTCGATAGCGCAACGCGTTGCGCGTGAGGCCGAGCAGGCGCGCCGCCTGGCTCTTGTTGCCGTTGGCGCGATGCAACGCCTGCCGGACAAGATCATTTTCATAGTCTTCCAGCGTCAGGCCTTCTGGCAAGAATGGGACTTCGCCGCTGGTGGCCTTCGTGGTGCGCGTGTCCAGGTGAATATCGTCCACGTCCAGCACCGGGCCTTTGGCCAGAGCGCAGGCGCGCTCCATCACGTTCTGCAGTTCGCGCACGTTGCCCGGCCAGTAGTGCGCGGTCAACATCTGCATGGCACGCGGTGAGACGCTGGAGAATTCTCGGCCGGATTCGGCCGCAAAGCGCGCCATGAAAAGCTGAACGAGTTCGGGAATGTCTTCCTTGCGTTCTCGAAGCGGCGCAATTTCGATGGGCACGACGTTGAGACGATAGTACAAGTCTTCTCGGAAGGTCCCCTGCTCCAATGCCTCGCGCAGGTCGCGATTGGTGGCGGCGATCAGGCGCACGTCTACTTTCACGGTCTTGGTGCCGCCCAGGCGTTCGAATTCACGCTCCTGCAGCACGCGCAGCAGCTTCACCTGAGTAGCGGGCGGCACGTCACCGATTTCATCGAGAAACAGCGTGCCCTTGTCGGCGAGTTCGAACTTGCCGGGCTTGCTGGCCACGGCCCCAGTGAACGCGCCTTTCTCAAAGCCGAACAATTCACTTTCGAGCAGGTTCTCTGGAATCGCGGTGCTGTTGATCTTGATGAAGGGCCCGCGCGCGCGGCGGGATTTCTCGTGGATGGCGCGGGCGATCAGATCCTTGCCGACGCCGCTTTCGCCGCCGAGCAGAACCGTGGCGTTCGATGTCGCAACGCGCTCCACAGTGGAGAGCGCTTCCTGCATCTTGGGGCTGCGGGCCACGATGTTGGGATGGGAATATCGGTGGCCGAGCGCTTCGCGCAGCGAGCGGTTCTCTTCGCGCAGGCTGCGCACGTCAAGTTCCTTGCGCACCACCATGCGCATTTCGGCCAGCGAAAACGGCTTGAGGACGTAGTCGCTGGCGCCGGCTTTCATGGCCTCAACCGCGGTCTCAACGCTGCCGAATGCGGTCATGACGACGACGGGAAGTGTTGCATTGTGCTCGCGAACTGCGTGCAGAAATTCCAGGCCGCTCATGCCCGGGAGCTTCAAGTCGGTAAGGACGAGGTCCACCGTGTTCTCGCGCAGCAACCGGAGGCCGGACTCGGCGTCGCCGGCGGACAGCGGGGTTAGGCCGTCCTCGGCGAGATTCAACTCTAGCAAGCGCCGCATCTTCGCTTCATCTTCGATGATGAGTATGGTTGGCATGGACTTATGTGCTTTCAATCCTGGCATACGGGGCTGAGGACTGAGATGCGGGATCGTGCCCGCGCGTCTGTTCCCCGGATGGGAGTTGAATCACAAATCGCGCCCCTGATGCGCTGTGTGCGGCGTCTTCAATGTGGATGGTGCCGTGATGCCCATCCACGATCTTGGCCACGATCGACAAGCCCAGCCCGACGCCGGTCTTGCGCGTGGTGACAAAGGGATTGAAAATCGGCTCGCGCATTTCCGCCGGGATACCCGGGCCTGTGTCTTCGATGTCGATTTCAACCCCGCTGGACGGAGTAGCGCGTATTTCCGCGCGCAGCGTCCCCCCCCCGGGCCCCATGGCCTCAAACGCGTTCTGCACCAGGTTGATGAAAGCCTGCTCGAGCAGATCGGGATCGAGCTCGACCGGGGGAAGCCCGGACTCGAAGCTTCGTTTCACCTCGACGGCCGGGCCCTTCCAACTTGTATTGACGCGCTCGATGGCGCGATCGAGGATTTCGCGGACGTCACCCAATTGCAACTCGGCATGCAGCGGACGGGCGAAGTCCAGAAAGCGAGTGACCAGCGCGCTGAGCCGGTTGCTTTCGCTGAGAATGTAACCGGAAAGCTCGGCGGCCAGCGGGTCAGTGCCTCGCACCTTCTGCTCCAGCATCTCGGCCGAACCTTTGATCACGCCGAGGGGATTGCGAATCTCGTGCGCGAGACCGGCCGACAATTGGCCCAGCGCCGCCAGTCGCTCGGAGCGGCGGGCCTGTTCCTGCGCCTGTTCGAGTTGCCGATTGGTCTCGGCCAGGGTTTCGGCGAGTTGTTGATATTCCTCCGTCCGGCGGCGGCTCTCGACGACAAAGCGATTGACCACCATCGCCGCAAGAAAAAAGAAAAGGACGCGGATGGCGAGCAGGCCGTAGCTCTCGGCGGTCAGATCGTAGTCGGCAATTGCCGGATTAAAGAACGGAATCAGATACGAGCAGTAAGCGGCCGACGCCAGCGAAGTCCACAACAACGTTCCCAAAGCGCCAAAATATTCTGCCGCAGTGACCACGGGCAGGTAGTAGATGGGCCAGTAACTGCTGTTAATGCTGAGTTCGCCGGTGTGGTCGATCAGCAGCGTGGCCAGCACGATCTTCAAGAGGACGGAATACGCCGGGCCACGCCGAGGCAGGCGGTTCACCATCCAGCCTTCGCCGAGCTGAACCAGTCCGATTGCGAGGAGGATGACTTGCTTGTGCCACTCCCAGACGGGCGGCAGCGCAGCCAGGCCGGCCAGCAGCACCAGCCATAGCAGATCCATCCAGTGCAGCGCGGCGCGTTTGGTGGAGTTCATTGGCAAATGTGCCGGAAGTTGCGTCTAAAACAAAACCACGCCCGCACAGACTCAAGAGTCTTTTCGGGCGTGGTCAAAGTTAGCATTAAAAAGCGTGGCGGTCTGAATGAAGTTATCAGACCGCAGCACGCTGCTAGTCGTCAATGCCCTTTCGGATGCGGCGCCGGTTCCGTATGCGGCTCCGAGTGCGGCGTTGGCGGCGTGAAGCGCGGGGCCGGCGGCGCGGCGGGCGCGGGACGCGATTGCTCCCAGTTGCGCACCTTCTGCTCGACGCCACGCTCCTGCTCCGGGCTGCGCTCCTGCACCTGCGGCGCCGGCTTGGCTAGAGGATGCGTGAACGGACGCGGGGCCGGCTCCGGTCTTTCCTCGTTGGTGTTCTTTGGCTGATCGTAGACCGAGGTGCGATTGTTTTCGACGCGGCCTGCGTTGCCGTTGTTGTTGCTGTTGTTGCCGCCCTGCGGCTGTCCCACGGCCGGACGGTTCGGTGGAGTGAATGGCTTAAAACCATCCTGCGTCCGCGCCGGCGGCTGTGAGGTTGACTTCGGTGCAGGCGTCGGCGGGTTGACGTTGTTGTTTGCTCCAGCGCGCGGTTCGGGCATGTTCTCCCGCACCGGCGGGGCCTCGTTCAGGTGCCCCCCGGCCTGTTGCTTGCGCTGCTCGAAGGTTTGAGGCAGCGGCGGCGGTTCATGCTGGGCCACGACTTGACGCGTCATCACCGCGGCTGGCGGTTTGACCGCAGCCGGCCTGCCCGCGCCGAGCACGCTGGTTCGCAGCGGTTCCACTGGGGCCATGCGACCGACGGGCGCGGTTTCAATATCCTTCGGCTGCACCGCCACCATGTGCGCGGCGACGGGGCGGGCGTTGACGAAGGTCTCACGTGACACTGCCGTGACTCCGCCCATCACATGCGCGTTGGCGTAAGTGACACGGTTCACCACGGTCGTGTTATTGTTGTTAATCACGGTCGTGTTGTAAACGTTGGTGATCTTCGTGATATTCACGTTGGTGTTGGTGATATTCACTTGGTTCACGTAGGTGCGGCTCACGCGATAGCCGGGCACAAACACTTCGCCCGGCGCCAGCGGGAACCAGCCGACTCCGGCCCCGATTCCAACGCCCCAGCCTCCGCCACCAACCCAGGCGACGAGAGCGGGCGCCCAGATCGGACGCACAACCACGGGACCCGGCACCCAGAACCATCCGCTTCCAACAAACGCCCAGCGGCCATAGTGGAACGGAGCGAATCCCCACGGCTCGTCTTCCACCCAGGTCCATCCGTAGGGAGCGACCCAGGCCCAGTGACCATAGCGATAAGGGGCCCATCCACCGGCCACGCCGACGGGTGCCCAGCACTCGCCATAGCCCGCCACGTAGCTCCAGTGACCGTATTCGTCGAGGTCTTCGTAACCCGTCATTTCACGGGAGACATAGTTTGCCGATTCAGAGCGATCCTCGCGCGCGTCGCGTTCGGAAGCCCAGCGATCAAAGCCGTCTTCCTGCGGAATCTGGTCCACGTCGTAGTTCAATTGGTCGGTCCCGGTGAACACCGCGGATTGATCGCCGACCACTGTGTAAGACGACCCGCCGCCGGTAACGCGGCCACGGCCGTGCCAAACGCTGACGGTGGTGCGGTCGCCCTCGGGACTTACATCGAGCCGATACTCGCCGGGCTGCAGCACACGGAATGAAACGTTCGGCGTATCGATCTCATAGGTGTCTTCGTCGTCGATATGACGTACACGCAAATAGACCGCACCCTGCGCCAGGCGGAGTTGCGTCATGCGGTCCGAAAGTTCGAGAAACGTGATGCCGGTCTTATCGGCCAGGCGAATCGCAGCCGAACCGATATGCACCTCGGCGCGCGAAGACTCGTCGGCCCACAGGTTGTCGCCCGTCACCATGGGCCGGTTGGGAGTCGCGGTGACCCAGTCGCCCTCGCCCGCAGGCTGAAACGAAACTTGGCCTTCGGCAAAACTCAGGCGCGCCACGCGGCCCGGAGGATCCTGCTCGTCGGTCGCGTCATCCTGCGCGAATGCGCTGACGGTGGCCAACGTTAAGAGTGCAATACTCCCCCACAAAATCATCGTGTTCCGCCACAGCTTGTTTGTTTTCATGTCTTTGCCTCGACGGAATTTCTGTCCGTCCCAGATGATCTTAGCCGCTACCGTGTAAACACGATAGAGACGGTTTAGTTTCCCGTGTGCTTGCAAGTGTCTGGATGCAATGTGTTTGGCAGGCCAAACGGCCGATCCGCCAGGCGATCACCCAGCGCGTCCCGGGTCACGCCGAAAAGCCTCAATTTATCGTCGCATCAGTATCAGTTTTTCAACTTCGGCCGCTGGCACGCATCCACAATTTTCTTCGGATCAATTGCGGCATCGTCGATTTGCTCTTCCACGATTTTTCCATCTTTGCCAATCAGGAAGTTGACGCGGCGGGGTGCCTGGTACTCGTCTACGTAAATACCCCATTGGCGCGTGACTTTGCCGCCCCAATCGCCCAGCAAGGGAAACGTAACGCCGATCTGGTCGGCAAAGGCTTTGTTGGCGAAAGCACTGTCCATGCTTACACCCAGAACCTGGGTGTCAGAAGCTTCCAGCGCTTTCAGGTTCTGCTGGAAGTTCTTCATTTGCTGAGTTCAACCACCGGTGAAGGCAAAAATATAAAAGGCCAGCACAACGTTCTTCTTGCCGCGGTACTGGCTGAGCGAGACGTCTTTTAGGTCGGCTCCGTCGAAATACTGCAGTTTGAAGTCAGGAGCCGTCTCTCCGACCTTGGGCATGGCCGGGGCGCCCTTCGTCTGGGCCTGGATTTCGGCCGGACCCGTGCTCACCAGGACTGCGGCCAGAACCGACCAAAGCGCCGTGCGAGTTAATTTTGATGCCATAGCTCTCCTTACTTGAGACAAACCTGTTGAGCAAACTCCGCTCGCATGATGCTACTCCAGAGGAGAGTTTGAATCCAGAGCGGCCAACGCATCCCTTAAATTTCGAAAGGCGTGCAGTTGCCGAAAGCTTTCCGCAACCGTTACAGTTTCATGAGTTCGTTCGACCGATGATTCCTCTCAGCACACTTAACGACGTTTTCTTCGCCGCCGTTGATCACAAACTGGACTCCGCACAACTTGTCCGGGCCGATGGCGAATGGCGCCCAATCAGTTCGGCGGATTTCGGACGCAACGTGGCCCGCGTAGCGCATGCATTGAAGGAGTGGGGCATCGGGAAGGGCGACCGCGTTGCGATCCTCAGCGAGAACCGGCCGGAGTGGACAACCGTGGATTTCGCGGCGTTGCTGATCGGCGCGGTGACCGTTCCCATCTACGCGACGCTCACCGCGGAGCAGACCGAGGGCCTGCTCACCGACTCGGGAGCGCGGCTGCTTTTTCTCTCCAGCCAGGCGCAGCTCGATAAAATTGCGCGTGCCATCGCGCTGACCGGAATTGAAAAGGTCATCGTCATGGACGCGAACGCCGACTTCTCGAACTTGTCTGCGCCCGGTATCGAGTTGGGCCAACTGACCGCGCAGGGCCCCGAGACACTCGGACCGGAACTGGAAGCCGTAGCACGCTCGGTCAAGCCCGACGACCTCGCGACCCTCATTTACACGTCGGGAACCACCGGCGCGTCTAAAGGAGTCATGTTGACGCATGGCAACATGGCGTCAAACATTTCCTGCTCATTGCTTGGATTTGAAATGGGAATTGGGGAAGCGATGCTGTCGTTCCTGCCGCTTTCGCACGTGACCGCGCGGCACGTAGACCTCGCCATGCTGTATCACGGGGTGACCCTGGCCTACTGCCCGTTCATGGAGCATCTGCCTCAGTCTTTTCTGGAAGTGAAGCCGACGATCTGCGTGGCTGTGCCGCGCGTTTACGAAAAGATTTATCAGCAGACCGAGCGCACCGCGACCGGATTCGCTAAGCGCCGCGCCTATCTGTGGGCATTGTCGGTGGGCAAGGCGCATCGCGAACAGATACTGGCGGGCGAAACTCCCACATCACACGACTGGCGGCTTGCGAATCGGCTGGTGTATTCCCGGATTCGCGCCGGCATGGGCGGCCAGGTCAAAACATTCATTTCCGGCGGCGCGCCGCTCGGGCGCGAGTTAGCCGAGTGGTATGCGACGGTAGGAATCCGGATCCATGAGGGTTACGGCCTTACCGAGACTTCGCCGGTCATCGCAGTCAACACGCCGGAGCACCATCGCATCGGCACCGTCGGGCGAGTGCTCCCGAACCTGGAAGTGCGGATCGCGGAAGACGGAGAGATTCTGGTGCGCGGGCCTTCCGTGTTCAAGGGCTACTGGAACCGCCCCGAGGAGACGCAGCAGGCCTTCGTTGACGGTTTCTTCAAGACCGGCGACATCGGCAATCTCGACGCCGATGGATATTTGTCGGTCACGGACAGAAAGAAAGACCTGATCAAGACCTCGGGCGGAAAATTTATCGCCCCGCAGCCGATCGAAAATATTCTAAAGCTGAACCCACTGATCGGCACGTGCGCCGTTCTGGGCGATAAACGAAAATTCGCCGCGGTGCTGATCTCGCCGAATTTTGTCGCGCTGGAAGCCTGGGCGCACGAGCACAACATCCTGTTTGCCTCGCGCGACGAGCTGGTGGCAAACGAAGCGGTGTCCAGCCTCTACCACGACGTCGTGGAGGAAGTGAACCGTGGACTTGCCCGCTTTGAAACTTTGAAGAAAGTAATTCTCGTCGCAGATGAATTCTCGGCTGAAAACGGGGCCTTGACGCCTTCGTTGAAGCTGCGGCGGCGCGTGATCTACGAGCGCTACCAGCAGCAGATCAACGACCTTTACAAGCGTGCGGAAACCGAAGAGCGGAAGGAATAGGCGGAGTTTCATTACAATAACGTGATGCCAGATTCGCTGATCATCGCCGGCCGCAAGTTCCAGTCACGCCTGATTGTGGGCACGGGGAAATACAAATCGTTTCAGGAAACCGCGCGCGCGCTCGAAGCCAGCGGCGCGGACATGGTCACAGTGGCGGTGCGGCGCGTGAACCTGGACCGCAGCAAGGAATCGCTGCTCGACTTTCTCGATCCCAAGAAGTTTTTTCTGCTACCGAACACCGCGGGATGTTATACCGCCGACGAGGCCGTACGAGCGGCACGACTCGCGCGCGAAGTTGGCCTCTCCGACTGGGTCAAACTGGAGGTAATCGGCGACCAGGCCACTTTGTATCCCGACGTACAGGCGACCCTTGAGGCGACGATCACGCTGGTGAAGGAAGGCTTCACGGTGCTGCCCTATACCTCAGACGATGTGGTGTTCGCCAAGCGGCTGCTCGACGCTGGCGCGGCCGCCATCATGCCGCTCGGCGCTCCGATCGGCAGCGGACTCGGCATCCAGAACCAGGCCAATATCAGGATCCTGCGCGAAGTGATCACGGCAGTCCCTTTGATCGTCGATGCGGGGGTGGGCACGGCCTCGGATGCAGCGATCGCGATGGAACTCGGCGCGGACGCAGTGCTGATGAACACCGGAATTGCCGCGGCAGCCGATCCGGTGCTGATGGCCGAAGCTATGAAGCATGGCGTGCTGGCCGGCAGGCAGGCCTATCTCGCTGGGCGTATGCCCAAGAAACTCTACGCCACCGCAAGTTCACCGCTGGAAGGCGTCATAAGATAAAAGGCCGCAGATTTCACAGATTGACGCAGAAAGGAACAAACCTGTCTGCGACAATCAGCGAAACCCGCGGCCCGATCGCCTAATCTCTCACCACTTCACAGCATCTTTGCGCTTTCCACGTGGATGGAGTCTTTACCCATGTGGCCGGTGACCGCGATGTGATGGCCTTCGTGGCCTTTCAGCGCGTCCGGGTTGTCGACCATCAGGATCTTCTGGTCGCCGTCGGTCACGATCACCATTTTCGCGCCCGCAGCCAGGCACTTCTTGGTGCAAGCCTCGGCTCCGGCGTTGGCGCCTTTTGCCCCGCACTTGTCATCGGCCACCCAGCCGTTGACAGTCATACTCTTGCCCATGTCGTCGAATGCCACCGCACAAACACCAGCGGCCAGGCACAGTGCCAGTCCCAGATATGCAAGCTTCTTCATATGTCGCTCTCCTTGATTGATTCGCGGACGAACTGCTGAGGGTCAGCTAACGCGAACTATAGCACATGCTTGAGTGCTCGGTTGTCATCGAAAGTTCACTTCCTGGCCGAGCTGGTATCCATCGAACCACTGCGGGGTTTCTCCCCGGGAACGTACACGACTTCCCCCGGCCGGGCGTAATGGAGATGTTCGCGCGCTTCGCGTTCCACAGCCTTGCTGCTGTCGGAACCGAGATCGGCATTTTCCTGAGTCAGGGCTTCGTTCTCCTGCCGGATCTTTTCTGTCTTGTTGCGCAGTTCCTGCACTTCGGCATGCTTCTGCTGATACACCACCATGCCGTTCGCGCCAAACACCACATGAACAAACAGGAGCACTGCGGCAGTGCCGACGGCCACGGTCGCGACGCGGCGGCGCATCGCGTAAAGGCGCTTCCAGGTCGGCATGGCGCGTTCCGCCCAGCGCTCGGCCATGGCTTCGGCCTGTGGCGCGCGCCGCGCGACTTCGCGGAAACCTTCCTGCGGAGTCACGATCCGCAGCCCCCCGAGTTTTTTCAGCCCGAGCCTTGATAGTCCGAGCTTGATTAGTCGAAAATCCATTGTTTAGCCGCGGCACTCAGCTTCGTCAGTAAGGCCTCCGTTGGCGCCTCCGCATAGATCCGCACTACCGGCTCGGTCCCCGACAGGCGATAGCACACCCACGACCCGTCGTCGAGCACGAGCTTCAGTCCGTCCGTACGCACTACGCTGCTAACTCTAGCCCCGCCAAACTGCTGCGGGTCAGATGCCAACTTCTTAGTGAACTTCTCCTTGACCTCGGGGGTCAAGCGGAAGTTCTCGCGCTGCGGGCAAAAGGAACCAACATCGTCATAGATGCGACGCAATTCCTCTCCCAGCGTACGGCCGCGCTTGGCCACCATCTCGCAGCAAAGCAATCCGGCCAGCACGCCATCTTTTTCCGGAACGTGGTGACGGATGGAGAGCCCGGCACTCTCTTCTCCGCCTATACAGATTTTGTCCTGCTTGATCAGCTCGCCGATATATTTGAACCCCACCGGGGTCTCATGCAGTTCCACGCCATGTTTCTTGGCCAGCGCGTTGATCAGGTTGGTCGTAGCCACGGACTTGGCAACGCCGTTCTTCCATCCGCGACTTTCCACCAGGTAGTCAAACAGCAGGGCGATGATGTAGTTGGGCTGCAGGAAAGTGCCGTCAGCATCCACAATGCCGAAGCGGTCGGCGTCGCCGTCGGTCGCGATGCCGATTTGTGCGCCGGTCTCGCGCATCTTGTGACGGAGATCTTCGAGAAGGTGATCGTCCGGCTCCGGAGCATGGCCGCCGAACAGGACATCGCGAAAATCGTGGACCGTGGCGACTTCCACGCCAGCACCGCGCAATAACTCGTCGGAATATCCGCGGGCAGCGCCCCACATGGGATCGAAGGCGACTTTCAGGCCGGCTTTTCGAATCGCAGCGAGGTCGACAATTTCCGCCAGCCGTTTCAAATACATTGGTTTCGGATCCAGAGACTCGCCTGCGCCGGCCGGAGCGCTGGTGGATGAATCATCCGGGGCGTCGATCTCAGCCTCAATCCGTTTGGTCACTTCCGGCAGCGCGGGGCAGCCGTCTGCCGTGGAGAATTTGATGCCGTTGTACTCCGGAGGATTGTGCGACGCGGTGAAGTTGATGGCCCCGTCGGCACCGACCTGCGTGACCGCATACGAAATGGCCGGCGTCGGCGTGGCTTCCGCAATCATCACCGGCGTGACCCCATGCGCGTGCAAAACTTCAGCAGCAGTCGAGCAAAAGGATTCGCCGAGGAAGCGCGGATCGCGGCCCACGATGACGCGCGCGCCTTTCGGCTTTTGCGATGCGACGTAACGCGCGATGCCGCGCACGGCCCGCCGCACGTTCGCAAAGGTGAACTCCTCCGCCATCACCGCCCGCCAGCCCGAGGTGCCGAACTTGATCTGCGTCGCCATAGTTGCCTCCAGGACCACGGAAGATGCTAGTCTCTCTGCCATCCGTCCAACAAGGGCACCTGATTTTATATGACCGACAAAAGAATCGTCCTGACCACAGCAGGATCGCACTCGGAGGCGCACAAGATCGCGCACGCGTTGGTGGAGCAGAGGCTGGCTGCGTGCGTGAACATTGTGCCGCAGGTCGAATCGATTTACCGCTGGCAGGGCGCGGTCGAGACTTCGCAGGAGTGGCTGCTGATCGTTAAAACCGCGGCGAGCAGGCTTGCACGACTTCAACAGGAAGTTCGGAAGCTACACTCCTACGAACTGCCCGAGTTCATCGTCCTAGGTGTTGAAGACGGCAGTAAAGAATATTTGGATTGGCTGGAAGAGTCGGTGAAGTCCGCGCTCTAGGCACACTGACCGCTGCGGCCCCGCAGATTCAGTCTCCAGTAATCCAGCGAGAACGGCGGATCATCGCTTGCGGCCCCCGCCGTCATCTCTGCCATAAATTCGCCGCGCAAGCGTTCGTCGGGAATCTGCAGCAGGTGTTTTCTCAGGATGATGTTTCGCACAAACTCTTCGTACTGTTCCGGGCTGTCCAATACCGTGAGCGCCGGTTCGACGGAAGTCTCCACGTTTTCGAACCCGGCACGGCGCAGGCAGTCGGCGGCTTCGTCGGCATTCTGATAGAGCCACGGTTCGCGAAAGCCGTCGAAATATTTTACAAACTTGGCCGTGGCGGCGAGCCCGTCGGCGCGTCGCCGCACATTCGCGACATTCGGGCCGCCTCCGCATTGTGCCACGATCCATCCGCCCGGAGTGAGCAGCCCGTGCAGTTCGCGAAACAAGCGGTCGTGGTCCAGCACCCAGTGAAACGCGGCGGTGCTGACAATGCCGTCAAACCGCCGGGCCAGCGGGATGTGCAGCAGATCGGCAACCACCAGGCTCACGCGATCGCGATATTCGCTGAGGTGCTGCTGCGCCTGCCCCAGCATGTTCTGCGAGAGATCGATGCCGACCACGCGGCCGTGAGGCAGGGCTTCCAGCAATTCGGCGGTCAAGCGACCGCTGCCGCATCCGGCGTCGAGTACGAGTTCATTGCCGCGCAGGTCCAGCCGCGCCAGCACCTTCTTGCCCCAACTGACCTGCGGCCCGGAGAGCCGGTGATAAACCGAAGAGTTCCACTCGCGCGACGAAGATGAAAGTGAGTCAGTCAAGTGATGCGCCCGCCGGCGGAATTAGCCAGCCTTGCAGTTATCCGAGTTGATCCGCACAAATCCGTGGCAGAGAATTGGCTAGATAGCGCCCAGCCCTTGTTCCAGGTCCTGCAGAATGTCTTCGACATCTTCGATGCCGACAGAAATTCGCACCAGCCCGTCGGTGATGCCGATTTTCCTGCGGCCTTCAACACCTAACGCTGCATGAGTCATCGTCGCAGGGTGGGAGATTAAAGTTTCCACGCCGCCGAGCGATTCCGCCAGCGAGCACACGCGCACCCGCTTCAGTAGCTTGTTTGCGTTCTTGAGCGAACCGGTCTCAAAGGTAATCATCGAGCCGAAGCCCGACATCTGCCGCCGGGCAAGCGCGTATTGCGGATGAGTGGAAAGCCCGGGATAGAAAACCTGCTTAACCTTCTTGTGCTTCGCCAGATACGCTGCGACCTTGCGGCCGCTGCGATCGTGAATTTCCATGCGGGCCGCGAGCGTCTTGACCCCGCGCAGCACGAGCCAGCACTCAAACGGAGAAAGAATCGCGCCGGAGGCCTTCTGCAGGAACGCCAGCTTTTCCGCGTCCTTTTTGTGAGCGCAAGCCACCACCCCGCCCAACCCGTCACTGTGGCCATTGAGAAACTTGGTTGTGGAGTGAACAACCATGTCAGCGCCGAACTCCAAAGGACGCTGAAAATAGGGCGACATAAACGTATTGTCCACCACAAGATCGAGCTTTCGCGTTTTACAGATTCGAGCGATCGCGCGCAGGTCGGCGAGGTGCATCAGCGGATTGGTAGGTGTTTCGATATAGACCATGCGCGTGTTCGGTCGCACAGCGCGCGCGACGTTGTCGGCGCTGGTCGTGTCCACATAGGTGAATGCAAGCCCGAACCCGGCCATCACCTGGTTGAAAAGGCGTGGCGTGCCGCCGTAGAGATCGTTGCCGCACACTACATGGTCACCCGCCTTCAGCATGCTGACGATGGCGTGGATCGCCGCCATTCCGCTGGCAAATACGCGCGCCGCGACTCCACCTTCCAGCGCCGCGAGATTTTCTTCCAGCCGCGCCCGTGTCGGGTTCGAGACCCGCGAATATTCGTAGCCTTTATGCTCCCCGATGCCCTGCTGCGCGTAAGTGGACGTGGGATAAATGGGCACGCTGATCGCGCCGGTCAAAGGATCAGGCTCCTGACCGGCGTGGATGGCCAGCGTGGCAAATCCGGCTTGCTTTTTATTTTTCATTCTTCTCAGTTTGTTCCAGCTTCTAGATGCCACCTTCAAAAATTTTCTTTGAAAGATAACGCTCGGCAGAGTCGGGTATGACTGTGACCACGCGCTTGCCGGCCCCGAGCCGTGCCGCGACCCGCAACGCGGCGCACACCGCGGCGCCTCCGCTCGATCCCGCCAGCACGCCTTCCCGCGCCGCAAGCAGCTTTACGGTCGAAAACGCTTCATCGTCGTTCACCATCACAATTTCGTCGCACACCGCTGCATTGAAGGTCGCCGGGATGAAGCTGGCGCCGATACCTTCCACCTTGTGCGGCCCGGCAGGACCACCTCCGAGCACCGAACCTTGCGTCTCGACCGCAACCGTCTTCACTCCCGGATTTTTTTCCTTCAGGAAACGCGCCACGCCGCTGAACGTGCCCGAGGTGCCGCAGCCGAGCACCACCGCATCGACTCTTTCGTCCATTTGCTCAAAGATCTCGCGGGCGGTGGTCTCGTAGTGATAGTCCGGGTTGGCCAGGTTCTCAAACTGCCCGGCCATGAATGCGGTGGGATCGGAAGCTGCCAGCTCTTTGCCGCGCCGAATCGCGCCTTTCATGCCTTCCTCTTCGGGAGTCCGCGTAACTTCCGCGCCCAAGGCCCGCATGATGATCACTTTTTCCTCGGAGAATTTCTCGGGCACGAAAAGCTTCACGCGATATCCGCGATTGACTCCGATCAGAGCCAGGCCGATACCCGTGTTTCCGGCCGTGGCTTCCACGATCGTCCCGCCCGGCTTCAACTTCCCTTCCCGCTCGGCGCGCGCAATGATGCCGATGGCGGCCCGGTCTTTCACGCTGCCTCCGGGATTCAGATATTCCAGCTTGGCAAATACAGCGGCCGAACCCGCCGGAACCAACCGTTTCAGCCGCAACATGGGAGTGAAACCGACAAGCTGCGTGATGTCGTCAGCGACACGCAGCGCGGAACGCATGGCAGGATCTAAAGTCACTCTACAGGGTACGGGGAAGGGTTGTTGGCGTCAACGCCCGCACGGAACGGAAGGTCTCACTGGCTGCTCGCCGTCGCAGCGGCCCCCGAGTAATAGCCGCTCTTGGTCCGCACCGTCAGCTTGCCATAGCCTTTCGCCTTCGCATCCACATGAATCATGCGGTAGGCGGTACTCCCGCGAGGAGTGCCCGGCTTGTATCCGATGGTGTACTGGTTCCGAATGTCCTTGGCGATGGACTTGCTGATTTCGTCGACTTCGTCGAGCGTCTTCGGGAAGAAAGCCATTCCCCCAGTTCGCTGCGCCAGAATTTCCAGGGCGCGCTTGGCCCGCTTGGGGTGCTCCTCGTCGCCCAGGATCCCGATGGCATAGACCGTGGGGCCGTTCTCTTCCTGCAACTGTTTGACCGCCTGCTCTAAAGTTTCGCGGCTGGCGTTGTCTTCCCCGTCAGTCACGACGAAGAGCACCTTCTTGTCGAGCCGGGCATAGCGCTTCAAATGGTCGGCTGAGGCGACGGCAGCCTCGTAGAGCGCGGTGCCTCCGCGCGCGTCGATTTTTTCCAGCGCTTCTTTCATTTTCAGCAGATCGTTGGTGAAATCCTGGTCGAGGTAGTATTCGTCGTTGAAGTTGACGATAAAGACCTCATCGTCGGGATTGCTGGCGCGCACCAGGTTGAGCGCGGCCTGGTTCACTTTGGCGCGCTTCTCGCGCATGGACCCGGAATTGTCGATCAAAATACCCATGGCAACGGGAATATCTTCGTGATGAAACGAGACAATCTGCTGCGGCTTGCCGTCTTCCAGCACGGTAAATGCACCGCGATCAAGATTGGTGACGATGCGCTGCTTGTCGTCGACCACGGTTGCGTGCAGCAAAACTTCGTCAACTTCCTTGCGCAGAATGAAGCCGCCCACATCATCGGCGGGAGATTTTTTCTGAGCGGGCTGGGACGGAGAGCCTGCGGAAGCAGGCGGAGCAGTCTGGGCGGGCGCATCCTGCTGGGAACTTGCAGCCGGCTTCTGGTCCTGCGAGGGCGGCGTCGGCGGGGAAGAAGTTTGTGCTGCGATTCGACCGGCGGCGCCGGCCAACAGCACGACCGCAGTCAAAAAAACCGACGCAACGGCCCGCTTATTCTCCCGGTGCGTAGTATCCCGTCCTGGCATACACCTTAAGCGGCGGCAGTCCCTTCGGCGGCATTAATTTCACCTTTATCTTACGCCATTTGCCATCGCGCGCCTTGTTGTTCGGACGGTAGCCGAGCACGTATTGGTTGCGAAGTTCCACGCCGATCTTGGTGGCGACATCGCCCAGGTCGTTGGGATTGTCGACAGTGAAGGCGCGGCCTCCGCTCATTTCGGCCAGATCGCCCAACAGTTGCGGCCCCAGGCGTTCTTCCGGCGTGGGGAAATAGTGATCGTAGATGCCGATAGCGTAGATCATCACGTCGGCTTCCTTGACCAGCGCCTTGATTTCGCCTTCGGTATAGCGGCTGTGATTGTCACCGCCGTCGGAAATAATCAGCAGCGCCTTTTTCGCGTACTTCGCCTGGCGCATTTTGCTGACGCCGAAATAAATCGCGTCGAGCAGCGCAGTGCGGTTGCGCGGCACGGTGTAGACCAGCTTGTTCTGAATTTCTTCCGCCGAACTGGTGAAGTCACTCACCTCCTCGGGGCTGTCCGAGAAGCTGATCATGAAAAACTCGTCCTGCGGGTTCGCGGTCTTGAAGAATTCGCCGACTGCGTCCCGGGCGCGATCAATCTTGCTGCTCATGCTGCCGCTGGTGTCAAAGATCAGGCCCAGCGAGACCGGCGCATCTTCGCTCGAGAACGATTTCACTTCCTGCTGCACTCCACCCTCGGTGAGCTGAAAGTTGTCCTTTTCCAGGCCGGTGACGAGCCGGTTCATGGGATCGGTGATCGTCACCGGTACCAGCACTAGGTCCACGTCCACTTTCATGGGACGCATGCGCGTCGTGAGACCTTCGCGCACTAAGCCATCCGGTGCGGGAGCAGCTTTGGCCGTCGTGGTGTTGGGCAGGGGTACGCGCGGCTGCACGCTGACTTCGTTTACGTCGGTCTGTCCGACACCGGAGAACGGCAAGAGAGCAACACAGAGCAGCACGAAGAGTTGAACCGTGCCCCTGCAGAGTCTTGTGTCGCGCAGTACGTCGATCGAATCCCAGGGCCGGATCCAGCGGCGGAGGAAGTTGCTCTGGACCCCTCGAGATGACCGGCACCATGCTAACTGGCGGGCCATAAATACCTCGTTAAGCCGGATAGTAGCACGGTTTGAAGGACGCAGAAGTAAATAATGTGTCAAGCCGTGCCGTTTTTTCCCCTATGGAAAAACGTATCGAAGGGGGAATTTTCCCGCCTCTCTCCCGGCCGCTCGTGCTCTCCGTCGACAGTTGTTACAATTCCGTCCACGATCCCAAATCCCATGGCTTCGATTCGTCCATTTCGGGCATTCCGCTACGACCTGCAGCGCGTCGCTGCCAACGATGTGATCACCCAGCCCTACGACAAGATCACGCCGGCGATGCAGGAGCGCTACTACGCCGCCAACCCTTACAACATGGTCCGCATCATCCTTGGGCGAAGCGAGCCTGGCGACAGCTCCGCGAACAACGTCTACTCCCGCGCCGCCGGGTATTTTCGAGACTGGAAAGCCGCCGGAATTCTGCGCCTCGACGACCAGCCCTCGATTTACGCTTACTCGCAGCGCTTCACCGCCCCCGGCTCGGGCGAGCAACACGAGCGCGACGGCTTTATCGCACTCGGGCGGGTCGAGGACTACGCAACAGGCGTAGTTCATCGCCACGAGCAGACGCTCGCCAAGCCCAAAGCCGACCGCCTGGATCTTCTCCGTGCAACCCGCGCCCACTTTGAACAGCTCTTCATGCTGTACGAAGATTCCGGCGGCATCGAAGCTACGTTGAGGGCAGCGGGCCCAACCAAGCCTGCGATAGAGATGACCGACGACTACGGCGTGCTCAACCGCGTCTGGCAGATTTCCGATCCGGCGGCGATCGAGTCGGTCGTAAAGGCTATGTCGGACCTCAAGCTGGTGATCGCCGACGGCCACCATCGGTACGAAACCGCCGTGGCTTACCGCGATGAGCGGCGCGCGACGGCGCCTTCCGCGGGCGAACTGCCCACCGATTTTGTCATGATGACGCTGGTCAACATGAACAGTCCGGGGCTGGTCATTCTGCCGACCCATCGCGTCGTCCACAGTCTGGCCGGATTCGACGCTGAGACTTTTCGCCTCGCAGCCGACAAGTATTTCAACGTGGAAGAAGTCGACCCGGGCATTGACGCGGAACGCTCGGCGGCCATCCTCCGCCAGGCCGGGCGGGTTGAGCCTGCGGTGCTCGGCGTGACGCAAAACCGCGCTTTCCTAATCCACAAACTGAAGCCCGCTGCCGGATCGCTGCTTGCCGGTCTGCCCCTGCGCGCGCAATTTCTTGACGTCTCGCAGTTGCACAAAGTACTTCTCGAAAGTGTTCTCGGCCTGTCGGAGGAATCGATTCGCAACCAGCAGAACCTCAGCTACATTCGCGACGGAGCCGAAGCCCTCGCCATGGCGCGGTCCCACGACCATCCTGCCAACATCACTTTTCTGATGAATCCATGCCGCATCGCGCAGGTCCGCGACATGGCTTTCGCCGGCGAAGTGATGCCCCAGAAATCCACCGATTTTTATCCCAAGATGCTCAGCGGATTGACCGCCTATGCGGTCGACTAGCCTGGCGCGGGGTGCCGGGCTTACGGGCCTGGTGCTAGGGCTTGCCCTGCTGTCGGCCCTGCCTCTGGCCACCGAGCCCGCCCCGCGCCGGCTTTCGGTCTATTCCGCTGCGGCCAACTATTCGCTTCCCATCGCGCTGCGGGACGGCAGGGCTTATATCGGGCTGCTCGAACTGCTCGACCCCTTGGGCCCGCTGGTTGCCAAGGCCGATGGGCAACGCTGGCGCATCCGGTTCAACAACCGTGTACAGGCCGAGTTCAGCAGGGGCAAGTCTCTGGTGCGCATACAGGGACACGACTATGACCTGGGCGCTCCATTCCTGCTCGAAGAGGATCGCGGCCTTGTTCCCCTGACTTCTCTCAATACCATCGCTCCCCTTCTGCTGGGCGGCCCGGCATCATTGCACGTTGCCGCCGATCGCATGTTTATCGGCGAAGTGGGCACGCATTTCACAGCCAGCGTTCCTCCCTCCGACCACCCCAGCCTGGTCCTGCAGTTCACGACCGCTGTCAGCCCGACCGTGACCACCGAATCCGGCGGCCTGCGGCTGACCTTTTCGCACGATGCCGTCGTCTCTCCCGCCTCACCGACGCTCACCTTCGGTAACAAGGCGATTCCGTCGGCGACTTACTCCGAATCGAACGGAAACGCAGACATCTTTGTTCGGTCCACCAATGGGAGCCTGGTCGCAACCATTTCGCGGGACGGAAAAACTATCGAGGTGACTTCGTCCTCTTCGCCGGCGCTGGCGTCCGGGAGTGTCGCGATCATTCCGTCGCAGCCGGCTCCCGCCGCGGCCCCGCCGATTCCACAGCAGGTTCCGCCGCCGCTGCCGGTCCCCAGCCTGGCGGTCAGCGGACCGCCAGTCCCGCGCCGTTATTTCGTCGTGCTCGATGCCAGTCACGGCGGCGACGACCAGGGAGAAGCCATCAGCGCTTCCTTGATGGAGAAAGACCTAACGCTCTCGTTCTCCCGGCGTCTCCGCGAAGAACTTGAAAAACTCGGAATCACCGTGCTCGCCCTGCGCGAGAGCGATACCGGGCTCGCGGTCGATCAGCGCGCGGCGCTGGCCAACTCGAACCATGCCGCCATCTACGTCGCGCTTCACGCCTCCTCCTCGGGCCACGGTGTGCGAGTGTTCACGGCGCTGCTGCCGTCGCCAACCGAGGACCGCGGGCCGTTCCGCTCCTGGGAGACGGCCCAGGCACCCTTCCGTACCTACAGCCTGATCGCAGCCGCGGGAATTTCCAGCGCCCTGCAACAGCAACAAATTCCCGCGCGCTCCATGATGGCGCCGCAACGGCCGCTGGGAAACATCACCGAGGCCGCCCTCGCTTTGGAAATCGCGCCGCTCGGCACCGAACCGGCGCAACTGGCCTCGCCCGATTATCAGCACACCATCGCGGTTGCCGTCGCCGCCGGCATTGCTTCGGTGCGCGACAAACTGGGGACCGTGCCATGATCCCTCGCCACCTGATCATTGCAGGCACCTTGCTGCTCGCCGCTGTTCTCGGCATGAGCCTCTATGCCTGGGAAATGCGCAGCCGTGCCGAGGCTACCGCGTTGAGAGGAACTTCGCTGCGGCCCGTGGGACCGCCGGTGACGGGCGCGACCGAGCCGGTCACGCTCGCCGTCGCGTACGACGATGCCGGTCTGATTCACATGCAGGCCGCCCAGATTCCTCTGCCTTCCAACCGCCAGCAGCGTGCCGAAGAATTGCTGCGGGCACTGCTCAATATTTATTCCGATCGATCTTCCCCCCATCGTCTGCCCACAGGCGCCGACATTCGGGCCGTCTATCTAGTGGACCCCGGCCTGGCCGTCATCGACCTGAACGCTCCCTTCGCCAACGGACATCGCTCCGGCATTTTGCCCGAAGAATTGACCGTCGTCTCGTTGACGCAGACGCTGGCCGTAAATCTGCCGGGAATTTTCCGCATCAAGATTCTTGTCGATGGACAGGAGCGCGAAACTCTCGCCGGCCACGCCGACCTGTCCGGCTTCTACGACGCTTCTTCCATCGGACAGCTCGCGACTCAATTGCAGTCCGCGCCCTGACGTGTTTTCCTATTCCAACCCACTCTGTCGTTCCGACCGCAGGCCGTGCGCAGCGACAAACTTAACTCTGTCATTCCGACCAAAGGCGGAGCACGGCGACAAGCCCACCAACTCTGTCATTCCGACCGGAGGCGGAGCGCAGCGACGCCGGAGTGGAGGAACCTGCTTTCCCCTCCCGCTAAACCAACCTCTCCCGTCATTTAGAATGCCGCTATGTTCTATCGCTCCGACAATCGCTCTCCCGCTGACCTGCGCCCCGTTACCATCACGCCGGATTTCCTTCCCACCGCGGAGGGCTCGGTGTTGATCGCGGTCGGCCATACCCGTGTCATCTGCACCGCCTCGATCGAGGAGACCGTACCTTCTTTCCTGCGCAACAGCGGCCGCGGCTGGGTGACGGCGGAATATTCCATGCTGCCCCGCTCCACCCTGACCCGCACGCCCCGCGAAGCCGCCAAAGGCCGACAGAGCGGCCGCACTCACGAAATTCAGCGCCTGATTGGCCGCTCTTTGCGCGCCGTCACCAACCTCGCCAAACTGGGCGAGCGCAGCATTCTGGTTGACTGCGACGTGATCCAGGCTGACGGCGGCACGCGCACCGCATCCATCACCGGAGCCTACGTGGCGCTGGCCATCGCGCTGCAAAAGCTGGTCGATGCCGGAACATTGAAGTCTCTTCCCCTGACCGATTCGATTGCTGCCGTCAGCGTCGGTATTGTCGACGGCGAAGCCCTGCTCGATCTCTGCTACGAAGAAGACTCCCGTGCCGGCGTAGACATGAACTTCGTTATGACCGGAGCAGGAAAGATCGCCGAACTGCAAGCCACTGCCGAACATGAGTTGTTTGACGACGCCCAGTTGGCGCAGATGACCGCGCTGGCAAAGGTTGGCATTAAGGTGCTGTTTGAGAAGCAACAAACGGTCTTGGGTCTGCGAAACTAAGGCAATACCGCAATCGGAAGGCGTTGTGCAGCCTTGGCAGAAGCTCCCCGCTTATAAACTTTCGCACTAAGACGTATGGTTTAGGGACCAACCCTTACGACGCCGCCCGGGTTTCCCCCGATTGACCGGCCCTGGCAACGAAGCTAAAGTCTGTCGGTGAAGTTGTGTTCGTTGTGCTCCTGGTTGCCCCCCAAACGACAGGAGTTTTGCGCAATCGGCCGGTTCCCTGCTCGATTTACTCCCTCGATGAATCGGTTATCCAATAACCACAGCCCAAGGTTGGTCTTCAGGAGGATCACCATGAATCTCAGCAAGTCCGCAATCTATTCGCTTCTCGCCCTGTCACTGGCAGGGTCGGCGTTCGCTCAATCGCAAGCAGTCAGTTCAGTTCCCGGCCCGCGCGAATTGCTCGGCCTGGGCGTCAACAAACAGGCTACCGGCACACAGCATCGCGCGGTCACCGCCAGCGTCGCCACGCCTGGAAAAGCCAAGGTTTACCAATTCGCCTCCGCCGATTTTCCCGGCGCCGCCACCTCGCTTGTGTTCGACCGCAATTCCGGCGACGTGATCGGAGATTCCGTGTTCACAAACTCCTTCGGCTTTACCGTTCAGAATGGGAACTACCAGAAATTCGTGGTGCCGGGGTCGATCGGGAATGAACTGACCGGGATCAACACTCAGGGGGAGATCGTCGGCGTCTACTCAGACTCAGCCAACGTCGTGCACGGCTTTCTCGACAATCTGGGGACGTTCACGACGTTGGACATCGGGGGCGCTGGCACGACAACGGAACCCATCGGCATCAACGATTCAGGTGAGATCGTTGGGGCCTACATTGACGCTGCCAACGTCAATCACGGCTTCTCAACCCCGGACGGTACCAACTTCGCCATCTTTGACCCACCCGGAGCCACGACCACGCAGGCGGCTGGCGTTAACTCGGCAGGAATCATCGTCGGCCTTTATACCGACTCGATGAACGTGAACCACGGCTTTCAATACTCCGGCGGCGTTTTCACTTCGATAGATTTTCCCGCCGCCAAGGGTACGGTCGCCATCGGCATTAACGATTACAACGAGATCGCTGGATATTTTACGGACGCCGCCAGCGTCAACCACGGCTTCATTTACGCGAACGGCCAGTTCACTCAGGTCGATGTCGCCGGAGCCACCGGCACTCAGCTGACCCGAATCAAGAACAAGGGCAATGTGACCGGCACTTACACGGATACCAGCATGGAAAGCCACGGGCTGGTCGGACACTAGACTCGCAAGACTCCTCACGTCCAAGACCTGAGTTTTGTTCTCATACGCCTCATCGCTGTCGCCATGACACCGGTGGGGCGTTTTTTTTCTGTTGCTGGTTTACAATCAAATGTTTTCATCCCCTCATCGGAGGCATCCATGCAACTCACTCCCGGCAAGCTGGCTGGCCTGAAAAACGTGTCCAACGCACACGGCGTGATCGCGGCCGCGGCCATGGACCAGCGCGGCTCCCTGCAGAAATCCCTGGCCAAGGAAAAAGGCGGCAACATCACCGACGCCATGATGGAAGAGTTCAAGTCCTTGGTCACGGAAGTGCTGACGCCGCACGCCTCCGCCATTCTGCTGGATCCGGAGTGGGGACTGCCTGCCTCCAAACGCCGCGCCAAGAACGCCGGACTGCTGCTCGCCTATGAAAAAACCGGCTATGACAAGACCGGCCCCGGCCGCCTGCCCGACCTGCTCAACCATTGGTCGGCCCGCCGCCTGAAAGAAGTCGGCGCCGATTGCGTCAAGATTCTCCTCTACTACACGCCTTACGACTCGAAAGACGTGAACGAGCAGAAACACGCCTGGGTTGAGCGCATCGGCGACGAATGCCGCGCCAACGATATTCCTTATTTTCTGGAATTTGTCGGCTACGAAGAAGGCGCCGACGAAAAGGGACTCGACTACGCGAAGAAAAAGCCGCACATCGTCACCGAGAGCATGCGCGAGTTCAGCAAAGACCGCTACGGCGTCGATGTGCTCAAAGTGGAAGTACCGGTGAACATGAAATACGTCGAAGGCACGAAGTCGTTCGGCGGGCAAAAAGCCTATACCAAGAAAGAAGCCATCGACCTGTTCCACAAGGCCGCTGCCGCGGCCACCAAGCCGTTCATCTACCTCTCGGCCGGCGTGAGCAACGCCGAGTTCAGCGAAACCCTCGAACTGGCCGGTGAGTCCGGGGTGAAGTTTAACGGGGTACTGTGCGGCCGCGCCACCTGGAAAGAAGGGATTCCGGTCTATGCCAAACAAGGCGCAGCGGCGTTTCGAAAATGGCTGGAAACCGAAGGCGTGAAAAACATCTCCAATGTCAACGAAAAATTGAAGACGGCCACTTCCTGGCACTCGATGTATGGCGTGTGACGCTGGAATCGCGGAAAACGTCGCGGGAAAAACTTAGGGCAACCTTTAAGCGGCGCGGGGAGGCGGGGTGTTCTGCACGTTCGCCAGTTGGCGCTTGACCCGCTCCATGAGCATGGTCAGCCTTCTGGTTTCTTGTTCTCGTTCGGCCTGCTTCGACATCTTGCGCGACTCTGAGGGTTCTTCCAGCAACTCGAGACGTTGGTTCATTTCGGGGGGCCTCGTCAGACAGAAGCGTCAGCTTACCTCATCGGCAGGATTTCTGCCAAGAGGATGAAATTAGGACCCGAAAAGTAACAAGTTCCTATCCGAAAGGATTAAATGTGCCTACGCTCCTAGCGCAGCCCACCCGCATCCAGTCGGCCGGCAACAAGCCCAAACTGATTGACGAGTACGTGGGCCGCGTGAACTCCGGCACCGCGGCAGCCAGTGTGGCCCACATGCGCAGCCCCGCCGGATGGATCGAGCCGGGCCAAACTCCAGAGTTCGACGAGTACACCGTCGTGCTCAAGGGAACCTTGCGGGTTGAGTCAAAAGATGCGAGCGGCGCGGTTCTCTGCCTCGACGTCGCCGCCGGACAAGCCGTGATTGCCCACTCCGGCGAGTGGGTCCGCTATTCCACCCCGGACGAAGGCGGCGCGGAATACATCGCTGTATGCCTGCCGGCATTTTCCATGGACACCGTGCATCGGGATCTGTAGTGACGCGCTTCACTCGGTCGGATGCGGCCCGGTAAAGTCCGCGCAACAGGGCTTTTCCACCGGCTTGAATTCCATCAACTCCACCCGCGACCCGTCAGGATCGAACACGTCGAGCTGCCATTTGCCGTCCTTGCCGATCTCCGATCCCTCATCGCCATGCGCCTTCCAGCCATGCGATTCCAGCATGGCCTGCGCTTTCTTCATGTCTTTCACACCTAGCGAAATATGATTCATCACTCCAGTGTTCTGCAGGTCTGAATGTTCTGGCTGGTTGAGCATGTATTCCAGCCAGTCGGTGCCGTCGGGGACCTGCATCGCAACCCAGTCGGTGGTGCCGGGCTGCATCCCGCCATGCCAGTAGAGGCGGAACCCCAGCAAATCACGGTAAAAACGGTCTTCGGCGTTCCGATCATGAACGATGAAGCCGGTATGAATCATGCGGCGTGAAACAGCAGTTGGAACCACTGGAACGGTTTCGCGTTTGGCACGCTCGACAAACTCGACGCGGTTACCTTCCGGATCGTTCACCGGAAAGCTAAGGCTGTGGTCAGAGCGTTCCTGAATTTCCGGGACCTTCATGCTCTTGGCCATCAGATATTGGCGAAGCGCCACGATGTTGTCGGTCGCGAAAGCGACATGGTCCATGCGATCCGTTGCCTTCGGGTCTGGAGCAACGCTGTAGCCCGCCCATTGTTCTCCGACCATGAACCGCTCCGTGCCGCCCGGTTCGACTGCGGCAGCCGAAGCCAGCCCAAGCACGCCGCTGTAAAGCTTTCTGACGCCGTCCATGTCGGTCGTGTAAAAGGAAACGTGGTCGATGCCGAGGATGGGTGGCCGCTTGACTGGGGCAGATTGAGAGAACGTGGAAAAAGCGATCGAGAGGAAGACGGCCAGTGAAGCGAGTTTTTTCATGAGGGCTGCGATTCTAACGTCTTTTCGCTGCTACTGTTTAGCTAAAAGCTGAGCCAACGGAACTTTTCCTCACTCCCACTCAATCGTCCCCGGCGGCTTCGACGTGACGTCATAGACCACGCGGTTCACGCCCTTGACCTCGTTCACAATGCGCGTGGAAATCCGCTTCAGCACTTCGTAGGGCAACTGCACCCAGTCGGCGGTCATGCCATCTTCGCTGCTGACGGCGCGAATCGCGCAGGTATAGGCGTAAGTCCGCATGTCGCCCATCACCCCGACGGACATGACTGGCAACAGCACCGCAAACGATTGCCAGATTTTCGTATACAAGCCCGCGTTCTTGACTTCCGTGACCACGATGTCGTCGCACTCCCGCAACAGCGCCAGTCGGTCGCGGTTCACTTCGCCCAGCACGCGAACAGCAAGGCCCGGTCCGGGAAACGGCTGCCGCTGCAGGATTTCTTCCGGAATGCCCAGGTCGCGTCCGATCTTGCGGACTTCATCTTTGAACAGGTCCTTCAACGGCTCGATCAGCTTCAGCTCCATTTTCGCGGGCAGCCCGCCCACATTGTGATGCGACTTGATCACCTGCGAAGGCCCGCGCACCGATCGCGACTCGATCACATCGGGATACAGCGTGCCCTGCACCAGCCACTTCACCTTGCCTTCTTTTTTCTCGATGCGCCGGGCCTCGTGCTCGAAAACCTTGATGAATTCGTTGCCGATGATCTTGCGCTTCTTTTCGGGATCGGTCACGCCCTTCAGCTTGCTCAGAAAGCGGTCGGTGGCATCGACAGCGTCGAGGTGCAGGTCGAGTTTGTCGCGCAGCGCCTTCTGCACTTTGTCGAATTCGTTCTTGCGCAGCACGCCGT
>Ga0075029_100000257_pt1 | contig 29464 bp, 23 predicted proteins | sample LitLauG_LLR_2013_FD_71391 | JGI IMG/M metagenome (GOLD analysis project Ga0075029, IMG submission 71391) | Freshwater sediment microbial communities from North America - Little Laurel Run_MetaG_LLR_2013 | ecosystem: Environmental > Aquatic > Freshwater > Creek > Sediment | place: USA... | reverse complement strand
GTGGCATTGGCAGGATCCGCCAGGTTTGATCCATCGCATCCGTGCGGCACAAACGCACTGGTATCGAACCATCGGGCGAGAGTGCGCTGGCCGCGAGACAGGTTGCCATTGCCCACCCGGTCCGGCGAAGGACCGGAACCATTATTGTAGAAACCACAGGACTGGGACACACCAAAGCGCGGACCCGTATTCCAGCGCACATATCCTGAATACTGCCAGCCGCCGAGAACCGCATCGGCAATCCGATTCATATTGGCCCCGAACATTTTGCCCTTGCCAACCGGAACATCAAACAAGAACTGCCCATTGAAAGTGTGTTCGATGTCTTGCGCGGCGGGCCCACGCTTGTAGTTGATATCGTTCAAGAGCCAGGAGGGGTTGTTACCGTTCGAGAACGTTCGACCGTACGCGTAGTTAAGGTTGAGAGTCAGCAGTTTGCCGACTCTGCCCTCGAGTCTGGCAGTAAGCGCGTTGTACCAACTCGTGCCGATTGAGAATTGCGCCTGCAGATCCCCTAACTGAGGATACTGCGAATAGAGCGGGCGGTTCACAGTCTGATTATTAGGGTTGAGAGGGTTCGGGGGCGCCTGGTTAATGTTCTTTCCCAGGTTGTTGTTCTTTCCTACGACCCGAAGATAGCCAATGTCCACGATCAGGCCGGGGCGTAACTGGCGCTCCAAATTCAATGACGTCTGATCCACTCGCTGGTTCTTCCAGTAATAATCGGTGGCACGAATGGTAGCGTTCGGTGGAATCACCAGTTTTCCGGTGGAATCGTAAACTGGACTGGCAACCGGCAAGCCCGCGTTCGTGAACGGCACTATGGTATACCCCAGAGAACTGGCCGCTCCTGGTGTGAGCCCAGGATTACCCGAGAAACTCAAGTCGGGTGTGAGATTGTTCGAGGATATAAAGTTCTGCTTCGAGTAGAAGGGATATCCGAGACCTAAGATGGTTACCGGCCCGCTCCAGTACGTTTGCCAGTACGAGACCCCGTAACCACCGCGCAAGCTGGTTTTGCCCCTGTCTGGAGACCAGGCGAAACCTAAGCGTGGTCCGATATCGCTCTTGTCGAGTCCCAGCGCGGGGCTCCGATTGCTCGGACTGGCCACAACCAGCTGGTTGATGCGCGTGTCCCAGTTTGCCTGTCGATTCGAGGTATCCACTGGGCGAGTGCTAAGTTCGTAGCGCAACCCAATATTGAGCGTGAGCGTGGGAGTAACCTTAAAGTCATCCTGCCCATACCAGGCCATTTGCCAGAAAGTCTGATAGGGAGTTCCGGTCACGAAACGAGCTCGGGCTGCCGAGGTGTCAAAGCCCAAGAGAAAAGCCGGGTATGCGTATCCGTTGTTGTTGGCGTCGAACGAAGTCATCGCCGGGTCGAAGAACATGCTTCCCCTCGGATTGTCTCCGCCAATCGTATCGGCGGAACTGCTCTCGACGTGGTTGACCATAGTACCGAACTTAATCGTGTGCCGCGCTTTCACCATGGTAAAGTTGTCAACCGCCGAGAACGTATTGGAGATTACGTACCCCACCCAGTCCGGATCTCCGAGCGTGTGTATGGGATTCACGCCGTTACAACACCATCCGGGACCGAAGTCCACAAGACCCCTGGTACTGCCGCCAAGATTGCCGTTCGGGATCCCAAAGAGGTTGTTCCAGTCCTTTGATGTCGCCCCATTGCCGGTGTGTACTGCCGTTCGGTTGTACCCCAGTCGGAACTCGTTCATGGTAACGGGTGTGAAACTGTGCTGGTTCGTCACCTGCATATTCTGATTAAAGCTTTTGGAGTTCGCCTGGCCGTTGTTAAAGAACTGAGTATTCCCGGTAATCGGATTATTTTTATTGATGTCGTTCAGGTCATTGAGCTTCGCCCTGAGCATGGAGTAACGGAAAAAGTAGTGATCGGACTCCCTCCGGTTCCAATCGACACGCGAGTCCAACTGACGGGCTCTCTGAACATTGTTTACAGTGAAAGCGATATTGTTCAAGATTCCGGGCCGATTCGCAGTCCCGAAAATGGCCGCGGCATTCATCTTCGCTGAGACCGGATCCCAATACGTGTTGGGAATGGCGTTCCCGGGAATCGGCGTCGCCGAAACGACTGTTCCACTGCCATTCCGGACTTGGCTGCCCGGCCAATAGAGTTGGCCGCACGGATTCCCAAAATCATCCTTCGTCGAAGGATTCCCAGACCAGCTACAGAGCTGTCCGGTCGGATCATAAAGCTCGGAAAAATCCCCCGCCTGCATTTTCGGTGTCGGTGCAGTATCCGTACCAAGGGAACTCGTGTTCAGGCGAGTCTCCTGATAGTCGCCGAAAAAGAACAGCTTGCCCTTCATTACAGGGCCGCCGAACGACCCTCCGAACTGATTGCGGTGGAACGGATTCAGCGTCTGCTTCGCGTGCCCAGGAATATCGTGCGGCAAGGCGTCGCTTGCGTTATTGCGAAGATATTCAAATAAGGTGCCGTGAAATTGATTGGTTCCCGACTTGGTGACCACATTCACGACCGCACTGCCGGAGAATCCAAACTCGGCGTTGTACTTTCCCGTATAGACTTGCAGCTCCTGGATGCTGTCGATGGGCGGTGCCTGTCCGACATAGGCGTTCTGAGGCTCGCGGTTCGCCACTCCTTCAATGTAGATACTGTTCGCATTAGCATCTACTCCTCCCAGGGAGGAGAGCTGATTACGCGTCTGTCCGATGGCAGAGCCGTTCTCTCCGCCATTTTGTCCGTAGTTGCCGCTGCCCGTTCCATTGTTGGATCCGGGCATCAGATTCACCTGGTAGAGCGGATTGCGGTCCAGATTCGGGAGCCGGTCCAACTGCTTGTTCGAGAATGTCTGTGAGAGCTCAGAACTTTCCGTCGCTACTTGCAGAGAGTCGGCGGACACTTCCATCGTCTCAATCACTTGGCCCGGCTTCAAAGTAAAGTCATACCGCGCAATTCCGCCGGCATTGACCACTACGTTGGTAATCGCCTCCCGCTGAAATCCCTGTTTTTCGGCCGTAACGCGGTAGGTGCCCGGCGTGAGGAAATTAATAAAGTATTCCCCGACATCAGAACTCTCGCCAGCGGTAACCGTGCCGGTTCCGTCGTTGGTGGCGACCACGCGAGCTCCCGCAATCACACTTCCGCTGGAGTCGCGTAAGATGCCGGTGATACGGCCCGTGTTGATTTGAGCTTGCAGTAAGCTCATGCTGCAGAACAGCAGCCCCAATAGGGCAAATCTCCGAGACTGAATCGCGAAAGCGAGCGGTTTGGAAGGCATGAAATTTCTCCTCCAGCAAGGGGCCTGATCTCGCAGAAAAGCGAACATATGATCTTTGAGATTCAGAGAGGATGCGTTAGGGAACCGGGTCTTGTCAAGCCGAAATCGTCATTTCATTGCGTTGCGTTACCCACGAGTTGAACCGCTGGTAAAGGGAGGCGGCGCATCGACGGCTCTCGAGAAGTTGGTTCCTAATGAGGTTAGGGAGGAAACCAGGAATCACCCCCGCCACTGCGTCAGCGAACCCCCACAACCGCCTGATCCTGAAAAGCTTTTTTCTGCGCGTTCAGTTGATTACTATGCAATTCCGATACGCGCTGCAAAGCCGTCCTGGCCTCATTGGGACGTCCGGCCCGCCGGTAGGCAGTGCCCAGCAAATAGAAAACCGCGGCCTCGTTTGGATTCAGGTTCGCGGCCTCTCTTAATGCCTTTATGGATGCGTCTACGTCATTCAGTTTCAGCTTGGCCTTTCCCAGATAAAAATAGGTCGCCCAGGAACTGGCCTCAGCTTCGCGAGCACGTTCGAGGTAAGGCACACTCTCGGCATATCGTTCGGTCTGCGCCAGCAATGCGCCCATAAAGTAGACCGAACTGGAATCCTTTGGATCTTGCTCCAGAGCCGCACGGAATTCTTTTTCGGCCTCATCGTATCGATGGTCACTCAGATAGTTTTTCCCGAGTGCGCGATGCACTCCGGGGAAAGCCGGTTCTTGCGCCAACACGTAACGGAAATCGCGCTCTGCAAGCTCAAACTGCAGCGCGTCATAATGGGCTTGTCCGAGGAGAAACTTGGACTGCGCCTTCGTCGACGCGTCGGGAAAGAGTTGTGCAAACACCTTTTCGCCAATCCTAACCTGTCCGATGCGCGAGTATGCTACTCCCAAAAGATAGAGCGTACCGTTGTCCGGATTACTCCCCAGAAACGGCTTCAATACATCGATCCCTGCGTTTGGTTGCTCGCCATAGATCATGCAAGTAGCAAGCAGGTTCGCGGCCTGTACATCTTTTGGATTTAGTCCGTGCAGTTTGCGAAAGTACGGACGGGCTCGCACGTAGTCGTCTTGCTTGAGATAGACCAAACCCAGATTCAGTAAAATCCCGCGTTCATTTGGAGTTATTCGCAGGGCTTTCTGGTACGTCTTGACGGCGAGCCCATAGCGCTGCAAATGCGTGTAAACGATGCCCAGGTTGCCTAACGCGCTGACATTATTCGGTTCCGACTGGAGAATCTTAAGGAAGCCCACTACGGCTCCCTCATAGTCACCAGTTTGCATTTTCCTTGAAGAACTTTCAAAAAGCGCCTCTTGAGCATCGGGCGCAGCGAGGGCATGGATGGAGAAAATCACTGCAAATACGGCTCGAAGAGTGGGCTTCATCGGATCCCTTGACATCCAAAAAGCGAAGCCGAGTCTGGCTAATACCGCATCGCGGTTGTGTTCAGTTCGATGTCTCGGAGACGGACTGTCTCAACCTGTTACCTCGCCGAGTGCTTCTTGCAGGCTCTTCTCAATCAGGCCACACAATTCATCCATATCACTTTCCTCCGCAATCAACGGCGGGGCGACCGCGAACCAAGTGGGGTCAACCCTTAGAATCAGTCCGTTTCGCAAGGCCGTCCGCTTCAACGCAGTTCCTAACTCGGGGAACGGCGCCATCGTTTTGGTGTCACGCACCAGTTCGACGCCTAAGAGAATTCCTTTGCCACGAATCTCTCGAACCACGCCCGTCTGTTTCAGGCCCTCGAGCCGGCGTCGCAGATACCCTCCGAGACGTGCTGCCTTTTGACAGAGATCTTTTTCCAGGATTTCCTCAAGCACTGCGATCCCGACCGCACTTGCCAGTGGATTGCCTGCAAACGTATGACCGTGAGCGAAGAACTTAGCGTCAGTCTGTTCTCCGTCGAACGAGGTAGCAAGGTCCTCGCGCGCCACCATGGCAGCAAGCGGTAGAGCACCGTTCGAAATACCCTTGCCTAGACACAAAATGTCCGGCGTGACTCCGTAGGTCTGCGCAGCAAACATGTTTCCGGTCTTGGCGATTCCCGTGATGATCTCATCAAAAATAAGCAGTACATTCCGTCGGGTACAGATGTCTCGGAGCATCTGGAAATACTCCACCGTCGGAGTGATAATTCCGCCAGTGTTGCCAATCGGTTCGACGATCACGGCGGCGACAGTATTCGGATCTTCCGCGACGATTACGTCTTCCACGCTACGTGCAGCAAACCGGTTCGCGTCTTCCCACGAAGCAAAATCGTCCCGATAGAACGAGGGGGGAAAGACTTTAAGAAAGCCAGGCATCTGCGGCTCGAACTTTGCTTTGCGCTCACCCGTGCCGCTGGCTGACATACCGCCAAATGTGCCGCCGTGGTATGACGAGTAACGGCTGATGAACTTGTATTTCCCGGGATGCCCCGTCTGCTTGAAGTACTGCCGCGTAAACTTCAATGCTGACTCGACTGCCTCTGACCCGCCGCTAAAGGGCTTGACGGATCGCAGATTTCCCGGACACACAGAGCCGAGTTTTTCTATGAATTTCAGTGTTACATCGGCGATTCCGTGCAGTGGTGGGGCAAACGTCATGCGCTCCATCTGCTCCCGCATGGCAGACAACACCCGGGGATGGCCGTGCCCCAAGGTTACGACAAAGATTCCACCAATAGCGTCAAAATAGCGCTTGCCCGCCGTGTCCCAGTAGTAAAGTCCCTCGGCGCGCTTCAGCACGAGCGGATTCCGAATAAAGTCCTCTGTAGATCTGTAATCGAGGAACGTCCGGTGTAGAACGCTGATCTCCTCGGCTGTTAGTTGCACGTCTACTCCTCTCTGGCTGGAAGACCCGCACTGAACCCGCCGTCAACGATGATCGCGGCTCCTGTCATAAAAGAGGAATCCTCGCTCGCCAGGAAAACGGCTAATCGGGCTACCTCCTCGGGTCGACCGATCCGGCCCAAGGCATGTAGCTTGCCTGCATCGGTTCGCGCTCGAGCAGGATCGGCTTGAGACTGGAAGTAGCTTTCGGCCAACCCTGCGTCGATGTAGCCTGGACAAATAGCATGCGCCCTAACACCTTCTCGTCCGTGATCGATCGCCATTGCCTTCGTCAGGCCGATAATCGCCGCTTTGGTTGCGCAGTAACCCGCGCAGGCCGGTTCGACAAAGAAAGCGTTCACTGAAGAAAGATTGATGATTACGCCGCGAGTTTGACGAAGATGCGGGAGGAAACTGCGGGAACACAGGAACACGCCGCCCAGGTTCACTGCCATCTGTCGGTTCCACTCCTCAACCGTGGTATCTATCACCGTTTTGCTAACTTGAATCGCCGCGTTGTTTACGAGGATGTGAATTCGCCCGAATTCGTTGAGAGCACTTCTCGTAAGTTTCTCCACCGAATCAGGGGTAGACACATCAGTGCGGATAAATATCGCTTGACCGTTCTTTTCTTGAATCTGTTTTGTTGTTTGCTCCCCTGCTGCAGCATCAATGTCCGCGACTACAACATGCGCGCCTTCGGCGGCGAAGGCAATGGCGATCGATTTCCCGATTCCACGGCCCGCCCCCGTTACAACCGCGATACGCTCCCGCAGTTTCAAATGACCCTCGGACCGTCGAATTTTCGGCAAAACCGCAAAACATCATATCTTCGCGATTATTGCCGGGTCAAGGTTATCATGCACGGCCCGTCTGTTGAATTACTTAGCCATTCCGGGCGGAGCGAGGCAGTTCGATGAGCACCAAGCGCCGCGCTGAGATGATGCGTAGGATTTAGGTTTGCGGATGGCATCAGAGAGAGAAGGCGAGTGCCAAGTGCCCTGTGTGGCGTTGAGTCGATGAGAGCGACTCGCTAAGTCAGAGTTGCAGGATTGACGAGCGCGACGGACTAACAGGCAAAAGCGTATTCTTGTGCGTCGAGGACAGGCTATCTTGAAAACAATGCGCAAACGTACTTTCCGTCACGGACGGCTCAGCGGCCAGGTGCTGCTTCAGATTGAGAACATGATCACCGAGCGATTTCCGCTTGGCGCACATCTCCCAACAGAAGACGAACTTGCTGAACAGTTCCGAGTCAGCCGAATTGTTGTGCGAGAGGCAATGAAGATACTTGAAGACCGGGGGGTGGTGGAAGTTCGGGCCGGGCGTGGGACGATCGTCGTTCCTGCCAAGTCGGATCGCGTAAAGTCCTCCCTCTACAGACTGATTCGCAGTTCCGGGACGCCAATGTTACAGGAAATGCTTCAGTTGCTAGAGTTGCGGGGCGTTCTCGAAGAAAGTGCCGCAGCTTTGGCGGCAGTCCGTGCAACTGAGACAGATCTGGCGGAGGCTGAAACTGCGCTGAAGAGCATGCGCGAGGGCACCGTGGCTGAAGTGGTGCACACTGCAGACTTGCAGTTTCACATCGCCATAGCTCGCGCGTCCGGAAATCGATTCTTTGAAATCGTACTCGCACCCCTTACCGAGGTGTTCCTCAAGCAGATCCAACTCACGGACAAACTCAACCGCGGCCTGAAGCATCACGCCGAAATCCTGGAGGCGATTCAACTGCACGACCCGGTTGCTGCAAGGCTCGCTGTTCGACGACTTCTGAACTTCACACAAAAAGACATCAGGAAAGCCCTCTCGTAAGGCGACACGAAGACTCACAATCTCTAAGAACCGTGATTCTCCGATAGGATTGTATTTGCGTATCGGTGTTTGAAGCCTCGCCTCAGGGTGAAGCATCCGGTCTTGTTTTCCCCTAGATAATCCTGACGGCAACGCAATTCTCTCTTGACAACTCCGTGACAGGCAGAGCATCCTAGGCGCGATTTTCATAAGATCATATGTTGTGACCATTCGATGAGGACGGTTACCCCGCTTAAGAAACAACCTCGGTCCGATCAACCTCTATGCGAGGAATCACCAAATGCGACGCTTCAATTTCGCAACCTTAGTCTTACCTGTGCTGATCATCGGCCTCTTCGTGCGAGCAGCCGCCCAATCCTCCACGACGCCGCTGATCGGATATCACGAGCCCAAAGTTGATTCAAGCGGTCGTATTGTTCCGTGGTTCAGCTCGCAGCCTTCCCGGGCTTACGATCACGACCTTCGAATCATCTGGGATTTCTGGCACAACATGCGCAAGTGCTCCAATGGAGTGCCGTATTACCTGCAGCATCAGGTTTGGACTCCAGGTGAAGATGATCCAAGGGGCCTCGGCGGTGACCAGATAAACATGGCGCTTGATTCCTGGAATATTTTGTATGGGTATCTGGGTGAGGCAACTGTGAAGCAGAACATGGTAGAGATCGCCGACTATTGGCTTGAGCACGGAATTTCGGACTCGCGACTACCGTGGGGAGACCTGCCATATCCCTACAACACGGACCTGCATTCCGGAAGATATGACGGCGACATGCGGGCGGGAAAGGACTTCCTCCAACCAGACAAAGCCGGCAGTTTTGGTTACCAATTGCTCATCCTGTACAAAATCACTGGCCAGGAGAAATATCTCGCGGCTGCCCAGAAGATTGCTAACAGGCTGGCCCAGCGGGTCAAGCCGGGCGATGCTGGAAATTCTCCGTGGCCTTTTCGCGTTCGAGCCCGCGATGGCGTTGTACACAGCCAGGAGAAAGACGGAAAAATCATTCGGGCCAGCTACACCACGAACTGGAGTCCCACCTTGCTACTTTTTATGGGACTAAGGCAACTCAAACCGGGAAACGCCGCTGCGTACCAGACACCCTACGACCTAACCAGCGCATGGCTAAAGCAGTTTCCCTTCCAGACAAACAAATGGGGGCCATTTTTCGAAGATATTCCGACTGCGGACTACTCCGACACGGAAATTAACGCCGATACAATGGCGGAGTTCGTTCTGGAGAATCCTCAGTGGGACCCGAACTGGAAACAAGATGCTAGTGCCATGCTGAAGTGGAGCTTCGACACACTCCAGAACCACGAGTACGACCGCTGGGGCGTTACGGTGCTCAACGAGCAGACTCGGTATCTCGTGCCGGGGAACAGTCACACTTCCCGCCATGCCTCGGTTGAGCTTCTTTATTGTGAAAAGACTGGAGACTGCAAGAGTAAAGAGGACGCCATCCGACGACTGAACTGGGCAACCTACACCGTCGACAGCGATGGCAAGAATCGCTATATCCGGGACGAGATCTGGCTCACCGACGGATACGGTGACTACGTGCGCCATTACTTGCGCGCAATGGCGTCGGCCCCTGAGTTGGCCCCAGAGGATCAAAACCACCTGCTAAGAACCTCGTCGGTGATTCAAGAGATCTCGTATCAGCCGATGCGAATTATTTATCGGAAGTATGATCGGTACTCCAGTGAACGCTTCAAAATCGGGCAGGGAACTCCGGCGTCAGTAAAAGGAGCGACTATGAACTGGGACGCCGCGACCAAGTTGCTGACAATCGAATCGACGGAACAAAACGTGGTGATTGTGATTGCTACGGAAGTCCGGAAATAACACTAGCAGTTGATTTGATCCGGAAAGACCGGTGGCGGCAAAACGCAACCGGAGATCGCGGAGAGGAAGACCGATATGTCCGCCGATGGACCGAACAGGCTGGCCTGTTCTACGCCTGAGTGCTTGGCAGACTATGCCTGCGAGACGGGGGAAAATCCGCTCTGGCACCCCCTGGGAAAGCGTCTCTACTGGTGCGATATTCCTAAGGGCCGCATCTTCCGCTTTGACCCCACCACGGGAACCCACGAGCAGTGCTACGAGGGCAGGACTGTTGGCGGATTCACAATCCAGAGTGACGGCTCCCTTCTACTGTTTATGGATCGCGGCACTATCGCCAACTGGCGGGAAGGCGAACTCACAACCGTGCTGGCCGAGATCGAGGAGGAGCGGGGCTCGCGCTTCAATGATGTCATCGCCGATCCGAGGGGACGGGTATTCTGCGGCACCATGTCGGCCGGCGCACAAAAGGGCAGTCTTTACCGGCTGGACCTGGATGGTTCGCTGCGCCGGGTGCTCACCGGCATTGGCTGCTCCAACGGCATGGCTTTCACATCCGATAAAACCGGCTTCTACTACACGGACTCCTTTGCCCACACAATCTATCTGTTTGACTACGGCGCGGAAGATGGCACGCTGCACAACCAGCGGGTCTTCGCGCGTTTTGATGAATCGGACGGAATGCCGGACGGAGCCACGCTGGACACTACCGGCCGCCTCTGGTCGGCACTTTGGGACGGCGGGTGCATCGTGCAGATGGATGCCCGCGGCCGAATCGAGCAGAGGATTTCCTTGCCTGTACCCAAGACTTCGAGCCTCACTTTTGGTGGAGAAGACTACGGCGACATCTACATCACCACTGCGGGTGGAGACAGGAAGCGGGAGGAAGGTCCGCTTGCAGGGGCGCTTTTTCGACTGAGGACGGAAGCGAGGGGTGTGCCCGAGTTCTTCTCTCGAATCCGCATCCCCCACTCAGCGCCGCGGAGTAGCCATTGAATTAGTCCAGATCTAGTCGAGGAGCTTGTTGAGAATACCCTTTTCGCAGGGTGTGAATTCTATGAACCGCACGCTCAGACGGACTGTGGTTGTTTGTGGCTTCCGCTCGGCCACCCAAGTCGAGATTAACGAGCGGCCGAGGGCTGAGTCCGTTGCTTCATGCGATCTGCGCCCGCAGTTTCGGGATACGGATCAGGTTGAAGGCCGCGCAGCGCGGACTTGGCAACCTGATCGCGCTGCCACTGCAGAAGCTTCCGCGCGCAGATGGAAACAGCGTCTTCATAGATGCGGAGTTTCGTCCATATGATGATCAATGGACCTTTCTGGCGGGCGTGTAACGGATGCTCGTTTCTGCTGCTGAGGCCGTCTCGCTCGAAGCTCAACGATTTCCGCGCAGTCGACCGTCCGCTGACAAGAAATGAGATGGCCGCGCTACGTTCGATCTCCACGAGCGGCAATTGCCTACGCGACCTTCACAAACCACTACGAATGGGGAGACCAGAAAGCCAATCCGAGCAAACCCGGCCCGCTCCGTGCTCTGATCGGGTCCAGCACTCAATGAGCCTCACTTTTTAGGGCTGTATCCGAATTACAGGATCATTTCGGCGCAGTCCGCCAAGCTGCTACCAACGTCGAAGTGGGCTTCGCGCACGGCTCGCGATTTTCCAGTTCTCGCACAGGAATGACCTCGGGCGACGAGGTCCGACACCCCGACGCCGGCATTCCAGACTGCGCAGTCACAACCGAAGTGCGAATCGCATTTGGTCCGTCGTCGTCCGGTGACTGACTCCGAAGGCTGGTTGCGCATTGGTCGACTCCGTCGCAGAGTGGGTCAAGCGGAGGAGCAAGCAGTTGTGGCTGATTCCCGCCTCGACTAAACTCCAGACGCGCGACGGTCGACATAGACAGAACGAAAAGACACCTGTGATCCCCAACGAATACCACTTCATCTTCCTGAGTTCCGGGTCGCAAACGACGAAGAGGCCGTTCTCGCTGATTCACTATCTGGCCATCGCATCCTGTCAACAGGTCAATGGAAGTGGCGCAATCAACCTTTATTACGACCGCGAACCAGACGGGCCATGGTGGGAAAGGGCAAAGCCGTGCTTAAGGCCGATTCAAGTCGAGCCGCCTGCCAACATTCTTGGTCGGCCCATAACTCATCCGGCGCATAAATCAGATGTGCTCCGTCTCCAGATTCTCATTGAGAAAGGCGGAATTTATCTTGACACCGATGTGATCTCAATTAGGCCATTCGCCGATCTCCAAGGATTCAACGTGGTGCTCGGACAAGAATATGGCGTTGGCCTCTGCAATGCGGTAATCCTGGCCAGAGCAGGGGCAACATTTCTGCAGGAATGGCTGTCTACATATCGCTCATTCAATCCCAAGGAATGGAATACTCATTCGGTCATAGTCCCCCAGAATCTGGCGAGAAAACGACCAGCGGACGTGCACATCCTGGATCACCGCAAGTTCTTTTGGCCGATGTATTGGGCGAATGACTTCGCAGCGTTTACGACGCGGCCTGGATCTGAATTCTCCTCACAGTCTTATTGTGTTCACTTATGGGCGTCGATCACCTGGCCATACCTGGCGGCGCTTACGCCGGCTACTTTGTGCGAAGGCAACAGCGAGTTCTGTTCGTTGGTGCGCCCATATGTCGAACAGTGGCTGTGATTTCTTGATGTCGAACCCAGGTTAGTTCCCGCCAGCATGCTAGCAGGCTGCGGGAAAACTCGGAATGCCCACGTTTCCGTGGAAGAGCGGCCCTTCAGGGCTGCGTAAAGCACGTAGAATTAATGCGGGCTTTAAAGCCCCTGTGGTCGTCTGTGGCCTGCCAACGGACTTTTTCCGCAGCCTCCTAGGGTGAAATCTCACGCCCCTTGACTCCTTTTTCGCTTGGACCGCAAGCCTTCTGCAGCACGGCCAGGCTTTTTGCCGTGGCGGCAATCCGATACTCACCATTGCACGCTAACTCTTCGACAAATCTCTTCACCCCGGGAAAGTGGGGTGCGCAATCGTGAAAGGCGACATATCCGGATGGTCTAACCCACGTTGAGAAATGGTGGTAGTCCTGCTTCACATGATCATAGTCATGAAAACCGTCTACAAAAAGGAGATCAATTGCACGGTTCCATGAAACCTCGGTGGGTTCAGCAACGACCGGCTCCACAAAGGGCGCAATCCCGGCGTTCCGAATGTTACGGTGGAATTTGTCCAGAGTGGGAGCGGTCGCGGCAATCCCGCCGTCAATCGTACTGATTTTGCCGTCGTGCCGATCAATCGCATAGATTCGTGCTGCACATCTGCCGGACTGGCGAAGCGCCAATCCGAAGACTACTGTCGACTTGCCACAATAGCTGCCAATTTCGACGATCGAGCACTCCCCGTGCGCTGCCGGCAGTGCATCCACGGTATCGACTAACAGCTTTGCCTCCGCATCATCTAACCATCCCTCAATCTTCCTCATTTCGTTGAGGATGATGGGATAGGAAACCCGAGTAGGCCCGCCATCATTCCGCCAGTCCTTCTGGAAATCAACTGCCTGGTGATAACGGCCGCCCCATGCACTTTCCACGCCGGTATGCTGCACGAGGGAGGGCCGGTGATAATAGATCGATGTGACTTGCGCCGCAAGACGCGACATCTTGATGTCCTGCATGCCAATGTGGTCTTCCCACTTGTCCACCAAGTGGCGCGCCGTCGCTGCAGAGACCACAAAGGCTTGGCTGCCGTAAACGGAATTGGGGTCGGCGACGAAAAAGGCATTTCCATCGTCCTGGTCAAGCGCCCGGACGTTTGGATTATAGAGCGAGGCAAAGAAGTGCCCGCCTGGAGCCGCTTGCATCAGGGGACACCAGCGTTCGAGGTTGTGGCGCAATGCACGGTTGAAGTCCAGATCATCCTCCAGAAAAAGGAAGAAATCGGGACCATCTGCTAAGGCGTGTTGTAGCAGGCGGAAAGCAGTCTCGGTCTGGCGGTCCTGCAACCGCGGGTGTGTCGTCTGGTCAATCTCCACGATGGCGGGCTCGCCCCAATCGGTAACCGCCAGATTGGCGAGAGTCTGTATTCGCATCCCTTCCCGAGCCGGGCACGACAGCATGTAGGCGGTAATGTGCATCAGGAAGGACCGATCGCTCAGTCCGATACAGCACTCACCCTTAGAATGCCTCCCTCTTCTCGTCGAAGGGCATGAGTAACGGCTTCACAGGCTGCGCCAATGTGCGCTGCACTTGCGATCCCCATCGGGTCGCGGAATACTGATGCGCCAACGCGTTAACGACCAGTCGAGGATCGGCATTCCAATTCGCAGCTGCCCATCCCGCGGCGAAGCGTTCCATCAGGTCGGCGGCTAATGCTGACGAGCGTCCAAAATCGGGTCCGCTGTCCGACCATTGTGAGACAAACACCGGATAGCCCTGCGAGAGCGCCTTTAGGGACGCGCGATCCACTGTATTCAGGAGCTGTGGCGTTAGGCGGATCGTATACGCCAGGTTGTTGATGGGATCGCCGGTTCCATAGGCTAATGGCAATCGACGCACGTCCGCCGTACCTGTGCCGTTTCCGAGAAACAGCAGTGACCCGGTGTGCTCACGGCGTATCGTTGCGATCACAGCCAGAGCGATCCCCGGCCAGTTTGTCGCCAGGACGGACTTAGATGCGAAGGGTTCGTAAAGCACCGCAGGCTCATCGCGATATCGAATCGCCAAACGTTGCATGCAGACGTAGTCATCATCGGCAGGCAAGATGCCGGCGGCTTCGCGAGCCGGTTCCAAAGCAAGCAGGACATAGCACCCAGCCGCTTCAGATTGTGCGATCAAATCATCGAGCCCGTTGAGCAGATCATTGGCCCCTAACGTTGCTGTTCCCGACAGAATGGAGTTCGCAGTGAACGGAAGACGAATAAGATTCACACCCCATCCATCCGAGAGGATCGACAAGCTGCTGTCATCGAGGGCTAACCCCTGGGCGAGCGTTTGTTGGGGAGCAGGCGATGCCTTGTCAATCCCGTCGACAGTCACACCACGCAAGTAGACTGCAGCGCCGTTCTCATCCACCACAAAGCTGCCTTGCGTGCTGAGCCAACTCAGCGTCGTTTCCTCCGCTCCTGGCGCAGCCCGGGGAGCCGCACTGGTTGTTCCAGTTTGGAGCCCGGCTCGTGTGATTGGAGCGGATGCGCGCGGCAAAGACGGGCGCGACGGTAACGCTGCAGCTGCGGGAACGGGCAACTCGGGCCGTGGGAGCCGGAACTCAGAACGACGCTGCAATTCTCTTGCGCGAGCCGTGCTCTTTCGAAGGCGAGCAGACTCCTCGGCGCGGCGCCTCATCACCGCGCCGTTCTCTTTCGGGGACGGCTCGACTTGTTTCGGACGCGGAGCACTCAGCGCAGGTCCCTGACGGAGCTCAATCTTCTGTTTGTCGCGTCCTGGCGGCTTTTCCTGGCGCTGCCGGGTGGGCAGCTGCGGATTTGGTCGTTCGTTGTGCGGCGCGGCTTTGGGGAAAAGCTTTGTCTTCTCCTCCCGCTCCGGAGTTCGTGGAAGCGGGGGCCGCGGCGTTCGCTCTGGTGCCTTCTGAGCTGCGGCAGCCCTTAGTGCTTCGTGCCTCCGCGCTCGAGCAGCGTGTTGACGCTGCTCATCACGGCGCGCCTGCAGGCTCTGCATCTGAACGGCGCGCTGCTGTTCCTCGGTGCGAGATTTCTGTTCTTGCTCGCGTTGCTTGCGCGCTAATAGCTCGTCACGCACTTGGGCCTGCAAGGCCTCTTCGCGGGCGCTGCGCTGCCGCTCCTGTTCGCGTTCCCGCCGAATGCGATCCATCTGCTGGGCGGCGAGATGCTCGCGCCGGCGTAGTTCCTCTCGCTCTGCACGCCAGCGCTCGAGGAAAGTTGAGGAAATGCTCACCGTTGGTCGCTCCGGGATACTTGCTTACTGCGACACCGTGACCGTCGGCTGTTTCCCGAGGGCATTGACCGTGACAGTCGTGGGTACCAGACGTTGTGGTGCTGGAACCGGCTTCAAAACGGCAGTGACACTCGCAGCCCCATCCACCTGATACGAGAACGTGTTCTGCGTCCGGAAGTTCACGTGAGAGCTGAAGAAACGGAATCCCGAGGTCCGCGTTCCATCCGTCGAGACTTCTTCCACTTCTCGGACTTGAAGGGAGAGTTTCAGCTCGATCGTAGCTTCGGTGAATTGATAGAAAGTTGGGGCGATTCCCGCCTGCAACGCCGTCATCGCCACCGGTTCCGCAGCAGAGGCAGTCACCCGCGCGCCAGTGACCATGATCGGCGATTGACCGGAAACAGCCACTTCGAACGGTGAAGGAGTAATAACTTCGGAGACCTCAGGTATTACGGGAACGATGGTCTGCGACAGCTCAATCAGGGTCTGAATCGACACCAAGTCGAGCTGCCGCTGACCTTCCGCAATACCCTTCGCCACGCTGGCGATCATGTCGCCGAAGGGGATCTCGGCGAGTTCGTTACCGATTTGGCTGATAGTCGGCATGGCGATTCCTGGTCCTCGTGTTCGTTATTGTCCGATGGTTACCACCGGCGGATTCACCAACGCGTTGACGGAAATGAATCGTGGCATCACGCGCGACGGTGGCGGCACCGGTTTCAGCGTCGTCCGCAGCAGGCTCGATCCCTCTTGCGTCACCGAGTACTTGCTGGTCGTCTCTATATTGGTGTGGCTCGCAACATGCGTGGTCGAGGTAATCTTCCCGCTCGGTCCACCGAACAACGAGCCCAAGCCGCCGCCAAAACCCACCTCTACGCCGAGAGTCTCGTCGAAAGAAAATCCAGCATCCACTTTTACTTCGTTGTCCATGGTTGATTTCAGCTGAATCTTGACCTCAATCAGGCTCTCCGTGAACTGGTAGAAAGTCGGCGTAAGTCCGGCTTGCAGCAGCGTGAGCTTGATAGGCGGGGCAATCGTCGTTTGCACGTCAATGCCGGTCACGATAATTTCGTTGCCGTTTACGTCGATGGATTGAGGAACCGGCAACAGCACTTCGGTGATGCTCTCAATAAAATCGAACTTCGTTCTTGCCAATTCCTTAAGGGTGTTCAAAGAGTTCTTGTCGAGCTTCTTTTGCCCGTCCGCGATGGCCCGAGCCAGGTTGTAGACCATATCGGGAAACGGTACATTGAGTAGATCTTGACCAATTGCCATAACCTTCCTCCTGCGAGACGATTTTCATCTTCTTGCTTGCGGACGGATCTCCGATTCACAACCGTATAACTCGAGCCACACCCACCCCACGTCACTGACTGATATTGACCTGTGGCGGGTTGAAAAATGCGTTTACCGAAATGAAACGCGGCATCACGCGCTGCGGCGGCGGCGCCGGCTTCAGAGTTGTACTCAGCAGGCTCGACCCGTCGGCTGAGTACGAGTATTTGGCGGAGTAGCTGGCATCGACGTGGGAAGCCCAGGTCGTGGAGCGCGAATAGGTGAATCCGGAACCGTCGTCAAAACCTACATTCTGATCCATGCTGAAGTCATGGCTGACGTTGATTCCAAATGATGCCTCGGTCGACATGTGCAAAGCGATCTTGACCTCGATCTTGGATTCCGTGAATTGATAGAAGGTAGGAGTGAGCCCGGCCTGGAGCAAGGTTAAGTCAACATTCGGCCCCACCGTGGTCTGGACGTCGACGCCCGTGACCGTCACCGAACCCTTGCTGTGGTCGTCCTGGTCCAGGAAAACAGTCGTCGGCTTGGGAATCAGAACTTCAGTAATGTTTTCAATGAAGTTGAAGTGTGTTCCAGCCAGCTCCTTCAAAGTGACCAGAGAAGACTTGTCCAGTTCCTTCTGACTCTGCGCAATGGCGGTGGCCATGCTCAGGATCATGTCTCCAAACGGGACTGCTAAAAGGTCGGCGCCAATGCTCATGATATCCTCCGTTTTTGTTAGTCGGCCCTAACGCCGCAGCGTATTCAGGTCGATTTGCTTACTCAGATTTTCTGCAAAGACACGTTTTAACCGTTCCGCGGCAATGCCATGGGGATTTAGTGTCACTCCGCCCATCGACTTCACACTCGGGTGTCTTGTAATCAAAGGAACCTGCGAATCGTCCAGCACAACCACTTGCCCCGTCCGGGTCACCATCAGGATGAAGCCCCCGCGGTCGTGAACCAGTTGTTGGATCTCGTGCGACGTTTGCTGATTGAACTGATTACGAAATGCAATGAAGTACATTTGTGTGGCCATAATGTTCGTCACCTCCGCGTCACGACAGCACCGGTTGTCTGCTCAGCGTGCAGACGCCGCAAAGCATGTGCCGATTCCTCTTCGTTCGGAGCGTAAACCCGTGCGCACACCGCGCGGGCGTTACTCGCGCACTCCTTCATGCGGGAAGGATTGCCCAGCAGTTCTCGGATCAGCCGGACAGCCTCTGTTTCTCCTGTTACCGCCAATCGCGGCCAGAGCAGCGTTTGCAGCGCGGTACTGGCCGCTCCCACACACGGAACGCCGTACAACGCAGCATCAACCAGAAGAGATTCCGGCAGCTGACCCAGGCAATTCAAAACAAGCACCGATTGAGCGAGATCGTAGCGTGCATCCTCAGACGTAAGAATCGGGTCGCGTTCCAGACCCTGCTCTTTTCGCGTATCTGGCCCGATAGGCTCCCCAAAAATCCAGCTTCGCAAAATCGGGAAAATCTTCTGGATCTTCACGAAGATGGAGTAGTCCGACGCTGCGAGTCCTACGTACCCGGGGCGCCGCGGTACGCATACCGAAGCTACTTTGCAATGTGGCGGTGCGGCAGGAATTCTCACGTCGGAAAAGCGATCACGTGCGTCCGCCATGATCGAAGCCTCCAGACGCCCAAACTCACGGTCTACCACCTTCATCGTGACTGAAATACCAGAGCCTTTGGGTGCAAGGCGGGGCGCGAACTGCTCCACCGATTGCGTGCGTTCTTGAACTAAGCGGATGCGCCGACGGCGGTGTGCGACCGAGCGCAACAGGGAGTCCCATTGATTCAGAACAGACTCCCATCCATAGGCTTCCGCGAAGTGCCGAGACTGGATGGATCGATCTCGCAGCAGCCCGCGATCATCGTAATACAAGGCTAGTATTGCCGCCGCTTGTTCAATGTCAATCAGCGCGCGCCGGATTCCGAACTCATTTTCTGTCCACTCCGCAACTGGCAATGGTTCTCCATGGCCATCCGTAAGTTCCTTGCTCGCGCTATAGGCGCACGCCATCGGGACCGCACCCGCGGCCGCGGCCTGTAGTGTGGGCAGTCCGAAACCTTCCCCACTCGAAGCCAGAAGATGCACATCGGCGGCCTGGTAATACTTTGCCAATTCGTTCAGCGGTAGTCCGTGTCCCTTTTTCATTACAAAACCCGGAGTGAAGCGAACTTTTTCTTCCAGCCCCAGATGACGAACATCGGCCAGCACGTCATAGGAATTCACGATGGAGTGCGTGAATTCATCGTTCACGTCCGTGTGCAAATGCAGCAAGGCGTCGGGCCGGCCAGCCGCGAATTTGGCAAAGACATCGAGCAAGCGGGGTAGCATTTTGCGGGGCTGGTTCCGGCTGTCGGAGAGCACGACGAATTTTCCCGCATATCCGAGTTTTGCCTTGGCGGCTTCCCGGTCTGCCGGAGGCCGGAATACGTCAAGATCAACACCATGCGGGATGTATTCACACTGAATGCCGCAGTTCTTCGCGACCCGCTGGCCGTACTGGCTCATCGAAACAGGGACGTCGGCTTGATGGAGCATTTCAAGCCAGCTCGGCGGAAGCCGGTCGTTCCCGCTATCGCCGTCGATCGGGAAATAGAGCAGCCATGGGGTGTCCGTCAGCTCCATCTGTCTACGGACATGCGGAGCGCCGAAATAAGGCAGCCACCACACATCGGCCAACGCAATTACGATTTCCGGCCGCGTTCGAACCAGCAAGGGAAACAGAGCGTCACCGCCGAGACGATCGCTCTGGGTGGGATACAGCTTGCACCCGTTCCACTGCCCGAGTTCGCGCGTCTGCCATCCGAGAATGCTGACCTGATGCCCGCGTTTGACGAGGCCCTCGCACACGTATCGGGTTACGTTACCGAAACCCGACGGGGTGTCGGGACTATCCGAAACCCAGAGCACATGCATGGTGCGAAAGCTCCTGACCAAAGTTTCCTTCGGGGCCCAAACAACGCTACGAAGTGGCTGCGAGCAAAAATCTCACCTTCACGAGGACAGAGTCGTCCGAATGTTTTCTGCGATTCGGACAGTCGTATCAAACGCTGCTGTGAGGGCGAGAAGATCTCCCACCACTGGATTCGGCTTTACTGACGGATCAAACGCTTGCGCGAGCTTTGCCAGGCTCTCGACAGCAGCCACGAACGCCGCAACTTGTGGAAGCGCCGATCGCGCCGCCAGCAGGGTAGAGAGGGTGTTCTCGAAGGACGCGATTGTTGCTGCCTCCCCAACCAGGAATGGAAAACTCCACGCACCCACATTCGCCAACATCTTTCCAGTTTCTGTGACAATCTGCTGCGAGGGCTGCGACGGCGGTGTTGTGGCTGTGGCGAACTGCACCCAGAAGGGGTTATCGAACACGATTTGCGCCGATTCCACAACGATATACAAGTTGCGCGGGGCTGGCGACCCGGCCTGACCGGGCGTCCTCACCAGCGAGAACGTGGTTTTGCCGGCGCTCCCGGGATCTCCCAACTCAGGCTGATAGAAGCGAAGTCCTCCGTCTGGAGTATGGAAAGCCGTCACGCTAGTCGTGATCGAAGGAATCGTACGATCGGGCATGGTGGCTTCGCCAAGCGCTGCCGACATGCCGATGGCCGCGACGAAACTGCCGAGGGGAATATCAGCAATGATCTGGTTCACCTGTTCCGTCTTGAGCTGCGCGTTCACGGCTGCCTGATCCGTGGTCTGTTGGCTTAGGGTCGCGGCCAGTTGCGCCGAGATCGGGATTTGAGCCCTGAGTTTGTCGACTGTGTTCTGAAGTGCGGCTGCACGCAATTCTGCGCTCTGCGCCCGCGCTTCTACATTTCCGTAGGCCAGTCTGGCTTCCTCGATGTCGTCTGTTACAAGTGGCATGGCTCTTAGCTCAATTACAGAACGTCGTACACTCGACCACTTCTCTCACTTCTTCCCAGCACTGCCGAGGTCGCGCAGTTTGTCGCGGAGGCGGCTCGATGGAGCACGTGACTTCTTGCCCGGTGCACTCTTTTCACTTCCGGCCGAGGCGTGTGTTGCAGCTTCGCGAACCCTCGGCGGCGAGGGCGGCGCCGGGTGTGTTGTAGAACTGGTGGAGGATCCACTCGACGAGGATGAAGAAGCCGCTCCCCCGGACGATGACGAGGAGGACCCTTGCGCTGTCCCTGCTCCTTTGATGTTAGGAATCGCGCCAAAATTGACCGTCAGTGTCGAAAGCAAGTTTGGGTCTGGCGGCGTGCTTGGGTCGGGAAAGATGAGCACCGCGTCCTTTGTGTTGGGAACGGCGCCATCCTGAACGCTCATGAGGGCCTTTACCGCGATTTGCATATTCGTGATGGTGGTCTGGGGACCGCCTGCCGCACGAGCATCACTCTGAATCTGGTCCATGGCGCTCTTGAACGATTGCGCCACATGCAGTGGAAGAGCCTTCTGGGGCTGCGCTGCGAGCTGCGCTTTGAGTTGCACGATCTGCGCATTCAGCGCAGCAACCTGGTTGGTTAAATCGGTATTAGTGTTTTGCAGACTCGTGATCTGGGTCTGCGCGCTGGTGAACTGGTTCTGTAACGAACTGATCTGCGCGTCTTGCCGCGTCAGATAGGTTTTCAAATCCGGGATTGCTTTTTGCAGTGTCGGCTGCAGTTGTTTGTACTGGTCGATAGTCTGGAGACTGGTCGAACTATCCAATACCTTCAGGACTTGGGTGATATCGATCGTAACCGGAACGAAGATGATGCCGCCGCCTACGGTCGTGACATTGACGCCAGTGACAGGTACGTCGGGCGGTTTGGGTTTATCCGGCACTGACTCGTTTCCTCGATTCTCTTACGGAGTACTGATGACCCGAATGGCTCCCGACGCATCATCCACGGCGACTACAATGGGCGCAACCGCTTTGTTAGCGGGGGCGTACTGCAGCACGTACCAGGTACGGCTGCCGGCATTGAAGTTCACATCGAAGCGCAACACATCGGGAGGACTCTTCGAATCCGCGGGCGCGGGAATCGTATTCCCGTTGGCATCTTTGGCAGTGAAAAACTTTGCTGCGCTCGCCAAGGCTGCTTTTTGCACATCCGCCGGCTGCATCTTGGCGGGCAGTGTTACCTGGTCGCCCGGCCGCGGTGCCGGCACTGGAACAATCGAGAGGTTGATCTGGCTTGCTGCTTGTCCGCTGTAGTTGAAATGGCTCTGGAACGAGGCGCTCACCGGTTGCGCGATCACGCGAACCGGTCTTCCAAGCAGGGACACGCCGGAGGAAATTGCGGCAGCGCGAGTTTGTGGTGACGGTGTTCCCTGCGTGGTGGTCTGATCTTCGGCAACGGTCAGGGACATGGTGAGCTGCAGGTCGACTTTGGGAAACTGATACCAGGTAGCTTGGAGTCCGTACTGCGAAAGTACCGGATCTGAGTCGATCGTTTCCTGCATCTGGATCGAATTCAGGTCCATCGCGCGCTGGGCGTCTGCGATGCCCTGCCCCAATGCAGAGATCACGGTTTCGATCGGTGCGGAAAAGGACTCGAGAGCGTTGTCAAGTTGATCCGCTGCCATCGGCTGCTCCTAGAGGTTTCGACTCACCCTCTCTGTTGTCTTACTCGGCCAGATGCAATTGTTTGGCCTGCGCTGTTCAGTGTCGGACGATGGAGGTCAGGGGAAAAGATTGGTCGTGTTTATACTCCACCGAACTTTGCAAGTCAAGCAGCACTCAACGCGGGTCTGACGTGTTCGGCGCATGCACGCCGTCCACGACCGGTTGAAGTGAGCACGCCTCGACCGCATCTTCCAGTACTCCCCGCCATCCCGACCAGCATTCTTCCGGATTAAAGAACTTCTCCTCCAAGTAAGACCTTCCATTTTCCGCAACACGCTGGTGCTCGCGCGGGTTCATCGCGAGCATGCTGGCGTAATAACTCATCTCATCGGAACTTCTGCCCAGGAATCCGGTTTCGCCATGGACAACGAGTTCAGGGAATGCGAAATCGCGCTCCACTACCGGCACCACGCCGTGGGCGTAGGCTTCGAAAAGCACCCGGGGGCAGTTTTCCCGCGAGCCACCGGTTTTGTGAATCATCGTATCGATGGTGTTGTAGAACTGCGATGCTGGGATCGCATTCGGAGACCAGGTCTGCCAGTCCAGGCTCGGCGGCGGCGGTCCAGTCCGTTCTTTGGCGCGCGGTCCATAGCCAAGGATGTATACCTTCTTCTTGAGGTTCGGCGGAACCAGCACGCGGTCGAAAATTCGCCATGTATCAGGGGCGAACTTGTTCGCGTCGTCGCGGGAGATCCGCCCAATCTTGTAGCACCCTTCCCACGAGCGGTAGCGCCACTCGATGCGCGCTGCATTAAAGAAAGGATGATAGGGGAAACTGCGGATTGGCCTGATCTGTTCGAGCAGCGGCACCAATCGACTCCTCTGATATTGGCTTTCAAAGCCAAAATAATCAATCCAGCCGTTCCGGTGGGCTTCACGCTCGCGGTCAAACAGCCAGGTCATGCAGTTGAACCAGATGATCGTTCTGGGGCGTCCTCGTTGCATGATCAGAGGTAATTTTTCCAGAAAACTGCCGTTGCACATGCTGACGACGATCTTGTTCTTAAAGACATCCTCCCTATACTCGTGAACGTTGCAGCCTCTCGCGACAACACTGTCCTTCATCCGAGGGTCAGCACCGAACATCGGCACAAGGTGCACATCCACATCAAAACATCGAAACAAATCAATCAGATGGTCCAGTTCAGTGTCTGCTCCTCCATAAAAGGAAGGAAAGCCGGCTACCCATACTTCGTGTGACATCTAAGGAATGCCCCCGAATCTGAGCGCTCTGCTCACGGCGTGCGAACTATCGTCTCTTCTGTTTGCCACGGGCCCCACCTGCCTGCGGTGACTTCTTAATCTTGCCTCCGGGTGTGCTCGGGCTCCCGCCGTCCGAAGAACTGCTCGAGTCCGAGGACGAACTCGCGTCGCCGCTGGAATCCGAGCTTGAATCCGATGACGAGGTCGAATCCGATGAACTGCTCGAACCCCCGCTGCTGCTGGAGTCCGAGGATGAACTGGAATCGCCCGATGACGAGGTCGAATCCGATGAACTGCTCGAATTCCCGCTGCTGCTGGAGTCCGAGGATGAACTGGAATCGCCCGATGACGAGGTCGAATCCGATGAACTGCTCGAACCCCCGCTGCTGCTGGAGTCCGAGGATGAACTGGAATCGCCCGATGACGAGGTCGAATCCGATGAACTGCTCGAACCTCCGCTGCTGCTGGAGTCCGAGGATGAACTGGAATCGCCCGATGACGAGGTCGAATCCGATGAACTGCTCGAACCTCCGCTGCTGCTGGAGCTCGAGGATGAACTGGACCCTCCCGACGACGAACTCGAATCCGACGAGCTGCTGGAGCCGCCACTGCTGCTGGAATCGGAAGAGGAGCTGGACCCCCCGCTGCTGGACGAAGAAGCACCAGATGAACTAGAGCTGCCGGCAGGCTGGAGAGCAATCTCCCACACGCCCCGACCGTGAGTCGCGGCGCGCAATTTCCGAGTTCCGGAGTGCACGGTGAGATCTGTGATGGCCGCCTCGGGAAGGCCCTGAGAGAACGGCGTCCACGTCCACGAAGTACCGGACCTGGTTCCCTTCCATACACCTACATCCGTACCTACGTAGACGTCATTGGGGTTGTCGGGATCTACCGTGACGGCGTGTGTGGGTACATCGACGTTGGTCGCGGAGAAGGCCGCATTGACCCAGGACGTCCCGTCAAAGTAGAAAACATGCTCGCCACCCCCGCTACCGAGTGTCACGTACAAGGTCCCGGCGTTCGGGTCTTCAACCGCCAAGGCAGTGAAGAAGCGGACAGAGGGTGCTGTTCCGGGTATCGCAGGAAGCGCCTGCTTTGTCCACGCTCCACTCGCAAACTCGAAATGCCAGACTTGTCCCAGACCGCCCGCCGCTGCAGGAACTTGACTTGTCGCTGCGTAAACTCGAGTGCCGGAGGCTATTGCGATCGCAGTCACTGGCACCCTGGTTGGCTGCGCACTGCTGGGCATCACCGTGGGATTCGGATCGTCCAGTACGTCGGTGTTGGCGTTGTCTGGGAGAGACTTCCAGGGATCGTTCCAATCGGTTCGAAACCACAGGCGATTGGTCCCAAAGGCGACCACCGTCTTGGAGCCCGCCGCCAGCGCCTTGACGGGACCATAAAACCCGCTTCTGAAGTCCTCGACGCTGCCGCTGGCAACCGGCAAGCCGGCGGACGCCCAGGTCGAGCCATCATCTCCAGTAACGCTCAGGTCTGCGCGAACGTACTGCCGAATCACTTGCTGAGGAGTGTTCGGATCGATGGCCACTCCCCCGCCATCACCTTCGACCACTTCCAACCAAGACTTAGTGCCCGCCAATGAAAAGCGGATCGTTCCATTGTCCTGGCAGCCGCCGTACAAGATGTCTGCGGTGTCCGGCCGCTGCGCGATATAGGTCATTTGCGTGATGTTGATTCCCTGATTTTTCGCGGAGAAGCTTCCCAAAGTGCCGCTCGACGCGGACACAAAAACGCCTCCGTCCGATCCCACCCACACGATCGATCCATCATGCGTTCCGTTTGCATTGGTGGCGAAGGCTAGCGTGTGCCCGTCCGGATGAATACCTCGGCCAATCCACGTTGGGTCCGAAGGCACATTGCTCGTCGTGCTGGCATCAGTTGGGTTGGTTTGATCGTTCGCCGAATTGAACGGAAACGTGAAACTACCCGGACCGCCCGTGATCTTCCCTTTGTAAATGGAAAGGGCCCAGTCGGTATCCAGCGTGAGATCGCCGACCAGATAAATGGTGTTGGCATCGGACGGATCGGCTGCCACTACCAAGTCGTAGAAGCCCTGGTGACCCGCGAATAGCGCCCGCGGCACACCTGACACTTGCTGAAAATTGCCCCCGGTGCCGCTATCCATCCGGTTGAGTGTTCCGTCTTCAACGAGTGCATACACAACACTCGCATCGTTTTCTCCCGCGGCGAGCACAATTCTCCCAGAGCCACTAAAGCCGGGAACCGCATTCCAGGTCACCCCCGAGTCGGTACTCTTGTAAACGGTGTCACTATCAAATGCGACGTAGTACGCCTTACTGCCCCCTTTTCCCGCGATGATCACATCCGATGCAGGCCCGTTGGCATTCGTGAAGCTGCCTGTAATCTGGTTCCAGGAGGTAAACGGTGCAGCGGACGGGCGCTGGTAGAGCCCCCCCGTGGTGGCAGCGAATACCAGAGCAGGGTTATCCGGATCGACGACGATGCGATAGATTTCCGTGGAGGTTAGATTGGTGGCTTCCAGCGTGAACGTTGTGCCGCCGTCAGTCGAAGACTTGATGCCGATTCCGAAGTATCCATCAACCCCCGCGCCAGGCTCACCGGTACCCACGAAGACAACATCGTTGGCGCGAGCGGCTCCGAAGGTAACCGTCACTGCTCCCACTGCAAGCGAGTCTGTCTCAAGCTGGTTGGCTATCCCGCCAGAGCCGCCGGGGGGCGTATTGGCGAACTCGTCCAGAGCGGACCAAGTCGTTCCGCCATCCTCCGTTCGCCACACTCCGCCGTTGGCTGTGCCCACATAGGCTCGGCTGCCTCCAGGACCGACCGCAATGGAAGTCACGCGGCCACTCACGACGGCATGCGTTGCGCCTGCCTGTCCGCCATCAACCTTCGTCGGCCCTAAGCCGACCCAGTTCACCGTTCCAGGTCCCCCGGGAGGGGTCGGAGGCATGGCACGGACGCCCATTCGCCGCTCGGCTCGGCGCTTGGAGGCCGATCCTTTCGCGATCGCAGCCCGCAACACTCTCCCGTCGGCACCCACTCGCGTGCGGCGAAAATATTGGGCTCGCCCAAAGGGGTCGTCGAACACCCGCCTTGAAGCGGCGATCTTTTCGCCTGTCTTTCTTGCACCTTCGACACGAGGCTTGGCGGGCTTTCCCTGAAATCCTTCTTGCGGGCGCTTCGGCATGGCAAACTCCGTTCAGCTATCGTTTGTGGTTGGCCCAACTACTAGATCAGACGATGGCGCTGCCACTGCTCCGGGATACTCTTCCTTTGCCAGGCGGAGCACAAAGCAGAAATAAGTGCCGAAGAGAAGAAAGACCAAGCCTGCACTTAGGCGGTTCTATTCTTCGGGGCCCAATGGGGAAACGAAGGCGCACGCGAAACAGGGAGAAGCATTGCCGCGAAACTGACCAACCCGAGCAGCAAACGGCCGTTCGCGAAAAATTACTTCCGACACAATACCAACTTCTAAAGGGCTGTCAAGGGGAAGATGACAAATCTAGTCCGGTTTCCGTAACAAGCCCGACACAAGCCCGACATTCTCGTTGACACAGGGCTCCGATTGATCTAACGTTTTCCGCGCAGTCACAAGGAATGACAGTCAGGGGCCCTCTTTACCTTAGTGACTCTTCCCCAATTCATTCATCGGACAGAAGACCTGTGGCGTATTTGTGTCGCGTGGCTAGTTTCTGCCCGCTCGAAGCGAGGTGAATTCCGGAGCTTCGCAATAACGGCAGCGCCTCGGTGCTCATGCGAACTTGCTTCTCACCACGCGGCTGGAAATCAACTAACTTGAACAAAGTACGGTATCTGAGCAGGTCATCGAAAGTCGAGGGCGCAAGCCAATCACAAGCGCGGAGGTTGCCGCCGGGACCATTGACCAGACGGCCTCTTATCAGTCAGAGCTTTCGGTCTTTTTGTCCTTCTGCTCTTCGGTCTTTCGCTCATGGGTGGGCACGATTGGTGCGGGTCTGCGGGGGTGAATACTTTTCTTTCCGGATGGTGGCGGTGAATCAAGGTGGGTAACCACCGCTTCGCGGCACGTCTTGGGGGATGTGAGCGAAGTTGACGAGCGCTCTTTGTTTTCGCTTTGCTGCTCTTTTGGATCGTCCGTCATTTTCCCTGTCCGATTGTATCTATTGTAATTCAAAGATCGCAACGGTTGGTGCGTATCTAGCCGTCCTGACTCGAGGTCGAAAGGAGCTCTCACATGAAGGACCGTTCTGAAGAAGCACGAAAATCCGCTCCAAAGAAAGCCAATGCGCCTCGCAAGTCCGGCGATGGACCAGCCTTGCGGGCCGCAACGCGTGTAGTTCAGGTGCGACACCTCGATGCCCCACCTACGATTAAGAGGCCGAAGAGAATTCACCCGCGCCGCTTATTGCCGTTTGTGAAGGAAGGGATAGAGAGAAATGTCCACAGTTGCAACACGCGGGCCATGATTGCGCGTCCGGAAGATGCCACTCAGGATATCCAGATTGTTCTGAACACGCCGCTGACCCAGCCTGCCCAGAACAGCACCTCCAGCAACGTTGGCGAACCTAGCGTTTCGGTCAACAACGATGTCGTTTTCCTCACCGGCAACTGGTACGCCTCGATATCGACCGATGGCGGGAACACGTTCAAGTTCATCGATCCGAACTCCATGGCCCAGCCCAATGATCCTCCCGGAGTCACGTTTTGCTGCGATCAAGTGGTCAACTACATGCCATCGATCGACACATTTATGTGGTTAATGCAGTACGGTCCGTCGACCGGCGACAATATTCAAAGATTAGCCTTTGCCAAAACTGATGATGTGAAGGCGGGACACTGGCGCATTTTTGATATCACCACGCAGATGCTGGGAATCCCCGGTTTCTTCATGGATTTTCCCGACCTGGCGGTTGGAGCGAATTTCCTCTATGTGACCACAAACTGTTTCGGGCCCAACGGCCAGACCGTCGGCTCAGCGGTAGTCAGGATTCCCTTCAGCAGCATTGACCAGGGGAGTCCTACGATCGAGAAGTTCGTTTCCATGGATTTGTTCGCCTTCCGTGTGGCGCAGAACTGTGCCGATACCGCGTACTTCGCTGCGCACAAGGACACCAGCACGTTAACGGTCTTCTCGTGGCCAGAGGCCCAAGCTGCTCCGACTTCGCAGGACGTAACGGTGGCCCGCTGGATGGGAACTAACGCGTATGTCTCGCGCACTCCCGATGGACGGCGCTGGCTGGATCGTGCAGATCCGCGAATCACCGGCGCTACGCTGGCGGGAAACGAGCTTTGGTTTTCCTGGGGCGTCGATGCGGGGTCCAATCATCGGGCGCAACCCTTCGTGCAGATGGCGCGCCTCAACGTCGCCGACTTGAGTGTGATCGAGGATGTTAATTTGTTCGATACCGACTCCGCGATTTGCTACGCAGGGTTGTCTACGAACGCGAAAAACGAGGTTGGCGTTTCCTACGCAATCGGGGGCGCCGTATTTCCGTCGCACGTCGTTGGATTCATGTCGGGCGATCGCAACAGTGTGGTGGCTGGAAAGGGAGATCGTAGCCCGGTGGCAGATTCCCAGGGCCACTTCGACTGGGGCGACTATTTGACCGTGCGTCCCGTCTTCAGTCAGGGCCAGCCGGGCAACCTCTTTGCCGCAACCGGTTATTCCTTCCTGGGCACTCAGGACGGTGGCGATGTGGACGCAACCCCACGCTTCGTAACGTTCGGGCGCGCCGGAGATGCGGGCGGAGGCTCGGGTAACGGCGGAACCGGAG
>Ga0075029_100000256_pt1 | contig 29580 bp, 15 predicted proteins | sample LitLauG_LLR_2013_FD_71391 | JGI IMG/M metagenome (GOLD analysis project Ga0075029, IMG submission 71391) | Freshwater sediment microbial communities from North America - Little Laurel Run_MetaG_LLR_2013 | ecosystem: Environmental > Aquatic > Freshwater > Creek > Sediment | place: USA... | reverse complement strand
TCGCACTCTTATTCACCACCACATCCAGGAATCCCGGATCCTGATGCGTGAAGCCGTTATGATCCTGCCGCCATACCGTCGAAGTAATGAGCAAATTTAACGACGCGATCGCCTGCCGCCACGAGACGTGCCGGCATATCTCCAGCCATTTCGCATACTGGTTGAACATGGAATCGATGATGTGGACGAACGCTTCGTAGGTAGACAGAAATCCGTGCCGCCCCGTGAGTAGATAGCCCTCGAGCATTCCTTCCAGCGTGTGCTCGCTGAGCATCTCGATCACACGTCCATCCGCGGCGAGATTCAGCCCGTCGCTGTCCTCCGGAAAGCTTTCCTCGATCCAGAATTTCTTGCTGACCTTGTAAATTGCGTCGAGCTTGTTCGAAGTGGTCTCGTCCGGCCCGAAAACCCGGAAGTTGTTGGCGTTGAGCTTCATGATGTCGCCGAACAAAACGCCGAGCGGGCGCGTGTTCTCCGCCTGCATCTTCCCCGGACTCTCGATCTTCGCGGCATAGTTGCGGAAATCTGGAATGCGCAGAGCTTTTTTGAGACGCCCGCCGTTGGCGTGCGGATTCGCACTCATGCGCCGGTTCCCGCTCGGTGACAATTCGGAAAATAAAGAAGCCAGCCGCCCATTTTCGAAAAACTCTTTAGGCTTTTCCGCATGCATCCAGCCCTCAAGGGTCCGCAACTGTTCTGGATCCGCTTTCACATTCGGCAGCGGCACCTGGTGCGCGCGCGCGAAGCCCTCGAGATAGTGGCCCTCGACTTGTCGCGGCGCAGTCCAGCCCTTCGGTGACCGCAACACGATCATCGGCCACCGCGGCCGCGTCGGCACTCCGTCTCTCCGCGCGTTTTGCTGATGCTCGCGGATTTCCACAACGCAATGCTCCACCGTCGCGGCCATCGCCTGGTGCATCGTGTCCGCGTCCGACCCTTCCACGAAGTAAGGCGTCCAGCCATATCCGCGGAACAAATTCTCCAGCTCATCGTGCGAGATCCGCGCCGGCAACGTCGGATTGTCGATCTTGTATCCATTCAAGTGCAAAATCGGCAGCACCGCCCCATCGCGAATGGGATTGAGAAATTTGTTGATGTGCCACGAAGTCGCCAGTGGCCCAGTCTCCGACTCACCGTCGCCCACCACCGCCGCAACAATCAATTCAGGATTGTCGAATGCCGCCCCGCATGCATGCGAGAGCGCGTAGCCCAACTCGCCGCCTTCATGAATCGATCCCGGAGTCTCTGGCGTACAGTGACTGCCGATCCCGCCAGGAAAGGAAAAATCACGGAAGAACTCACGGAGTCCGTCCACGTCCTGACTCTTCTCCGGGTAAACCTCGGAGTACGTCCCCTCCAAATAAGCCGGCCCCAGCACTCCTGGCGCACCATGCCCCGGCCCCGCTATAAACATCATGTCGAGGTCGTATTTCTTGATCAGCCGGTTCAGATGCACGTATATGAAAGACAACCCCGGACTCGAGCCCCAATGTCCGAGGAGGCGGCTCTTGATGTGCTCCGGCCGCAAAGGCTCTGCAAGCAGCGGATTTTCCAGCAGGTAGATCATGCCCAGGCTGAGGTAATTGCAGGTTCGCCAGTAAATTTCCGTCTTGCGCAAATCTTCCGCGCTGAGCGGAGTTCCTTGGATTGTGGATCGGGTTGGCGCGTAAGGAGAAAGTTCGGTTAAATCGGCTGGCAGGCTGGCTTCAATCGTGCTCATAAAAATCACTCCTTCAGATAGGCTATGCCGTGAGTCATTGGATGACAAACGGTACGTTGTGGATAAATGCGATTTTGGCAAAACTTTCCCGAATATAATCTGCTGCACGATCCCGTCTTCACTGGAAGCATGAGAGGCTGAATGGACTTCAAGAATCTTCTCTCGCAGTGGCCGTTGCTCCATCAAATCAGGACCGGCTCCTCCGGGACCGGCGCCGAAGTCATGACGGAGCGTACGCGCAACTTGCGCCCCAAAAATGACGGCGCCGAGGTAGCGCGCTCCGTCTGCCCGTATTGTGGCGTGGGTTGCGGTCAGCTTGTCTACCACAAGCAAGGGAAGCTGGTTTCGATCGAGGGTGATGCGCAATCTCCGATTTCGCGCGGGCACCTCTGCCCCAAGGGAGCGGATACATACGAACTGCACACGCATTCCGGCCGCCTGAAGAAAGTGAAGTACCGCGCTCCCTACTCGCGCACATGGCGTGAGATTGATCTCGAAGACGCCATGGACATGGTGGCTGATCGCATGTGGGACACGCGCGACCACACCTTCGAAGAGACGCGCGACGGCCAGCCGCTCATGCACACCACCGCGATGGCGCATCTCGGCGGCGCCACGCTCGACAACGAAGAGAATTATCTAATCAAGAAACTGTTCACCGCCGGGCTGGGCATGGTCTGCCTCAGCAATCAGGCCCGTATATGACACAGCTCCACGGTGCCCGGGCTGGGCACCTCCCTCGGACGTGGCGGAGCCACGACTGCGCAACAGGACCTCGCCAACGCCGACGCAATCCTCATCATGGGATCGTCGATGGCGGAGAACCATCCCGTCGGATTTCAGTGGGTGATGGAAGCGAGGGAAAAAGGCGCGACGATTATTCACGTCGATCCGCGCTTCACGCGAACTTCCGCCATGGCGGACATCTGGGCCCCGCTGCGCGCGGGCAGCGACATCATCTTCCTCGGCGCGCTGGTTCAGTACGTGCTCGAAAACAACAGATACTTCCACGACTACGTCGTCCATTACACCAATGGGGCGACCATCCTGCGCGAAGATTTTCGCGACACCGAAGATCTCGACGGATTCTTCTCCGGCTGGGACGCGGAAAAAGGTGAGTACAATCCGGAAACCTGGTCGTATCAGGGCGGCGAAGCCAATAACAAAGACGCTGCCGTCTTCGAATCCGATCCAACCATGCAGCATCCGCGCTGTGTCTTCCAGGTTCTCAAGCGCCACTTCTCCCGCTACACGCCCGAAATGGTCGAGCGCTACTGCGGCGTGAAGCAAGACGTATTCCTGAAAATCGCCGACGCATTCACTTCCGCGTCGGGGCCGGACAAAACTGCGGCGATCTGCTATGCGGTCGGCTGGACACAGCATTCCAAAGGCGTGCAGGTCATCCGCACCGCAGCGATTCTGCAACTGCTGCTGGGAAATATCGGCCGCCCCGGCGGCGGCATTCTCGCGCTGCGCGGTCACGCGTCGATTCAAGGCTCGACCGACATTCCCACTCTCTTCGACATTCTGCCCGGCTACCTGCCCATGCCGCTGTTCGAAGCCGATACCTTCAAGCTGAGCGGCTACCTCAAGAAACACAAAGCTCGCACCGGCGTGTGGGCCGGCTTCGACAAATACTTCATCAGCTTGATGAAGACGTATTACGGCGACGCCGCCACCGAGAAGAATGACTGGGGATTCGACTGGCTGCCGCGCGTGACTGGAGATCACTCGCACTTCGGATACTGGCTCGACATGGCCGACGGCAAAATGGAAGGGCTGCTGGTGATGGGCCAGAATCCCGCCGTTGGCGCGTCGAACGGCCGGCTTGAGCGCAAGGCTCTGGCCAGGCTGAAGTGGCTGGTAGTTCGCGAGATGGTCGAGACCGAAACCGCGTCGTTCTGGTATGAGTCGCCGGAAGTTGCGCGCGGCGAGCTTTCGCCGGAAACCATCGGCACCGAAATTTTCCTGTTCCCCGCTGCCGGCGCCGCAGAGAAGGAAGGCACCTTCACCAACACCCAACGCCTGCTGCAGTATCGCGAGAAGGCGGTCGATCCTCCGGGCGACGCGCGCAGCGAAGCCTGGTTCATCTATCACCTTGGCCGGCGCTTCAAAGAAAAAGCGGCGAACGACCTGCGCCAGCGCAACGACGGCCTGCGCGCCCTGACTTGGAACTATCCGGTCGAAGGCAAACACGCCGAGCCCGAAGTCTCTGCGGTCCTGAAAGAAATCAACGGCTGGACCGTCGCCGATCGCAAGCAACTCACGCACATGAAAGAGCTCAAGAACGACGGCTCGACGGCTTGCGGAGCCTGGATTTATTGCGGAGTATTCCCCAGCGAAGTTCGCAACCGCGCTCTGGAGCGCAATTCGAAAGATTATCTCGGTCACGGCTGGGGCTTTGCCTGGCCGAACGATTGCCGCATCCTCTACAATCGCGCCTCCGCCCGCCCCGACGGCCAGCCCTGGAGCGATCGCAAGAAACTCATCTGGTGGGACGCGCAAAAGCGCGAGTGGACTGGACTCGACAATGCCGACTATCCGAAGGACATCGCGCCGGACACGCCCGACAATTTGCGGAAAGGGCAAGGCACTGACGCGCTCGGCGGCGCGCGTCCATTTACCTTGCATGCCGACGGCGTCGCCTGGCTGTATGTGCCCAGCGGATTGAAAGACGGTCCGCTGCCCACGCACTATGAGCCGCTGGAATCGCTGTTCGACAATCCGCTGTACGCCCAGTCGACCAATCCCGCCGTCCATCGCAAGCAACGCGACGACAATCCCTACGCCAGCGCACACGATGCCCGCTTCCCATATTTGCTGACCACATACCGGCTCACGGAGCATCACACAGCCGGCGGAATGAGCCGCCAGCTCTCGCATTTGGCCGAACTGCAACCGGAATTGTTTACTGAAGTCTCGCCGGAACTAGCGGCGCAAGCCGGACTCAACCACGGCGACTGGGCTACGATCATTACCGCGCGCGCATTGGTCGAGGCTCGCGTGCTGGTAACGCCCCGCATGCGGCCGCTCGAAATCGATGGCCGCATCGTGCACCAGGTCGGATTGCCTTATCACTGGGGCTACCGCGGGAATGTCACCGGAGACGTCGTGAACGATCTACTCGTGATCAGCGAAGAGCCGAATGTGCGCATCATGGAAACCAAATCACTGGTGTGCAATGTGCTTCCGGGCCGGCGGGCGCGGGGGCCGGCGGCGCTCGAACAACTGCACGCCTATCTGGGGGACCGCGCATGAGCGTCACCGCATTTTTGACCGACTCCACCTTGTGCATTGGCTGCAAGGCTTGTGAAGTTGCCTGCAAGGAGTGGAACGGCGTAGCCGAAGATGGCCTCGATTGGAGCGGCTTCTCCTACGACAACACCGGAGCCGTCGGTGCCTCCACGTGGCGCCACGTGAAATTCGTCGAGCAGGCGCCCGTGCCGGGCTTCGGCGGCAACGCCGCAGATCCGTCGTGGACTTTTTCCTCCGACGTTTGCAAGCACTGCGAGAACGCCGGTTGCCTCGAAGCCTGCCCCACCGGGTCGATCGTGCGCACCGAATTCGGCGGCGTTTTTATTCAGCCCGATGTCTGCAACGGCTGCGGCTTCTGCGTGGTCTCGTGCCCGTTCGGCGTCGTCGAGCGCAATCAAAAAGACGGCCGCGCCTTCAAGTGCACCTTCTGCTACGACCGGCAAAAAGCTGGATTGCAGCCCGCCTGCGCGAAAGCCTGCCCCACCGAATCCATCAAGTTCGGCGAGATTGGAGACTTGCGGCAGAAAGCGCAAGAGCGCGTCGAAGAACTGCATCGCCGTGGAATGGACGATGCGGTCATCTACGATCCTACGGACACGAGCGTCGGAGGCACTCACGCCATGTTCATCGTCCGCGACGATCCCCGCACCTACAACCTGCCTCCCGCTCCAGAGGTGCCAACGGTCTATCTCAAGAAGAGTTGGACCTCCTCCGCCGTAGCGGCTGGACTGCTTCTTGGCGGTACGCTCCTGGCCTTCCTCGCCGAGGGCAGAGATTCGCACGGGAGAAGGAGCCCGGGGAGAAAAAGATAGATGAGCGATCCGACTCCCTTCCCCGACGCAGCCTTCAACGATCAACGCGAACGTCGATTGGACGATATCCGCCGCGAAGCCGAGGCCCGTGGGCTGATCGAAGTCACCGGTGCGCGACCCGCAGGCGCGCCTTTTCCGCAAGCCAGTCCGGAGACCGGATACTACGGAATTCCGCTCCTGAAACAACCGCCCTGGACCTGGGAAATCCCGCTCTATTTTTTCGTCGGAGGAGCCGCCGGAGCCGCCGCAGTCGTCGGTGCAATTGCCGACTACACCGGCGCCGACCGCGACTTGGTCCGCCATGCCCGCTGGATCGCCGCCGCTGGCTCAGTCATCTCACCCGCTCTGCTCATCGCCGACTTGGGCCGTCCCGAGCGCTTTCTGGCCATGCTGCGAGTCTTCAAGCCGCGGAGTCCCATGTCCGTCGGCGTTTGGACCCTGCTGGGATTCTCCACCGGAGCCGCAGCCTCAGCCTTTGCGCAATTCTTAAGCGATCGCTACGGACCGTCCTTGCCAGTGCGCGTTCTGGAAAACGCAGGCCAGGCCGCATCCCTCGCGTTCGGCCTGCCGTTCTCCAACTACACCGGAGTCTTGATCGGAGCGACCGCAGTCCCCGTCTGGAATCGCAGCGCGGGCGATCTTCCTCTGCACTTCGCCGCATCCGGCCTGGGCGCTGCCGTGGGACTTCTCGAACTCATGGGCCACGGCAAAAGCCGCGCCCTGCAAGCCTTGGGCCTGGGTGCTGCCATTTTCGAAGTCTACGAGGGATTTCGCATCGAAGGCCACGCCGACCCAGCCCTCGATCCGCTCAAGCACGGAACCAGCGGTCGCCTTACGCGCACCGGAGGCGCGCTCTCCGGCCCAATCCCCTTGCTCCTCAGAGCCGCCAGCCTCTTTGCCGGAGAAAAAACCAGCCGCGCTCTCCGCCGCATGGCATCCCTGTCCTCCATCGCCGGATCGCTGATCACGCGCATCGCCTGGATCCACGCCGGCCACGTATCCGCCCGCGACTGGCGACTTCCGCTCGAAATCGCCCGCCTCAATCCCGCAGACAAGCGAGCCCTCGATCATGAGTGAAGATAGCCCCATAAAATCGTTAAGCATAAAAAGCCGGCGTCATCCCGAAGGCCCGCGTTTTCTCCCGCGGGCCGAGGGATCTCGCGTGCAGCAAGATCGCCCAGCGTGCACGCGGCTTCTCCCCGCCCACCTGCCTCCCAGATGCCGAACCCGCGCTGCAATGTTAAGATACTAAGACTCTGTAGGCCCGTAGCTCAGTCTGGTTAGAGCGCTTCCTTGACACGGAAGAGGTCGATGGTTCGAGTCCATTCGGGCCTACCATTCTCTGCACTGCGCGTAATCCATCGACCGCGCACGATCCCAACCGGGATCCCCTACCTCTGCGTTCAGGATTTTGGGTGGCGCAGCGCTTCAGCGCTGCGATCAAGCGGCACAAGAGGAAAAACGGCTTCAAAGCCGCCGAGGTCGGCCCACCCCACACTGGTGCAACCCTTTTCGATTTGGATATACTGCTCCAACCATTTCTGGGGGCCGACCTGAAAATTGCATGCTCTGAGATCTTATTGTCCGCCGCGCTCGCCCTCAGCCTGAGCGCCCAGACGCCGACGCCTAACCCGCCCGCGCAGGACTACCTCGTCTACGTCGTCTGTGAATCTGCCGACAAGATTGTCCTGATCCGCTTCGGCCCCGGCGGCGCCCGCATTGAGAGCCAGACTCACATCGGCCTCATGCCCACCGACATCAACGGCCCGCACGGCATCGCGGTCTCTCCCGATAAGAAATTTTTCTACGTGGCCCAAGGCCATGGACGCCCGGACGGCTCTGCCTGGAAGTTCAATGCGGGCAGCAATACGGTTATCAAGTACACCAGCCTCGGCCTGTTCCCGGCGACCACCGACATCAGCCGCGACGGCAATTTCATCTACGTCGCCAACGCGAATTTTCACGGCGAGATGAATCCGTCTTCCATCTCCGTCGTCGCCACCGATCAGATGATCGAGGTCAAGCGCATTCCCACCTGCACCATGCCGCATGGATCGCGCCTCAATCCCGCTGGCACCAAACACTATTCCGCCTGCATGATGGACGACATGCTGGTCGAAATCGACACCAGCAAGTTCGCTGTCGACCGCTACTTTATGCTAGCGCCCGGCAAAGAAATGGGCATGAGCGGTGTGCCGTATCCGAATGCCGGAACTGATCCAAACGCCCCGCCTATGGCTAGGAATATGGCGAATATGTCCGGTCACGATATGGCAGCGCACAAGCCCGTCTGCACCCCAACATGGGCGCAGCCCTCCAACGACGGATCGATCGTCTACGTAGCCTGCAATCAATCGAACGACATCGTTGCCATCAAGACCGACACCTGGACCATGGCTCGCCGCTTTCCCGCCGGAACCGGCGTCTACAATCTCGCGATGACCAAAGACGGCCGCCTGATCGCCACCAACAAGCGCGGGCAGTCCGTCTCGATCTTCGATCCCGTAAGCGGGAAAGAACTCGCCAAGCTTCCCACGCAAAGAAAAATCGTCCACGGAGCCGTCGTCACGCCCGATGATCGTTACGCATTCATCTCCGTCGAGGGCGTGGGCTCAGAGCCGGGCACGGTCGAAGTGATCGACCTGGCGAGCTATAAAACGGTCGCGACCGTCGACGTGGGCTCGCAAGCCGCAGGCATCGATTTCTGGAAAACCGAACCCAGCAAGCCGTAACCATCCAAGAGTTCTTGCCGGAGGGCAAAATGGTCAAGCACCGCGCACTCGCATGGGCAGTCGTCGTGGCAGTCGTGCTTTCAACGCAAATGTTGTGGTCACAGGATGCTGCCAAAGAGAAAGACGTGGCAAAAGACGCCAAGCAGGCCCCGTCCGTAGCTCCCGCCACCGTCGAGATCACGCCCAACCCTCTCGATGTGCACGTCGGCGAGAAAGTGAAATTCAGCGCGGTCGCGAAAGATGCCGCAGGAAATCCCATCGACGTGAAGCCCTCCGTCTGGTTCGCCGCGCCTTTCGATCTCGCCGGCGCCGATGACACAGGTCAGGTTACATTCCACGCCCCCGGAGTCGTGACCGTAGGCGCAGTCATCGCGGGCAAGGCCGGATATGCCACGGTGAACGTCGCCAACTCCAAGGTCGCCAGCCTCGAAATTGAAAAGCCCGAGTCTGCAGTAGTCGCCGGAAGCGTAGAAAAATTAACCGCGATCGCCCGCACTCCCAGCGGCGATCCGCGCACCGACGCCAAAATCAAATGGACCTCGGAAAAGCCCACTATCGCCACCGTCGATGACGCCGGCATGGTCACCGGAGTGGCTCCGGGCACGGCCACCATCAAGGCAACAGCAGAATCCGTCACCGCCTCGGTCTCGGTTCAAGTCATGCGCGACGCCGTCCACAAGTTGACGGTCAAGCCCGCATCCTCCGAAGCCCGCACCGGCGACGTGGTCCATTTCACCGCGTCCGACTATGGCGTGGCTCATCCCGCCGTACGCTGGACCATCAGCGACAGCGGCGCCGCAATTTATCCCGACGGTGCGTTCGTCGCCGAAAAAACCGGCACCTACGTGGTCACGGCCACCAGTGGCCAGCACACCGCCAGCGCATCGGTCGTGGTCCGCCCGCGCAACGTCGAACGCGAGGTCGAAGTCGTGGCCCACGTTCCCATGCCCGACCTGCAGATGTCCGAAGAGTGGATCATCGGCCATCACGCCTATCTCGCCACCATTGCCGATCAACTTTTCGTCTACGATATCTCCGACCCCGCCAATCCCAAGCAACTCGACAAGCTCAAGGTCGATGCCCGCCTCATCAATGACATCAGCACCACGCCCGACGAAAAAATCGGCGTCTTCACCCGCGAAGGCGCGTCGAATCGCAAGAACGGAATCGTCTTCCTCGATACCAGCGATGCTTCGCACCTGAAAGTTCTGTCCGAATACACCGCAACGGTCACGGGCGGAGTTCACAGCGCTTACATCGATGGCCACTACGTCTATCTCACGGACGACGCCACCGGATCGATGCGCGTCATCGATTTTCAGGATGTGAAGCATCCCAAGGAAGTCGCCCGTTGGCAGGTGGAAAATCCCACGGCCATCAGCATTAACACCGAGATGGGATCGATGACCAGCGGCCGCTACCTGCACGACCTGCAGGTGAAAGATGGTCTCGCCTACCTCGCCTACTGGCGCGATGGGCTCATTATTCTCGACGTAGGCAACGGCATGGCCGGAGGCAGCCCCGAGAATCCGAAACTGGTCAGCCAATATCACTTCAATCACTACGAACTCTACGGCGACGGCTGGCTCGCCGGCACCCACAGCGTCTTCCGCTACAAGAATTATTTATTCGTAGGAGACGAAGTCTTCCCCGGGATTTTCAGTCTGGAAGACCGCGACCGAATCCCCGTGCGCGCCATCTGCCACGTGATGGATGTCTCCGACGTCAAGCATCCCAAGGAAGTGGCGCAGTATGAAGTTCCGGAAGGCGGATCGCACAATTTCTGGGCCGCCAATGACATGCTCTATGAGGGCTACTACAGCGGCGGCGCCCGTGTCCTCGATATCTCCGGGGAACTCCGCGGAGACCTCTACCGCCAGGGCCGCGAAATCGTCCGCCTTTGGACCGGAGATACGAAAGGCTACCGGCCTAATCTTCCCTTCGTCTGGGGTGGACAACCCTGCTCGGTGAAGTGCGACAGCGAGCAACTCAACAGCCTGATGTACTTCAACGACATTCACTCCGGCCTCTGGATCGCGAAAATGGGCGAGCCCAAATTTCAAGGCTCAACCAGCGCTCCTCCGGTCCGCAAAAGCGAGCACACCATTCACTAAACGACCGTAGGGGAGTCAGGGCACCGGGAAAAGAGGGGTGCCCCACTTCTCGCCTTTTTTGCGAGAAGTGGGAATGCGACATTTGCGAGAAGTGGGACCGATTCACCCCCGCCCCGGAGCGTTCTCCAGAATTGTCTCCGTAGCGGCATCCCAATAAACTTTTCTGCCCGACCAGTACGACTGCCCCGCCATAATGCAGGCGACAGAGTGCGCGAAACCCTCATGAACTGACGCATTCGGCTGCCTCCGCGAACGCATGCAATCGAACCAGGTAGCCATGTGCTCGAGCGAAAGATCGTCAATCCCCATCGGCGGAATCTTTTTCTCGCCCGGCAGAAGAACGTATTTCGAAGCCCGCTTCTCGTCGATATCCGCATCATCTTCGTGCGTACCTTTTTCTTCGACCACCTGATATCGCGGGCTGCCTTCGCCGCCAATGTTAATCAGCGTGGCTTGCTTTCCCATGTAGCGCGAAAAACTCGGCGCGTCATTGCCGAAGCTCGTCGAATAACTCACCAGAAATCCTTTCGGATACTCGAGCAGCGCCTGAAACGTATCAGGATTTTCCCGCCCGTCGTGCCAGGCCAGCACACCGCCATGCGCCATCACTGACTTCGGAGCGCTCTCATTCATGAACCAGTGCACCAGATCGATGCCGTGACTCATCCACTGATCCGCAATTCCGCCGGAAAATTCCTTGTACAGCCGGAACTCAAAATAAAGCTGCGGATCGAATGCCCGCGCCGGTTTCGCCAGCAGCCATGCGTTCCAATCCGTATCCTGCTCCCGCAGTTGCTTCACCTCCTCGCGCCCGCGCCAGCGCGGCCCGTGATAGTTCCACACAATCTCAATTTTGCTGACGTCGCCCAGTGCGCCGCTCTGTACGACATCGTGTGCGGCCCGCGGATAAGGCTCGCTCCGATGCTGCGTCCCCACCTGCACAATCGATTTGGAGTGAAGCACCGTGCCGCGTGCTGCCTTAGCTTCCGCTAGCACATTCCCCATCGGCTTTTCGACGTATACGTCCTTGCCTGACTCCACTGCCAACTTTAGTAGAGGTGAATGCGAATGATCCGGAGTTGAAATCAAGACGCCATCGATATCCGGCATCGCCAGTAGTTCCTCGAAATGCTGCAACGCTCGCGGGGGCCGGCCGTAATAGCCGGCATTGGTAGCCGCGGCCTTCTCCCGGTTCACTTTCCACAAGTCGCAGACCGCCGTCATCTCAACGTTGTGACTCGACTTCAGCTTCGACGCGATCAGATCGAGTTCCTCGCCGCGGCTCCCAATTCCCACGTGCCCCAGCGAAATGCGGTCATTCGCCCCAACAATCCTCTCGTACGACAGCGCCGTCCGCGGCAAAACTGCGCCCGTGGCGATTACCGCCGCCGACTTGCTCAAGAATGCCCGTCGATTCATACCCTTGGAATCACTCATTGCATCTCCGATCGAGGTCTGCTCCGATCGCGTCATTGTAATGCTTCACGGCCAGCCGCATCCGCCGCGGCCAGCATTCTCAGTCCCGGCGCGCCATAGTAGAATTTACGTCTTATTGGCATCGGCTGAATCTAAGCATTTTCGCGGCAGTGCGGCAGTTGCGAAGCCTGCCCCGGGTCCCGGCTTTCTATGTGGCTAGTCCGATTGGCGCTCCGGCGCCCATACACCATCGCGGTGTCGTGTCTGCTGATACTGATCCTCGGCGTGCTCTCGCTGACGCGCATGACAGTCGACATCTTCCCCGTGATCAATATTCCGGTGGTTGCGGTGGTGTGGTATTACCCCGGCCTTTCGGCGCAGGACATGGAGCGCCGCATCGTCCTGATCGCCGAGCGTGCCTACTCGACCACGGTCAACGGCATCTCCCGGATCGAGTCGCAATCCATTCCGGGGATCGGCGTGCTCCACGTGTACTTTCAGCCCGGAGCCGACATTGGCGCGGCCATCGCTCAAATCTCCTCCGTTTCCAGCACGCTCCTTCGCATCGCGCCGCCAGGCACCACGCCGCCCAACGTACTTCAGTTCAACGCCACCAATGTCCCGGTAGCGCAGTTGACCGTCTCCAGCAAGACTCTTTCCGAGCAGCAGATCTACGATTACGGGCTGAACTTCATCCGCATACGCCTCTTCACAATCCCCGGTCTTTCCACACCGGCCCCGTTCGGCGGCAAGGAGCGCCAGATCATCGTCGATATCGACCCGCAAGCGCTGGCCGCCAAGGGCCTCTCCGCCGGCGATGTCGTTACCGCCCTGCAAAGCTCCAACGTGATCCTGCCCGCAGGCGACGCCAGAATCGGCAACACCGATTACGTCGTCCAGTTAAATTCCAGCCCCGACACGGTGGCGCAGTTTGCCCGCATTCCGGTGAAGATTGTGGGGAGCGCTCCCGTCTTGCTGGGCGATGTGGCTCACGTCTCCGATAGCTACGCCGAGCAGCGCTGCATCGTCCATGTCAACGAAAAGCGCGCCACCTACCTCGCCATTCTGAAGCACTCCGACGCCTCGACCCTGGCTGTTGTCGAAGCCACGCGCGACGCCTTGCCCATCATCAAGGCCACGGCCCCTCGCGGCATGGATCTGAAGATCGACTTCGATCAATCTGTCTTTGTGCGCGCCGCTATCGTCGGAGTCGTGCGCGAGGCGATCCTCTCCTCCATCCTCGTCTCCCTGATGATCCTCATGTTTTTGGGAAGCTGGCGCAGCGTGATTGTTGTCTGTACCTCTATCCCCCTCGCCATATTCACCGCCATTATCGGCCTGAACCTGAGCGGTGACACCATTAACATCATGACGCTCGGGGGGCTGGCGCTCGCCATCGGCATGCTGGTGGATGACGCTACCGTCGAGATCGAGAACATCAACCGCAACTTCGATATGGGCAAGCCTCTAACCGTGGCCATTCTCGACGGCGCCAGCCAGATCGCCGTCCCCGCCATCGTGGCCACGCTCTCCATCTGCATCGTATTTTTCCCTGTCGTTCTGCTGTCCGGCGCTTCGAAATATCTCTTCACGCCGATGGCCTTGTCGGTGGTTTTGGCCATGCTCGCGTCTTACGTTCTTTCGCGAACGCTGGTGCCCACTCTGACTCGAATTCTGTTTGAAGGCCACCGCGAATTCGACGAACTCAAGAAAGAAAGTCCCGGATTGGTCGGCCGTCTGAACCACAAGCGCGAACACGCTTTTGAAAAACTGCAGGCCATATACGGCAGTGCTCTCGAACTGGTGCTGCATCACCGCGTCTTCGCCCTCTGCGTCTTCGTGCTGATGTTCGCCGTGACCGGTGTGCTGCCTTTCCTCATTGGCACCGATTTCTTCCCCAGCGTCGACGCCGGACTGATGAAGCTTCACGTACGTGCCCCGGTCGGCACTCGCATCGAAGACGCCGAGCAGATGCTGATGAAAGTTGAGGGCCGCATCCGCGACATCATCCCCGCCGACGAAATCGACACCATCAACGACATGCAGGGCATTCCCACGTCCTACAATCTCGCTTTCGTCGGCACTGACAACGTCGGCGACATGGATGCCGATGTCACCATCGCGCTCAAGCCGCACCATCACCCCACCGCAAATTACATGGAGAAGATCCGCCAGCAACTGCCCCACGAATTTCCCGGATCGAGTTTCTATTTCCAATCCGCCGACATCGTCAGCCAGGTGCTGAACTTCGGCGTGCCCTCGCCCGTTGATATTCAAGTCGAAGGTCCGAACCTCGACGAGTCCTACAAAATCGCGCGGGACCTCAGCGATCAACTCCGCACCGTTCCCGGCGCCGCCGATGTCCACATCAAGCAGGCCATCGGCTATCCCGCGTTGCGCATCAACGTCGATCGCGAAAAGGCCGCTCAACTCGGCCTCACCGAGCAGAACGTAGCCAACAGCATGCTGATCTCGCTCTCCTCCAGCGCGCAGATCGCTCCCTCGTACTTCTTGAATCCGATCAACAACGTCAACTACACCGTTTCCGTGCGCATCCCGCCGCAGAACTTCACCTCTGTCCAGACGCTGATGAACACGCCGCTGAGTCTTCCCGGATCGGCCACTCTTCTGCAACCCGCGTCCACGCTTCAGACTCAGCCCGTCCCCGAGCCACAGTATGAAATTCTCGCCAACGTCTCGCGCGTAGAACCCACGTCGGTTCCCTCGGAAGTGAGTCACTACACGGTGCAGCGCGTGATCGACATCAATGCCAACATCCAGGGCCGCGACCTGGGATCGGTGGTCAGTGGGATGCAAAAGAAAATCGACGCCTTCGGAAAGCTGCCCGCCGGAATGCGCATCACGGTGCATGGCCAGTACGAAGTCATGAACGAATCCTTCCGCAGCTTGCTGCTGGGCCTGATTCTCGCCATCATCCTCGTCTATCTCCTCATCGTCGTCCTCTTTCAGTCATGGATCGATCCGTTTATCATCATGTTCGCGGTGCCTGGAGCGCTCATCGGCATTCTATGGATGCTCGCCCTCACCGGCAGCACGATCAACGTTGAATCTTTGATGGGCTCAATCATGGCCGTCGGCATCGCCACCTCGAACTCGATCCTGATCGTGAGTTACGCCAATGACGCTCGCATCGAAAAAGGCCGCACGCCCGAAGAAGCCGCGCTGGAGGCCGGAAAGACCCGCCTGCGCCCCGTGCTCATGACCGCGCTCGCCATGATCATTGGCATGGTCCCCATGGCCCTCGCCCTGGGCGAGGCTGGAGAGCAGAACGCTCCCCTCGGCCGCGCTGTTATCGGCGGCTTGCTCATGGCCACAGTCGTGACTCTCTTTGTCGTGCCGGTCATCTACAGCTTGCTGCGCCGGAATTTCCCCACGCGTCACTTGCTCGACGCCAAGTTCATCGCCGAATCTCAAGGGGAAGAATTCCGCGCCGAGGAGGCCCACTAGTGTCTGACGCGCAAGGTCGCCGCCGCGGATCCGCCTGGCTCTACATCGGCGGAATCCTCGCCGTGATCGTCGCGGCCGTGATGGCCTTCGTCCTCTTCACCCGCCAGCGGGGCCACGTCGAGGCCGCGACCGAGCAACTGAAGACGGAGCAGCAGAAAGGTCTATCGGTCGATACTGCGGTCGCTCACCGAGTCGCCGGTTCCGACACCGTCCGTTTAATCGGTGAAGCGCGTCCCTTCCAGAGCGCCATCGTCTACGCCAAAGTCAGCGGCTACATGCGCAGCATCAGCGTGGACAAAGGCGACGCCGTGCGCGCGAATCAGGTGATCGCGGTCATCGAATCGCCGGAAATCGACAAACAATTTCAAGCTGCAGTCGCGGACGCCCACAATAAAGAGCTGATCGCCAATCGCGCCGCCACTCTTGTCAAAAAACAGATGATCTCGCAACAGGATGCCGACCAGGCCGAAGCCGACGCCGCCGTCTCCAAGGCCAACCTCGAGCAGATTGGCACGCTCAAGTCTTACGAGGAAGTGCGCGCTCCCTTCTCGGGCATCGTGACCGCCCGCTACGCCGATCCCGGCGCGCTCATCCAGAATGCGGCGACTTCCCAGACCAGCTCGCTGCCGCTCGTCGAAGTCTCCGAGATCGGACGCCTGCGCGTCTACGTCTATGTCGATCAGGCGCACGCTCCGCTAGTCCGCGATGGCGATGCGGTGAAAATTTCCGATCAGACGAGGCCCGGCCTCGAAGTGACCGGCCGCGTGACTCGCACCAGCGGCGCCATCGATCCTAAAACGCGAACGCTCCTGGTCGAAATCGATTTGCAAAACGCGCACAACCAGATCCTCGCCGGCAGTTTCGTGCAGGTCGAGTTGAAGGTGCAGATGCCGCGTTACATCGAAGTCCCGTCGGATGCCCTGATCATTCGTGGCACCCAAACCTTCGTGGCCGTCGTAACGACGGATAACACCGTGAAATTTACTCAGGTTTCCGTCGCCGATCAGACCGGCGAGACAGCAAGGCTGGTCAACGGAATCGAAGAAGGCGAGCGCGTGGCCCGCAATCTAGGCGAACGCGTGCCCGAAGGCGCAGTAGTGCAACCGGTAAATCATTCTGGAACATAGCTTTTTGGGTGGCGCAGCGCTTTCAGCGCTGCGATAGGATCTTTCTTTCCCAACAGGGCATTACCCCCTGAGGGAGGTTTGCTCAACATAATCCGCAAATGGCAAGCACTCGAATCCACGCCCTTCTTCTCCTCCTCCTCTGCTTCGCCGCGAGTCTGCGCGCCCAAGATCAAGGTAAAGAGAAAGATAAGCCCCTCTCCCTCTCCGACTGCTACCAGATGGCCGAGCAGAATCAGCCCGACCTAGCCACCGCCGAAGCGCAGATCCGCGTTGCCGAGGCGCACCTCAAAGAACGGCGCTCTCCTTATTTTCCTCACCTCAGCTTCGGAGCCTCCCACAATCAGCAAACCTACAATTACGCTGCCCTTCCTGGGACGGCGCCCAGCACCTTTGAGGCCCAATACAAGGGCGAACGGTGGTCCAACTCTCCCTACTACTACACCGGCCTGAATTTCAATCAGGATATCTATGACTTCGGACTGACCCGCGGTTCGGTCGCACGAGGCCGCGCTGAGCTCGCTCAGGCGCAGCAGAATCGTGATCGCATTCGCCAGGAAACTCTGCTCAACGTCCGCAACGCGTACTTCGCCGTTCTGGCCGCTCAGGAGCTCGTGCAAGTCCGGCAAGAAACCCTCCAAGACCAGACCAAGCACCTCGAGCAGATCGAAGCATTCTTCGACGTCGGCCGCTCGCCCAGAATCGACGTCACTCGCCAGCAAATCCAGGTGGAGAACGCCAAGGTCGATCTGATCCAGGCTGAATCCGACCTGACGGTCTCCCATGCAGCGCTGGCGACCGCGATGGGCCTGCCCGTGAAGAGCACATTCACGCTCGTCAATGTTCTCGAAACCGCCCAACTCCTCGATCCGATCGATGCTTATCTTGATAGCGCTCAAAAGTTGCGCCCTGATCTGCGCGCTCTCCGCGAAGTGATCCTCGCCGCCCAGGGAGACATCCTTTCCGCTCGCTCCAATTTCAAGCCGCGCCTCAATTTCTCCAGCTTCGCTGACTTTCAAAACCTGAAGTTTCCCCTGGTCTGGAACCTCGGCTTCGGCGAGAGCCTGCTCCAGCCGCTGCTTTCCGGAGGCTACAATCAGGCCTACCTGACTGAGACCGAGCAAGCCAAAGCCGCCGCCGAGTCGAATCTCAAATCCGCCAGCCTGCAGATCGACCGCGAAGTCTACACCGACTATGCCAACACTACAGTCTCCCAACAGCAGATCGGCCTCGCGATCAAGACCGATCAGGAAGCCCGCGAAAATCTTGCCTTCGCGGAAGGACGTTACTCCGCCGGGGTCGGCAACATCATCGAACTGACCGACGCTGAATTGTTAGCTGCTACTGCCAGCGCTCAGGTTGTTACTTCCCGCTACAACTACCAGCTTTCCTATGGCCGTTTAGAAGTAGCGGCCGGGCAAGATCCCAGCCCATAAGCCGAATCATTTCCCGCTCTCTCCCGTGCACGCATTCGGCGTATAACATGGACTCCGGGCCAATCTAGCTCGTGCATCCCGGCATCCAGGAGGTGCCCATGCCGCAATCAAGACGTCAGTTGCTCACCATCTTTGCTGGCGCTACCGGAGTTCTCGCCGCCACGCCGATTCTGGTTTCCGCCTTGCAGCGTGCGCCGCAGCCCATACCTTCTCCCAATGCTCCCAATCAGAACTTTCCTCCTGGCCTCGACGGCCCGGTGAACCGGCCGGAGTCAGACCATAAGGAAGTTGATCCGAGAAGGCAGCAGGAGATCAGAATCGACATTCAGAAACTCTACGACCTGGCGGCGGAACTCAGAGACGAAACCGGGAAGACCGATCTGAATTCCACCCTGCCAGTGACGCTGGTCAAGAAGGCACAGGAGATCGAAAAGCTCGCGAAGAAAATCAAGGATCTCTCCAAGGGCTAGCGTGCCGCTTGTTCGATGGGCCGGGTTACGGCTGTGATAATCGGGCGCAATCGAGCGCGGGCTGGCAATGTAGACCAGGCTCGCGTAGCGCATCATCATGCAATCAACGCAACAATTCTTTACTCGCTTGCGACGATCCTTGACGCGATTTCGGGGTATGTTTGTCTGTTGCTCTGGTGGTGGAGGTGCTTTGTGCGGCGCTCCAGCATTTGTCTCGTAGTTCTCCTCTTCCTCTCTTCCCTTCATGCCGCGATCGCGGCGCAAGCGCCGCAATCGCTTCCTGACGCGCCCGGGCCAGCGCCTGCGCCCGCGCAGTCTGCTGCGCCGGACACTGTGATCCGCTCGACCGTGCGGCTGGTGCAGGTCAGCGTGGTGGTCGAGGACAAAAAAGGAAATCCAGTTACCGATCTCAAGCCGGAAGACTTCACTCTGCTGGATGACGGAAAACCGGAGCACATCGCTTTTTTTACCGCGCCCGCGCCGCCCGGGGCAACCGCGAGTCAGCCCGTGCAGCGCGCCAGCCTGCTGCCTCCAAATGCGTTCACCAATCGTTACGATCTGAAGGGACAGGATCCGCCCGGAGCTGTCACCGTGGTGCTGTTCGATGCGCTCAACACCGCCCCGCAGGATCAGAGCTTCGTGCGCAAAGAGGTCATTCACTTTCTGCAATCGCTCAAGCCGCAGGATCACGTGGCCGTCTACGGGCTGACCACGCAGTTGCTCATCCTCCACGATTTCACGCGGGATTCTGCGGACCTGGTTGCCGCCGCGCAGCGCTTCAGCCCGAAGGAATTGGCTGCGTTCGATGCGACGCATGTGCCCGACATCGATCTGGTCAGTTTGGGTGCGGACCCGCGGTGGGCGATGCTGCAAAACTCGTTGAACAATGCCAATCAACGAATTGCTGACCAATTCACGCTGAATCGCGTCTCCATCACCGTGGATGCCATGGGCGAGATTGCGAACCATGTCACCGGAATTCCCGGCCGCAAGAGTCTGGTATGGATTTCGGGAGGGATGCCCATTCAAAACAGCTTGGCGCATATCGGCAAGCCCGGTTATCGCGAAGCGCCGGGAGTAGCGGATAGGGACACGGCGAACCGCTTGCCCCAGGCCAATCGGGAGTTGGGAAAGTTCGACGACCTGGTCAAAGAGGTTGCGGATACGCTGAACCGCTCCAATATCTCGATCTACGCGATCGATGCAAAAGGCGTCGAACTGGATCCCACGATGGACGTCCAAGGGCGCGGACGCCGGATGACCGATCAGGTGCGCGACACTTCGGTTCTGAATGCCGAGCAGGATGCGCGCGATGCATCAAAGTTGCTGGCGGATCGCACCGGCGGTCTGGCATCTTTCGGAAACAATGACATTCGCCAGGCCGTCCGCCGCGCGTTTGACGATGGACGTTTCGCCTACAACATCGCTTTCTATCCCAGCCACGGCCAGTGGGATGGCAAATTCCGCAAGCTCAAGATTCAATCCAGGGAAGGTCTGCGCCTGCGCTACCGCTCCGGCTATTACGCGACGCCCGAGCGTAGCGATCCGAAAGAGGCGATTGCCGAGGATCTCCAGCGAGCCGCAGATAGCCCGCTGGACGCCACCAATCTGGGTATGATTATCACCGCCAAGTTGTCGAAGCCGGATCCGCGCACCGTCGAGCTTCACATCGGCTTCGACCCCAAGCAGCTTCTCCTGCAAAATTCTGGCGATCATCGCAAAGGCGCCGTGGACTTGCTTTTCGTGCAGCGTGACGCATCGGGTCAGAAAGTGTCTGCCGAGGAGCAGCACCTCGATCTGAACCTGGAGGAAAAGAAGTACGAATACCTCTCCAAAGCTGCCATGGTGCTGGATCGACACCTGACCATAGCGCCGCAATCAACCGAGCTTCGCGTGGTGCTGCGCGATGCGGGTTCCGGCTCTCTGGGGTCAGTCACGATGCCGGCGACGGCGTTCCTACCAAAGAACGATAATGCGCCAACTTCAGTGAAGCCGCAGCCAAACTGATTTCAGCGATTTCAAGGCACTGCTATAGGGACGTATTCCTGACGGAACCGCAGTTCCGTTCCTGGAAATCGTTTCTCAGCTCCTTTCGTGAGCTCCACCTTTAACGGATGACGCTTGCCGTCGACCAGCAGCGGCGTGAACCCGATGGTGTAGCGAAGATGAAGTTGCAGCAGAATGTAGTCGAGCGCCGCGGAAAATAGCCTCGGATCAATCGTCGAATAAAACTGTCCTCCGGTCTCATGACTGTAGTAGTGGACAAGATGAAATACTTCGCCATCGTGGAACATGTCTTCGGCATTGTAAGGGGAGCCGTTATCATTCATGCCGAAAACCACCCCTGAGGTTTCCAGCACATCTTCAATAATGCGGTGCGCTGCATCCTCGTGGGTGCCACAGTGGTCGCCGTGTGGGAAGCGGCGCGATGCGTTCTCGTGGGCGCCACAGTCGTCGCCGTACAGAAAAAGGAAGACAGGCAGGCGCTGCGGTTTGTCTTGATGCACATCTTCCAAAACCATCCGGATCATTTTCTGCATCGCTACTTCGCCCGTTCGATTTTCGCCTGTGATCGGAGGTCCGCTGATCACGCGGTCGATCGCCGCCACCGCCGCACTCGGATCGCGGCTGGCAGGCAGGTCGATCGAAGCCGTCCCGTCACCGCACCAATGTGCGACGCCGATCGCGTCATCAATGTGCAGCCCGTTCAGCGCTGGCCTGAGAAGTTGCGTCTTGTTGCGCAGAAATCCTGAATTCCACTCCGGCGGATCTCCCATGTTGCATTGCACGATCAGCCACAATGCAATCGGACGAGTCTCGTAATGTGCCCCTATGTCGAAGCTGCGGATCGGCATCTCATGGCCGTTGTCGAAGACGCGAAGGTCTTCCTTTTTCAGATCGGTGAGAAGCGCTCGCGTATGTAAGGATTTCTCTTTGATGTCGGCAATGACATCGACCAGCACGAGTCGAGTGTCCGCTCGAAACATAGGGACCTGGGTTGATGGCGTCTGCGAGGATGCCGGCAATACGCTACACGCCATCAGCGTTAGCAGAGCGATGCGCTTCCACGCTGCAAATCTCATGGCGACGTAATGTTACACCCGGAATACGCTCAAAGCTGTGACGGGGCCCCCAGTCGGCTGCGAGGAGACTGTAGACCTAATGACTCTCTGGCACACCTGTTGAGTCCGCGCGGGGAATCGAAAAATCAGTCGGGTCATGCGAACCGGAATATGACTGACTTCCGTGCCGGCTGCGTTGCTGTTCGGCCAGCGCGTTGAGGCGGGCAAACGTCGCCCGCTCCTGCTCGGCCTTCTCCGGCAAATTCGCCCTTGCATAAGCCTTGGCCAGATTGAAGTGCACCTCGGGACTATTCGGCGCCATCTTGCTGGCCGATTCTAGTTCCTGTAGCGCTTTCTCTTGCTGCCCGAGTTCCAACCAGCTTCGTCCGAGCAAGTAGTGCGCTTCCGCAGAATCGTTGGCCAGTTCCACGGCGTGCTGCGCGGAAGGCAAGGCATCGGCAGGGCGATGCGTTTTCAGTGCGATCGACGCCAGCCGCACGTAAGGCAATTCGCTGTTCGGGGAAATCGCTATTTCCTGGCGAAGTTGCAATTCCGCGTCTTCGTACTGAGACATCGCGGCGAGGCCGGTTCCGTACGCGTAGTGCAGGAACGGCGTTGCCGGGTACTGCCGCAATAAGGACTGCAGCCTCGGGAACGCTTCATCGTATTTGCTGGCTTGCAGCAGCGCGGAAATGTCGCCCGCAGTTCGAATCAGATTGCTCTTCGACGCTTCCACTTGCTGCGGCAAAAGAGGAATGCGCAGCAGCGTCATACCGAGCGCGAACTGAATTTCCTGCGCGCGCGGGCCGATGGCCGTTTCAGAGGCCAGCAAGTCCCTTGCGCGATCAAACTCGGAGTTCTGAATCAGCAGAGTTGCCAGCCGATATTTCGCTAGTTGCACCGACTCCGCTCTCCCGCTGAGCCCCAGGTCCTCGCCGCGCTGCAGGTGAATGCGCGCGTTGCTGTAATCCTTCGTCTCGAACTCCGACAGACCCATGACCGCCCAGGCCGTGCCGTTGTTAGGTTGTCGCGCGACGCAGGCCTTGAGCGCAGCGATCGCCTCGGAATAATTTTCGGCGGAATACAAAAGCATGGCGCCACGACACTGGCCTTCATCGTCGCGATCTGCGGATGCAGGACCGTTTGAGTTCGTCTGCGCAACTTTCCCCGAGACGGGAGCCGTCTTGAGCGCATACATTTCCACGATCCGCGGCTCCCGCACCAGGCTCTCGGCCGCGTGAGGCGCATCCTGCGAATGGCGCGAGCGGCCCTCCAGCGAACGGATTTCGATGACGGGAAGTGTGCTCGCCGGAGAAATCTTCACCTCTGCTTTTTGCTGCTGCAGCGCTTCGTCATATCTTCCGGCCCGGGCCAATGCGATTCCGAAACCGTAATGCAGGTATGGAGTGTTGGGATACCGATCTACGAGCGCTCGAAACGAGTCGAGCGCTTTCGCAGAGTCTGGTTGCGCCAGCAGCGCGGCAGTCTCGCCCGCCGCCTGCACCAAGGCATCTTGCGAAGGATCGACTTCCTGCGGTAAAAGCGGGACCCGCAACAGCGATAGTCCAAGAGCGGCCTTCACATCTGCCGGCGCGTGATCCGCGAAGGCGGAATTCAACAGGGAAGCGGCCTTCGTGAATTCCCCGCTACGATTCAACAACAGCGCCAGATGGTAGGCCGACACGCGCGCAATCTCAGGATCATCGCCAGCCCCGAGTTCCCGCCCCTTCTGCAGGTCCGCCAGAGAATTTTCGTAATCACGAGTCTCAAATTCGCAGAGCCCGAGAAAATTCCACGCCGGCCCGAACGCCGGATCGAGTTGCACAACTTTCTTGAGAGCAGGAATCGCCTCGGCGAAGCGGTCCGCGTCGTACTGCAAAGTTCCCAGGTACCACCAGCCCTCTTCCCAGTCGGCCCGCATCTCCACCGCGCGCCGATAATCGCGAATGGCCTCGCCGGAGTTCCCGGCCTCCCGCGCCGCAGCCGCGGCCTTGGCGTCGGAATCAAAACTCTCGTTGGCTTGGAGTGAGCTGTCTTGGGCCGCTAACGGAGAGATCAGTAAGAGCGCCAACAAAGCGCTGCGGACTGGCGGGACCGGAACTTTACGGAGACAAAACATGGGTCGAGTGGCCTGCGTGATATTATCGCCCTTCGAAAGCGTTCTAACCGGTCAAAGTTTCCGTGAATAAGGCCCTGTATGATCTCTCTCGCCGGAAATTTCTGCGCCTTTCCTGCGGTCTTGCCGGCTGCTTTCCGCTAAGAAACTTACGCCTCCTCGGCGCTGCAGCACCTTCCTTCGCCTTCGAAGAAGTCCCTCCATCGCGCAGTGGCATCGCCTGGGTGCACACCGCCGGCAAGTCGCCGGAAAAATATTTGCCGGAAACCAGCGGGGCCGGCTGCGCTTTCTTCGATTACGACAACGATGGCTGGATGGATATTTATCTGGTCAATAGCGGTAAGTGTGATTTCTACAATCCTCCGCACCCGCTGCGTAACGCGCTCTATCGCAACAATCGCGACGGCACCTTCACCGACGTTACCGAGAAGGCCGGCGTGGCTGGTGGTGGATACGGCATGGGCGTGGCCGTCGGAGACTACGACGGCGACGGCTTTCCCGACCTTTACGTAACCCAGTACGAACGCAGCATCCTCTATCACAATAACGGCGATGGCACTTTCACCGACGTCACCAGTAAAGCAGGAGTCTCCGCCCCAGGATGGAGTTCGAGCGCGGTGTGGTTCGATTACGACAACGATGGCCGCCTCGACCTGTTCGTCTGCCAATTCGCCGAATTCAATAAGACCATGAGCTGCGGCATCGATAGCGGCGGCATGCACCACTACTGCATTCCCCGCATCTTCAAGCCGCGCCCGAGCTGGCTGTTTCACAACAACGGCGATGGAACATTCACCGACGTGAGCCGCGAAACCGGCATCGCCGATCATCTGGGCAAAGCCTGGGGCGTCGTCGCCACCGACATAAACAATGACGGCCGCATGGATCTCTTCGTCACCAACGACACCGTGGCGAATTTCTTGTTCCTCAATCGCGGCGGCCGCTTCGAAGAGGTCGGTCTCGCCGCCGACGTCGCTTATAGCGCCGAAGGCCGCGCCCGCTCGGGCATGGGAGTCGATTCCGCCGACTTCAACCAGGACGGCTGGATGGATCTTTTCGCCGCCAACATCGACGAGGAGATTTTCTCGCTCTATCAGAACAACCGCGACGGAACCTTTGACGATGTGGCCATGCCCGCGGGCATCGGCATGGCCACCCGCTGGCTCAGCGGCTGGGGACTCAAGTTCTTCGATTACGACAACGACGGCGAGTTAGATCTCATCCTCTCCAACGGTTTTCCCGATGATCTCGTCGAGCAGTTGTCCCACCAGGTCACGTATAAGGAGCCGCTCTTGCTCTTTCAGAATCAGGGCAAGGTCTTTAAGAACGTGAGCGACCAGGGGGGGCCGGTTTTTGCGAAAACATTCGCTGCGCGGGGGCTGGCAGTAGGCGATTTCAATAACGACGGCGCGGTCGACGTTCTGATTGCAACCAATGACGGCCCTCCCCTTCTGTTGCAGAACAAAGTCGGCAGCCAGAATCACTGGCTGGGCGTTCATCTGGTCGGCCGCAAATCGAATCCGGATGCGGTCGGAGCGCGCATCACCTACCAGGCCGGCGACCTGAAACGCGAACGCATGAAGGTAGGTGGAGGAAGTTTTCTCTCGTCCCATGATCCGCGGGTCGTCCTGGGCATCGGCAAGCGTTCGAAATTCGACTGGATCGACGTGAACTGGCCCCAGCCCGGCGGGGAAGTGGAACGTTTTACCAGGCTTCCGCTGGACCGTTATATCCGAATCGTCGAGGGAACCGGGAAGTGGGAGTAGACTCTCGCAGCTTTTTGCTCCGCACTTACTCCGGGCCAGACGCACCAAGAATGGCAACACCCTGAAAATCGTTCCCGAATGCCCCCGAAAGCGGCAGCTCCCATCGAGAAATCTGCTTCTAAGGATCGATTTGCTCTGACCTCGTCTCCAGCCTATACGCGGAACCATAGATACATACCTGTTAAAGAACATCGCGAAATAGAGAAGTTAGTAGCGGCGAGTCCGGAGAACTCTCCCATTCTTCATAGATTCCGCACTGGTGCCTGCCTGCATTGTTCAATTTTGCAGCGTTTTTAGAATATCGTTATTTCCTCTGAGAAAAATCGTTTTTTTGCTTGACAACGATTGCTCATAGGAACTAGAAATGCACCCCGTAGTGGTTTCACATTAGTGGGGAACTACTACGCGCAGCGACAGAGAGCTCTTTTGGGGGAGCACACGGATGAAAACTGTACGTACAGAAAAAACGCCAAGCGGATCCTTGATGATTCGCTGTTTCCTGCTTTCCTTGCTGATGCTGGCGATTCCGCTAGCCTTACACGCCCAACAATATTCCGGCACCATCACCGGTACGGTGACCGATACCTCCGGCGCCTCCGTACCCGGAGCCACCGTCACCGCCATGAACACGGGCAACGGATCTACCTACAACGCGACCACCAGCGACCAGGGTGTGTACATTTTTGCGCAGCTCCCCGTCGGCACCTATCAGCTGACCATCAAGAAAGCCTCCTTCAAAGAATTCGTCGCTAAGGACGTTGAGGTCCACACCTCGACCACCACCGACATCAGCACGAAGCTGGACGTTGGAGCGGCTTCCGAGACCGTCACCGTAGAAGCCAGCGACGTGCAGGTTGAGACCAGTCAGGCCGCCGTCGGCGAAGTCGTCGAAGGCACCCAGGTCCGCGAACTGCCTCTCAACGGAGAGAACTTCATCGGCCTCGTGACCCTGTCGCCTGGCGTTTCCCAAGCCAACAGCTTCAATAGCCGCGACAAAGGATTGCTCGGTGGCAGCGACTTCTCGGTTAACGGCAACCCTTACACCAATAACTTGTTCCTGGTGGACGGCGTCAACAACAACGACGTGGGTTCGAACCGTACGATTCTGGTCTATCCCTCGACCGACGCCATTGCCGAATTCAAGATGGTTCGCAACTCCTACGGTCCGGAATATGGCCAGGCCTCCGGCGCTATCATCAGCATCACCACCAAGAGTGGTGAGAACCAGTTCCACGGCGGCTTCTTCTACGCTGGCCGCAACGATGCGTTGGACGCCAACGACTGGTACTCCAACCACTCGGCTCACCCAGTGAAAGCGGAACTTCGCCGGAACGACTGGGGCTATCACATTGGCGGTCCGGTCATTAAGAACAAGCTTTTCTTCTTCTGGGGACAAGAATGGGATCGCGAAGTTCGCGGCAGCCCGCAATCTGCTTGCGTGCCTACGGCAGCCGAACAAGGCGGAGACTTCAGCCAAGGTTTCGCGGGAGCATCCGCACCAACAGCAACCAATACGGGCGGGACGCTCGCCACGGATCAGTGTGGCGCGAACCAGCCCGCTAGCTGGGTTGGCCCTGTGGGCAGCGCAGTTTATACGTCTACCATCCCGGTAGCGCTACAGGCGGCGGGGAATCCTTTTAAGCTTGCCGCCGTCGATCCAGCCGGCGCTCTGCTCGGCCAGTTCTATCCACTTCCCAACCAAGCGCTCTCTGGCGGCACCAACTGGTTCGAATCGGAACGCGTCTCACCGTCCTGGAGCGAGATCAACGGCCGCGCTGACTACGATTTGACGCAGAAGCACCGCGCCACCTTCCGCTGGACGCAAGATACCTGGAAGGTGCCCGGTCCGGCCCCCGGCCAGTTCTGGGGAGACGCCATCTTCCCGACCGTAAGTTCGGATTGGAGCCAACCCTCTAAGAGCGTCATGGCCAAATTGACTTCCCAGTTGAGCAGCAGCATGGTGAACGACGTTGAGTTCGGCTACGGCCACAACGCCATCGTCACCACGCTCTCCCCTGGATCCGTAGGATTGGTCAATCAAACCAACGCCGCCATTCCGACCGCCTGGCCCAGTTCGTTGAAGCAGCCCGGAGCCTACGTCGACGGCGGTGGCGCATGGGGAGGTTTGAATCCTTACGGTGGTGGCCCCGCTGGCGCACAGACGATGTGGACCATTGCCCCCTACGGCAACCACGAAGATCTGTATGCCATTCAGGACAACATCTCGAAGGTTCGCGGCAATCACTTGTTCAAAGCTGGCGTTTATTACAGCACGAACAAGAAAATCGAATACAACAACGGCGGCAATGACCGTCCGGCCATTCCGACCGGCGGCAACAGCGTCCGGGTCCAGACCAACAACCCCCTGGCCAATCTACTTGTGCCGGGTTTGAACACTACCCTTGATCCGACTGGAGCTGGGCAAACCTTCAACACCAGCGAAAATAGCGTCAACGGTCTGGCTCAGGTCGGCTGGCACGACTTCGAGTGGTACTTGGGCGATACCTGGAAGATCAGCCACAACGTAACCTTCAGCTATGGCTTCCGGTGGTCGTTCTATCGCGAGCCTTTCGGCATCGACAACAAGTGGGCGAATTTCAGCCTCGCCGATTGGAGCGCGTCGGAAGCCGCTGCGAATCCTTCCGATGCCTGTAACGGCATTGTGATCGTACCCGGAACCACCCCGTGCGCGTCCCAGAAGGCACTTTTGTCGTCGCTCGGTGTCTCCCTGCCCCTTTCTAACGGAACGCCGGGAGCCAATCGCTCTCTGGTGAACAACAACAACCACACCATTGCGCCTCGTATCGGCATCGCCTGGGATGTGATGGGTGATGGCAAAACCGCCATCCGCCTGGGTGTCGGGCAGTTCTACCAGCGCGAGCTGGTGGGTATTGATGAGAGCTTGGCGCACAACGCTCCGTTCGTCATCAACGCCAACGATACCCGTACCTTGGAGACGCCTGCACCCTTGGCTAATCCATCGGTATCGCCCAGCGCAGCCAAGAATCCCCGGGCAGTGGTGCCCAACAGCTGGCAGTGGAACGTTTCCGTGGAGCGGCAGTTGGCTCGCAACACCTCCCTGGAAATCGGCTACGTCGGCAACAACGGCATCCACCTTACCTCCATGGCGGATTTGAACCGTGTGAACCCGAACAATTGGATCTACGGTGCTTTCCTGGGCGGGAATGGCCCGAACGCCAGCGTGACGAACATCGATTCGCTGCGCTCCGCTACCAACTTCGGAACCATCGGCGAGTTCGCTCGCGCAGGCTCCGCCAGCTACCATTCGCTGCAGGCCTTGTTCCGTTCCCGCGTCGGCAGCCGCTCCAGCTTCCAGGCGTCCTACACCTGGTCGCACTCGATCGGCGACGTCGAACTGGATAACTCTTCCGGCAGCGTCAACCAGGAAGCCTTTACCGATTCTGGAAACCCGCGGCTCGACAAGGGCAACACCAATATCAACCGGCCGAATATCTTCGTGGCCAACGAAGTCTTCGACCTGCCCAAATTCGGCCACAGCAACGCCTTCGTACAGTCGGCGCTCGGCGGATGGGAACTCAATAGCATCATCAACGTACAGTCGGGGGCCTCGTTCACCGTCTTTACCAACGGTGTCACGGACGCCAACCATTCGATCAATCCGATGCAGATTCCTGGGGCTGGCCCGTGCAGTTCCGCGGCTCTTTCGAACTGCTACCAGTTGAGCACTTTGACGGGTAGCGGCTTCGGCAACAACCAGCGCGCCGATGCAACAGGAATTGGCTGCAACTCGGGTGCGAGCGGTAACCAACTGCTGAATCCTGCTGCGTTCACGTTAGTCGGATTCAATATTGGAACCGTCGGTACCGCGCACCGCGGCATTTGTACCGGTGCCAATGCCCGCACCGTGGACATGCAGCTGGCGAAGAACTGGAAGATCAAAGAGCGCTATGGAATCAAGTTCAGCTTTGACTTCTTCAACCTGTTCAACCATGCCAACTTCAACAGCGGCAACCTGGAAGGCACTGGTTATAACCCGAGCAGCGTAACCTGCGGCGCCAACGCCTGCAGCCCGACCAACAACGTCATTCAGACCCAGAGTGCGGTGAC
>Ga0075029_100000255_pt1 | contig 29596 bp, 29 predicted proteins | sample LitLauG_LLR_2013_FD_71391 | JGI IMG/M metagenome (GOLD analysis project Ga0075029, IMG submission 71391) | Freshwater sediment microbial communities from North America - Little Laurel Run_MetaG_LLR_2013 | ecosystem: Environmental > Aquatic > Freshwater > Creek > Sediment | place: USA... | reverse complement strand
GTTCTTACCTTGCTCTTCGCGCGATGCCACCGGCCAGTAACCTAGAGCAGACGCTGGGGTATCCGGGCGGTGAGTCTTCACAGGGGAAAGGGGGGGGCCCTAATGGCGCCCGGCGACGACGATCATAAAGGTCCCTGCCTTGGGTACGGGACGGCCCGTCGCTCCCGGCTTCTGCGCCGCAAATTCAGCATGATTGCCTTGAGGCTGACGCTATGCCAGGCTCGCAATGCCAGCCGACCCTCGATGCCTGCCAAAAGAATCGCAGGCAGAACCACTGCGAGTGCGAAAAATGCTCGACGGTGCACGGTTCTGAGGGGCTGAATCATGGCTTATTACGCCCCCGGTGGGGATTCCTTTCCATGGGAGGCTCCGCAATCCCCCGCGCCCACCGCTGCAGGAACATAGGCCAGAAGGCTGCAACTCCGGGCAGAATCAGCAACCGAAAACCAATGCCCGAGCCCTGCGCTTCTGGGTCCAGACGTTGAACTCCAACCCACACGAACAGCACAGCAAATATCAATCCGAGTCCCGCGTAGATCCCCAGAGCGTAGACGAATATTTTTGCAAGAGTTTCAAACATCGCTGCCGTAGACCGGGATCACTGCCCCATTGACGTCTTTGCCAGCATCACCCGCCAGCCACATGATCAGGCTGGCAACCGTCGAAGGCTGAACCCACTTCGAGAAGTCTGCGCTTGGAATGGATTTGCGGTTTGCCGGCGTGTCCATTGTGCCCGGCAAGATCACGTTGGCCGTCAATCCTGCATCTTTGTTTTCCAGCGCTACAGTTCTGATCAGAGAAACCATGGCAGCTTTGGAAGCGCTGTACGCACCGACCCCGGCTCCGGGCTCCAGCGCCTGGCGACTCCCAATCGCAATAATGCGACCGCTGCCTGTTTGCCGCAGAGCTGGAATCGTTGCCCGCAGGATCTGAAATACAGAATTCAGGTTCATCTCCAGCATCCGCTCAAAGGTGGCATCGTCGGTGTCCGCGATCGACCGACCTCCTGCGAACCCGCCAACCGTGTGTACCAGAACATCGAGCCTTCCGAAACGCGCGACCACTTGACCCACCAATCCTTGAGCGCCCTCGCGGCTCGCAATTTCCGCAGGCAACGCCGTGAAACTCGTGCTGCTGAAATCGGATTGTTGTATTTTTCGCGATGTACCGATCACGGTCGCACCCGCATCGAGAAAGGCCTGGGTTACATAGGTTCCGAGTCCCCCGTTTGCGCCGGTTACGAGTGCGACCTTACCCTGCATGGAAAGACTCCGATCTCATTGGCCATCAGATTCCGACAATCCGAAAAGGTTACTGCCCTGTGTTGAAAAGGAAGCGTAACTATCAGCTTTAACCGCGTCTCGCTTGCGGACCAGCAGAATATAGAAAATCAAGCCAACCACGCAAATCAACGCCAACTCGGTTAAGTACAGATAGAGGCCCGGCAATGTCGTCTTGATACTTCCGGTCAGGCCACCCGCGATAGAATCACCTGCGCTGTGCACAAGGGCAGCCGGCCAAAAGCTTCGTGTTCGCAACGTCAGCCATGCCATGAAGAACGATGCCGCCACCAACAGGATCGGAGAAAGTATGAACGTTCCAAGGTAGCGATTCTCAGGATAGTTGTAACCGGCCAACAGCACGGGCAAATGCCAAAACGACCACAGCGCCCCCAAACAAATAATCCCCTTGGACAATCCAAGACGCTCGATCAACCGTCCCTGAAGGTATCCGCGCCACCCCAGCTCTTCGCCCACCGCAAAAATCAACGCCACGAATGAATAGGCCGTCGCCGTTACGGCGACGTTGCAAAGGAACGTCGGCCAAGTCTGTTCTCCTCGACCTAACAGCCAACGCCCGCCCGACACCTGAACGCCGGCAGTGGAGAACTGAAACCATGCGGACCGCCCCCAACCCATCCAGATGAAGATCGCAATCTGGCCAAAGGCAACCAGAGTGGGTATCAACACGGCATAGGGCACGAACGCAAGCGTGCGCCAATTCGCCCTCCACAAAACATCCTCGCGAGCCGATTTGTAGAACGCCATCAGGAGAAGAACCCCAAGGGCGGGCGTCATCATCGCGGCAACCAGCCAGGGTACGATCGCAGAATTGTCGAAGTTGCCGTGAACCAAATGGATTCCGGCGACTTGCAAGATCCAGCTTGCAGCAAATATGCCGATGCAATAGACGAAGACCCTTGACCGCTTGGTCATCGTTGCCCCCTACGACTGATTCCTGATCAGCCACTCCCGAATGAGAGTCAGGACAGCGAAATAGGTTTCACGATCGAGGGTCGACTGCCCGACGATCCCACGCATTGACGTGTACCGAAGTTTGGGGCGGTAATAAACGGTCAGTCGCAGGTTAAAGCTGCCCAGCCTGATGGCATTCACGAGGCCGAGAACGGGACGAGCCAGGAACTAAAGGCAAGATCAGCTCTAGACTGGGCTCGTCAGGCTCCTTGCCGACAATCTGTCCCTCTAGTTTCGCGCCTTTCGCTGCGGCTCGACAAGTTCCCCTCGAGGCCAACCTTGCAAAGCGGCCAAACCCGGCGGACAATCGTGGAGATGCGAACATCAACGCGGCACCGCGCCGGCGGTGGGTCGAAGCCTGGTCCGGCCACTTTTTCGGCGGGTGCCATCACTGTGGTTTCGCTGGCCAACCCACGCGAAAAATTCTGGGGCGTGGTCCTGAATCTTTCTCCGGAAGGACTGAGCATGGGCGGCATCGAGCTGGCTTCGTTCGAAGACGTTACCTCGATGGTCAAGAGCGGTGAACCATTTTCCCCGGCGGTAGTGTTCTTCCCCATGCACCGCATTGAGCGCATCGAGTTGGACTGCGCTGAGGGACGCCTACCTTCGCTTGCCGAGCGCTTTCAGTCGCGCACCGGAATCACCGCGGTGAAGATGCTGGCCATCTGCCGCGCGGCCGCTTCCGGACCTTCCGCGCCGCGAGGACTGGCGTGAAGCTCTCGCAAATCTTTACCGCGCCCAACCAACTCACGCTGCTGCGGATGATTTTTGTTCCGTTTATCGTGATCCACCTGGTGGAAGGCCGCTACCTGTGGGCGTTGTGCGTCTTTGTTGCAGCGGGATTCAGCGATGGGCTCGACGGCCTGCTGGCCCGCAAGCTGCATCAGCAGACCAAGCTCGGGCAGTATCTGGACCCGATCGCCGACAAGCTGCTGCTCAGTTCGGTTTTCCTTGTGCTCTCGATCCTGCACAAGATTCCGTGGAAGTACACGGTGCTGGTATTCAGCCGCGACATTTCCATTCTGGCGGCGAGCACAGTGCTTTTTGCCATCGCCGGGCTGCGCGACTTCCGGCCCAGCCGGTTTGGCAAGGCCAACACATTTGCTCAGATTGCAGCCGTGTTCTTTGTGCTGCTGTTGCAGATTTACCCCATCCGCTGGGTGTGGATCCTGCGCACCACGTTTTTGCGCGCGACATTCTTCTTCACCATTTTGTCGGCGCTGCACTACGTCATCCTGGTGCATGAGCGGCTGCGGGCGCTGCACCCCGAACCGGCGCGGTAGCGCTCAGGGCGCCTGCTAGAATAGTTGGTTCCAGTCGTTCCCCACGATTCCCACATGGCCCCGCGTTTTTACAACACATTGACCTCCCGCGTGGAGGAGCTGCATCCGATGCGCGACAAGGAAGTGCGCATGTACGCGTGCGGCCCCACGGTTTACGACTACGGCCACATCGGCAATTTCCGCACTTTCATTGCGGTGGATCTGCTGGCGCGCTCGCTGCGGCAGAGCGGTTACCAGGTCCGCTACGTGATGAACATCACGGACGTGGACGACAAGATCATCCGCAACGCCTCTCGCGACGGCGTGAGCGTGCGCGATTACACGGCAAAGTATGAGAAGGCGTTTCTCGAAGACTCAGCCCTGCTGAACATTGCGCCGCCCGAGTTTGTGCGAGCCACGGAAAACATTCCGGCGATGGCCGACTTCGTGAAGGTGCTGTGCGACAAAGGCGCGGCTTACCGTACTGCCGATGGGTCATATTACTTTCGCATCGCTGCGTTTCCGGAATACGGCAAACTCTCCAAGAAAGATTTTGCAGGCATGCAGGACGGCGCGCGCGTCGACGTGGACGAATATGAAAAAGACAGCGCCCGCGACTTCGCGCTGTGGAAAGCGCCGAAGCCGGGCGAGGCATCGTGGGACACCTCCATCGGGCCCGGCCGTCCGGGCTGGCATCTGGAGTGTTCGGTGATGTCGATGGCCCAGCTTGGCGAAACCTTCGATCTGCACGCCGGCGGCGAAGACCTGATTTTTCCGCATCATGAAAACGAAATTGCGCAGTCGGAAGCCTACTCGGGCAAGCCGTTTGTCCGGCATTGGTTTCATGCCCGGTTCCTGCTGGTCGAGGGCGAGAAGATGTCGAAGAGCCTGGGCAATTTCTTCACCGTGCGCGATCTGGTGTTGAAGGGGCACAAGCCGTCTTCGATTCGCTATTTGCTTACCAGCGTGCCCTACCGCAACCAACTGAACTTTACCTTTGACGGGCTGAAGCAGGCCGATGTGTCGGTGGAGCGCCTGCGCGTCTTCCGGCAGCGAATCGCCACGGGTAGTTTCACCGAAGGATCAAACATCGAAGTACAGAAGCTGGCGCAGGAAGCGATTGACCGGATGCGCGCAGCCCTGGAAGACGATTTGAACACTGCGCAGGCGCAGGCCGCGATCTTCGAGATGGTGCGGCAGGCAAATACTGCGCTCGATGCCGGGGCGGTGAAAAAAGAAGACGTTCCCCTGCTGCTGAGTGCGATTGATCGCTTCGACGAAATCTTTGCCGTTTTAAGGGATGATGACGGTCCGAAGATGAGACAGATTTTCGACTGGGCGATTGCCGACGGGCGCGAGCAGCAGATCAGCCCCGAACTGAGAGAGGCCGTTACTGCAGCACAAACTTCGGAGGGCGACATCGAGCAGAAAGTCACCGCCATGCAGGCCGCCCGCGTCGCGCGCGACTTCAAGACCGCCGACGCACTCCGCGCAGAGTTGACCGCCGCGGGAATCGTGGTCGAAATCGGCAAAGATGGCGTCCGCTGGAGAAGGAAGTAGGCCTGCCTTGAAGTCTCTCGACGAGTTCTTGCGCGATGCGGAAGTTGCCCACGGCCATTTGTGCGCAGGTCAGGTGCTCGGCGTGCGCTTGGCGATGCTCGGCCTGCAGATGCTGGGCCTTGACGATCCGCGAGGTGCTGACCGCAAGCGCCTGATCACTTTCGTGGAGATCGACCGCTGCGCCACCGACGCCGTGGCCGTGGTCACCGGATGCCGGTTGGGCAAGCGCACGCTCAAGTTCCGCGACTGGGGAAAAGTTGCGGCGACGTTCGTCGATTTGCGCGACGGCCGCGCGGTGCGCGTCGCGGCAAAGGAATCGTCGAAAGAAATGGCGCGGCAGATGCACCCCGAGATCGCCGACAAGAACCAGCAGCAGATGAAGGCCTATCGCGAGATTTCCCATGAAGACTTGTTCACGACGCAGTGGGTGAAAGTTGATTTGCCGCCGGAAGAGTTACCGGGCTATAAAGGCGAGCGCATGGTTTGCGAAGTTTGCGGCGAGGGGATTAACTTCCAGCGTGGCGTGCAGCGGAACGGAAGGACACTCTGCCGCGCCTGCGCCAGCGAGCAGTATTGCCAACCGGCCTGAACCGTGCAATCGATCTCTAAACTGTTATTTCGAGCGGAGTAAGATTGCCCCTGGCGCAATCTTGCGTAGTCGAGAAAACTGCTGCTTCCGGCCGTCTGCAAGCCTTTCAGCTCGCTTGCTCAAACGCGTGCGCCACGCGGAAGACAGTCCCCTCATCAAAGTGCTTGCCCAGGATTTGCAATCCAATCGGCAGCTTCGCTTTCGTCTCGCCGCAGGGAATAGAAATCCCCGGGATGCCGGCCAGATTCGCGGTCACGGTGTAAATGTCGGCCAGGTACATGGCCAGCGGATCGTCGGACTTCTCGCCGATCTTGAACGCGGCGGTGGGGCTGGTGGGCGTACCGATCACGTCAACTTCACGGAATGCCTGCTCGAAATCTCGCGCCAGCAGCGTGCGCACCTTCTGCGCTTTCAGATAGTACGCGTCGTAATAACCCGCGCTCAGCACATACGTTCCAAGCATGATGCGGCGCTTCACCTCGCGGCCAAATCCTTCATCGCGGCTGCGGCGATACATATTTGCCAGCGTTTTCGAGTCTTTCGCGCGCTGCGTGTAGCGCACTCCGTCATAGCGCTCCAGGTTCGCCGAGGCCTCAGCGGTCGCAATCACGTAATACGCCGGGATCGCGTAAGGAGTGTGCGGCAACGAAACCGGAACGATCTCGCAACCGAGGGCACGCAGTTTCTCAACTGCCGACTCAACCGCATCGCGCACTTCGCCATCGAGGCCGTCTCCAAAATATTCCCTGGCCACGCCGATCCGCAGCCCGCGCACTGGCTTCTCAAGTTCGGCAACATAGTCGGGTACAGGGATGTTGGCGGAGGTGGAGTCCATCGGGTCGCGCCCGGCGATGACTTGCAGAACTGTTGCCGCATCTTTCACCGAGCGAGCGAACGGGCCGATGTGGTCGAGCGACGACGCAAATGCGATCAAGCCGTAGCGTGAAACGCGGCCGTACGTGGGCTTCATGCCAACCACGCCACAAAACGCGGCCGGCTGGCGAATCGAGCCACCGGTGTCGGAGCCGAGCGTCGCCACTGCCATATTTGCGGCAACGGCCGCGGCGGAACCGCCCGACGATCCTCCGGGCACGCGGCTCAAATCACGCGGATTGTGTACAGGCCGGTACGCGGAATTTTCATTCGACGATCCCATCGCGAACTCGTCGCAGTTCAACTTGCCAAGCACGACCGCTCCCGCAGCTTCCAGGCGCGCTACGGCAGTGCAGTCATAGGGAGGAATGAAGTGTTCGAGAATTTTCGAGCCCGCAGTGGTGCGCACGCCGCGCGTCACCATCACGTCTTTGATGCCCACGGGAACGCCCGCCAGCGGCGGCAACGACTTGCCCTCGGCGGCCATGCGGTCGATGCGATCGGCTTGCGCGAGCGCCCGCTCTTTGGAAAGCGTCAGGAAAGCGCCGATCTCTTCGTCCTGAGCGGCGATGCTCGCGTAGTGATGTTCTGCGATTCCGAGCGCGGTCAGGCTGCGCGCCTGCACTTCGCGACGAATATCTTCGATCCCGAGCACCGTAAAGTCGGTCATCCTCGCTCAATCACTTTCGGGACCAGGAAAAACTCCCCGTCGGAGTCCGGCGCATTGGCCAGCGCTTCTTCGCGCGGCAGCGATGGACGCAGACCCTGGGCAATGTCATCGCGTGCGGAGTCTCCCGGCTCCGCGCCATCCCTAGCCGCAAGCACCTGCGCCATCGGCGGAACGTCTTTCGTATCCAGCTCCGAGAGACGGTCCACGTATTCCAGAATCGAATTCAGGTCGCGCTCCAGACCGGCGCGCTCGTCGGAAGTCAGCTCCAGGTTCGCAAGCTGGGCGATATAGGTGACGTCGTTCTGGCTGACTTTCATCTTGCCTTCACTTTGCTCGGGATCGACCTGCGTTGCGCGTTTTCGGCACGAACCGGTTTGCTGCCCTTTACCACAAACTCAATGCGCTCCACTTTGCGGGTCGAGCAGCGGTTCAGCGTCACCAGGTAGCGCGGGGCCAGGCCCTGCAATTCCGCCTTCCATCCCGCATCGGCCACCTGCACGCGAAGCACGCCATCGGAGAATTCCAGCGCGCGCGTGCGCTCGGCGACCGCGGAGCCGCAGGCCAGCGGCCAGGCCAGCAAGGGCGCATCCTCCGGCGCAGCGCGGCGCAATGCGCTTGCGACGATTTTCTCCAGACTTGATTCGTTCGATTTCATGACTTGGGAATGACAGGCAACCGTGTCGACAGAGCCGTAATTTTATCAGGCAGCGGTGAACTTGCGCTCACTCCGGCGGGAAGTTCGCACGGACAAACTCCAGCGCCGCCCCTCGCGACGACAGCCGGCCCTCGAGTTGCGCATCCTCCACGGCTTCCAGAATTTCGCGGAAACGCGGGCCCGGCTTGTACCCGGCGCGGATCAGGTCGTCTCCTGTGGCCAGCGGCGCCGGCGCAATCTGCTGCGGCGGAATCTCGCGCAGCTTTTCCTGCAGCAGATCATACGTCGACAGGTTGCGATGGCTGGCCAGGCTGTCGGCGCGATGCAGCGCTAAATGCTCGTCAAACTTCGGCAATCGTAGAAAGCGCTTCAATGTCGATTCCTTCATCCGCGTGACGTGGCCGAAACGCATGTGGTTCTCCACCAGCGCGATCACTTGTTCCGTCTCGCCGGTTGAAAAACGCAGGCGGCGGCAAATCTCGCGCGCGATCGTCACTCCCACCTCAACGTGGCCATCAAAGCGAATGCGCTCCGGTGCGCGCCGAAATGTTGCCGGCTTGCCCACATCGTGCAACAGCGCGCCCCAGGCCAGTTCTGGCGGACATGGCTGCGGCAAGTTCTCCAGCACCATCAGCGTATGCACAAAGACGTCACCCTCAGGATGAAACTCGGCAGGCTGCTCCACGCCTTTCATGGCGGCGATTTCCGGCAACACCTCTTTCAGTAGTCCCGTCTGGTCGAGCCACTGAAAAGCAGTCCGGGGATGGCCATCGGTCAGCATCCGGGTGAGTTCGTCGCGCACTCTCTCGCGCGATACCACTTGAATGTCGTTGGCAAATCTATGGATCGCGCTCAGCGTGCGCGGCTCAATCCCGTATTCGAACCCAGCTGCAAATCTCACCGCGCGCAGCATGCGCAGCTTGTCTTCCGCGAAACGCAGCGCAGGATCGCCAATCGTCCGGACCACGCCAGCTTTCAGATCATCGCGACCGCCCACGTAGTCCAGCACTTCCCCGCCGATCGGATCGAGCATCATTCCGTTGATGGTGAAATCGCGGCGGGCAACGTCCTCGCGCGGGTCGCGCGAAAACCGCACTTCATCGGGACGTCGGCCGTCAGTGTAGCCATGATCGCTGCGAAACGTCGCCACCTCCACGGTGCGGCGGCCCCGTTTTCCGGCATCGGTCGCCGAGGGCGAGCTCGGGTCCGCCACCAGCACCACGCCGAACTGGACTCCGACGGCGTAAGTCTCGGGAAAAATATTCATTACGTCGTCGGGCAGCGCGCTGGTCGCGACGTCATAGTCCCTGGGTTCGCGGTCAAGCAGCATGTCGCGCACGCATCCCCCGGCCAGATACGCGGAAAAGCCCTTCTGTCGCAGCGTCTGGACGATCGTGATGGCATGGTCTTTTGACATGGCGCAAATTCGGGCGCAGGTGCGTGCAACCTGCTCCCCATCATACTGCCGCACGTTTCTGAATTTTCCACTTGACATGATGTAAAGCACGCTTTACATTCGTGAATGTAAAGCGTGCTTGACATACAAGTTGGCGAGTCAGAAGCTCGTGACGTTTGTCACTCTCGCGCGCTGACGCTTCCTACTGGTGGACATGCCAGACGCCGCGGAATGATGTGACATCGACCTGAGATCAACCGCACTCGAAGGAGAGACTAACCATGAATTCGCTCAAAAGGACCGACATTCGCCGAGTCTTCGGACATATGGCTCTATTCCTGCTCATCAGCCTGCCCGCCCTCTACCTGGCCGACGCCAAAGCGAGCAGCGGTTTCATCATCCGCGGCGCGCGGATTTTTGATGGGCACAAAACGATTCCCCAGGCCGACGTTTGGGTTGAGGATGGCACGATCAAAGCGGTCGGCAAAGATTTGAAGGTTCCGGCAGGCGTCACCGTCGTTGATGGCACCGGCGATACGCTGCTGCCGGGGCTGATCGACGCGCACACGCATGCCTGGGGCGATGCCCTGAAGCAGGCGCTGGTCTTCGGCGTGACGACCGAGATGGACATGTTTACCAGCGTGGACTTCATGCAGAAGCAGAAGAAGGACCAGACCGAGGGCCGTGCGCTGGATGCGGCCGATCTGTTCTCCGCCGGCACGCTGGCCACCGCGCCCGGAGGGCATGGTACGGAATATGGCATGACAATCCCGACGCTAACCGCGCCGGCCGAAGCGCAGGCGTGGGTGGACGCTCGCATCGCGGAAGGTTCCGACTACATCAAAATTGTTCTCGACGATGCCAGCACCTACGGTGGGCACCGCCCGACCTTGAGTGTCGATACGCTGAAAGCGCTGGTGGATGCCGCGCACAAGCGCAGCAAGCTGGCGGTGGTCCACATCGGCAGCCAGAAAGATGCGCGAGAGGCCATCAGCGCCGGAGCCGACGCGCTGGTACACCTGTTCGCCGACAGCGCTCCCGCTCCCGATTTTGCCAACTTCGCGGCAGCGCACCATGTCTTCATCATTCCCACGCTCGACGTGCTCGAAAGCGTAAGCGGAATTCCCAGCGGAAAGTCGCTGGTGGGCGATGCGCGGCTGGCACCGTATCTTGACGCAGACGCGAGGGCCAGCCTGACGCGCGGGTTTCCGGCTTTCCCGACGCATCCCAGCGAACTCTATGCCGAGCAGGCCGTGAAGGAATTGAAAGCCGCCCACGTGTCGATCCTGGCGGGAACTGACGCGCCGAATCCCGGCACGACGCATGGCGCCAGTATGCATCGCGAACTCGAGCTGCTGGTGCGGTCGGGAATGACGCCCGCGGAAGCGCTGACGGCAGCCACATCCTCCACGGCAAGCGCCTTCCACTTGTCCGACCGCGGCCTGATCGCCGTTGGCAAGCGCGCCGATCTGCTTCTGGTGAAAGGCGATCCCACGCAGGACATCACGGCCACGCGCGATATCGTCGGCGTGTGGAAGCTGGGCGTGGCGGCGGACCGCGCCGGCTATCGCGCTTCGATTCAAAAAGCGAAGGACGAAGCGGCGAAAAGCGCGCCCAAGGCCAAATCGGGCAGCGGGCTGATCAGCAACTTCGACGACGGCAAGCCCGACGCACGGTTCGGAAGCGGCTGGATGGTTTCCACCGACTCAATCGCCGGCGGCAAGTCGACGGCCGACATGAAGATCGTGCCCGGCGGCGCAAATTCCGACGCCAACGCCATGGAAATCTCCGGCGTCATCGACGGTGGTCTGCCCTATGCATGGGGAGGAGTGATGTTCTCGCCAGGAGAGCAAACGTTCGCGCCCGTCGACCTGTCGGCCCACAAGGCGATCACAATCTGGGCGAAGGGCGATGGCCAGACCTATCGCGCCATGATCTTCACCGCGAGCGGCGGAAGGATCCCTGCACAGCAAACCTTCGTTGCCGGACCGGAGTGGAAGAAGCTCAGCTTCCCGTTCTCCGGCTTCAACGGCAGCGACGGACACGACGTCTCGGCAATCCTGTTCGTCGGCGGCCCGGGCGCAGGCAAGTTTGACTTCGAGATTGATGAGGTCGGTCTGGAATAACGGCGCAGCGCCAGGCGTTGGACGTCTCTTCCTGAACGTATACTTGTAACGAACCGATGTCGGACGCCCTCATCCTCGGCATTGAAAGTTCCTGCGACGAAACCGCGGCGGCTGTGGTGCGCGCGGGCGAGCAGGTCATTTCCAACGTCGTCGCCTCGCAATTCGCCACACACCAACCCTACGGCGGAGTGGTGCCGGAGCTGGCCTCGCGCGAACATTTGCGCGCCGTGCTGCCGGTGGTGCGGCAAGCGCTGGCCGAGGCCGGAACGAGTTACGAATCGCTCGACGCCATCGCCGTCACTCAGGGCCCGGGCCTTGCCGGGGCGCTGCTGGTTGGAATCAGCTATGCCAAATCGCTGGCCTACGCGCTCGACAAGCCGCTCATCGCGGTCAACCATCTCGAAGGCCACATCCACGCCGTGCTGCTCGAAGAGCGGCGCAAGGGCAATCACGAACTGCGCTTCCCCGTGCTCGCGCTGGTAGTCTCCGGCGGCCACACTCATCTTTACCTTGCCGAGCAGAAAGGCAACGGCTGGACCTACGAAAATATCGGCCGCACACGGGACGACGCGGCCGGCGAGGCTTTTGACAAGGTCGCCAAGCTGCTCGGACTGGGGTATCCCGGCGGCCCCGTGATCGACCGCCTGTCAAAACACGGAAATCCGCGGGCCGTGCTGTTCAATCCAGCGCAAATCAAACATCCAGATCGCCGGTCAGGATCGCGGCAGTTCCTGGGCCAGCGGTTTGACTTTTCTTACAGCGGAATCAAGACAGCGGTCCTCCGCTATGTAGAAACCAACGGTCTGCGCGCCTCAGTGCTCGCCCGGCAGCAGTCGCTGGCCGGAATCGCAAAGCCGTCACTCGAGGATTACCTGGCCAACTGCGACACCCAGACGCTCGATCTGATCGCGTCGTTCCAACGTTCGCTGGTCGAGGATCTGGTGGGCAAAACGCTGGCTGCGGCCGAGGCCACCGAAGCTGCGATGCTGTTTGTGACCGGAGGCGTGGCTGCAAACCAGGAACTGCGCGTGCGTTTCGAACAAGATTCCGCCGAGGCCGGCCTGCCTGTATTTTTTCCCTCGCGGCAGCTTTCAACGGACAATGCCGCAATGATCGCGGCGGCGGCCTACCCGAAGTTCCTCAGCCGCGACTTCGCTGCGATGGACTTTTCTGCCGATGCGGGCCTGATTTTGCGTTGACGGATCAGAGTCCGCCGGCGGCCCCGGCCTGGATCGAGCGCAGCGCCTTTTCCAACTGGGTAGTGATGTCGATATCTTTGTAGATCGCGAAATTGGCGCGCTTCTCCAATTCGTCGAAACCGCTGGCTCGCCCGGCCACAATGATAATGGGAATTGCTGCGGTCTCGGGCCGGCTCTTCAGGGCAGTGATCAGTTCCGATCCTGACATCTTCGGCATCTGCATATCGGTGACGACGAGATCAGGAATCACGCGTTTCAGCACGTCCAGCGCTTCCAGGCCGTTGGTCGCCGATTCCACGGTGAAGCCGTGCTGCTCCATGAAGGTGCAGACCGTGTAGCGGATCAGCATCGAATCGTCGACAACCAGTGCGACGGGCATAGGGGCTTCGGGTGGACGGACCACACCCCGCTTCCGCCAGCCTATCGGGCGCCCATAGCCGCAACAACCGGAAACGGCCTGTTTCGGTTACTTCCGTCATCCGCAGTTTGGAGAGTTACAACTCTTCGGTTTGCTCGGGGGCCTGCTCGGGCAGGGTCTCTTCGATATTCATGTCTTTGAATTCGTTGGAGTCGAAGACTTCGCCGCACACCTTGCATTCCACGTACTCGGCATCCTCGTCGCGACTGACAATCTGTACGCGCGGGTGCTTGCAGCGTTGAGGGGTGGGCGTGCCAGAGGGCGAGCTAGGGGTCATAAATCCGGGGCCTGCAGGCCCCAATTCATCCAGAGGGCCGAATTTCGCCGGAGATCGCTTTCATTCTAGAACGGTATGCGGCCTTGTCAAGCGCGGAACCGTACAATGCCCAATTTTGTCCATCGGGGGGCTTCTGGCTGCAAATGGCTGAGAAGGCTTGCCTTAGGCCCCTGGTCGGGATTAACATAGATATGCGACTAAAACAGTCTGCTTTTAAGGCGACCGATTTAGTCCCCAATTATGCTCAAACTGACCAAAAAAGCCGACTACGCGCTGATGGCGATGAAGCACTTCGCCGAGCACGGCGGCCAAAAGTCATTGAGTGCGAAGGACGTGTCCGAGGCTTACGGGATCCCGCCGGAAGCGCTGGCCAAGATTCTCCAGACTTTGGCCAAAGCGGGCCTCCTGAACTCTCAGCATGGCATTCGTGGCGGCTACACTCTCGCTCGCGAAGCCCGGCAGATTTCCGCGTTTGAAGTGATTCGCGCCATCGACGGTCCTCTGTTCATCACTTCCTGCATCACCGTGCGGGGAGAGTGTGGGCAAAGCGATCGTTGCACGATTCGCGAGCCCTTGCGCAAGGTCAATCAGAGCATCGAAGACGTTTTGAAACGCATCAAGATTTCACACATGCAGGAAGAGCCGGAGACCGCCGAAACCGAAGCGTCCAAGCCGGCAGAATTAGTAACGCTGAGCTGAACAAGACTTGGTTGAACACGAAGGAGATTCTGAATGAGCACCGATGTGACCATCCCCCAGGCCGAAGTCAGGACGCACGTGCCGCTTCCCAAAGGCGTGAAGCTGCCCATTTACATGGACAACCATGCCACCACGCCGGTTGATCCCCGTGTGCTGGAAGCCATGCTGCCCTACTTTCAAGGTACGTTCGGCAACCCCGCGAGCCGCAACCACAGCTTCGGCTGGGCCGCCGAGCAAGCCGTTGAAACCGCGCGTGAACAGATCGCCAAGCTGATTGGCGCGACCGCGAAAGAAATCATCTTCACTTCCGGCGCCACCGAGAGCAACAACCTCGCCATCAAGGGCGCGGCCGAAATGTACCGCGAAAAAGGCAACCACATCATCACTGCCGTGACCGAACACAAGGCGGTGCTCGACACCTGCAAGCGCCTGGAAAAATACGGCTATCGCGTGACCTATCTGCCAGTGCAGAAAGACGGGCTGGTGGACCTCGATGACCTGAAGCGCGCCATGGACGACAAGACCATCCTGGTGACCATCATGGCCGCGAACAACGAAATCGGCGTGCTGCAACCGCTGGAGGAAATCGGCAAGCTCTGCCGCGAGCGGGGCGTTTTGTTCCACACCGACGCGGTGCAGGCAATCGGCAAGGTCCCCATCGACGTTAACAAACAGAACATCGACATGGCCTCGATCACGGCGCACAAAATTTACGGCCCGAAGGGCGTGGGCGCGCTGTATGTGCGGCGCCGCAACCCTCGTGTACAGATTTCCGCCATCATTGATGGCGGCGGCCACGAGCGCGGCATGCGTTCGGGCACGCTGAACGTCCCTGGCATCGTGGGCCTGGGTGCGGCCTGCGCCATCGCGCAGCAGGAAATGGCCCAGGAGTCGTGCCGTCTTGCTGGACTGCGCAACCGTCTCAAAGACCGACTGATGAGCAAACTGGACGAAGTCTACGTCAATGGATCCATGGAGCATCGCCTGCCCGGCAACTTGAACGCCAGCTTTGCCTACGTGGAAGGCGAATCGCTGCTGATGGGCATCAACGACATCGCGGTATCGAGCGGATCGGCCTGCACCTCGGCGACGCTCGAGCCATCGTATGTGTTGAAGGCGCTCGGCACCGGCGACGACCTGGCCCACAGTTCTCTGCGCTTCGGCATCGGACGCTTCAACACGGAAGCGGAAGTGGATTACGTCGCCGACCGCGTGATCGAAGCCGTGCAGCACCTGCGGGACTTGTCTCCGCTCTACGAGATGGCCAAGGAAGGCATCGACCTGAGCAAAGTGGAGTGGGCGGCGACTGAGCAGCACTAAAAACTTTCGGATGAGTTCATCGATTTCCAGGAGACCAACATGGCATACAGCGACAAAGTGATCGATCACTACAACAATCCGCGCAACGTCGGCTCGCTCGACAAGAACAGCCCCGAAGTGGGGACTGGCCTGGTCGGCGCGCCGGAATGCGGCGACGTGATGAAACTGCAGATCAAGGTCAACCCGGCCACCAACGTGATCGAGGAAGCCAAGTTCAAGACCTTCGGCTGCGGTTCGGCCATTGCATCGTCTTCCCTGGCCACCGAGTGGGTGAAGGGCAAGACCGTCGACGAAGCTCTCGCCATCAAGAACATGGACATCGTGAAGGAGCTGGCTCTTCCTCCGGTAAAGATCCACTGTTCGGTGCTGGCAGAAGACGCAATCCGCGCGGCCATCGGCGACTGGAAGAAGAAACAGGGCGCGTCCAAACCGGAAGCGGTCGTAGCTGCGAAATAGTGTCCGCAGCGATAGATAGGAAGGCCACGACCTCAGAGCTTGCAAGGAAGGTTCAGATCAGAGTTCTTGGGAAGGCGCACGAGTTCACTCGTGCCATCAATCCCTTCCCAATGGATTCGCGCTTTAGCGCCGAGGTTTTTTGGGTGGCTCCGCGCTTTCAGTGCCGCGATAAAGCCGCTTCTTTGTGACGGGGTTTTAGCCCTGAGGTACGACAGCGAAGATCTAATCATGACGACGACGGAACAATCCGCAAACCAGACGCCGGCCAAGGGCATCCAGATCACCGAGAAGGCTCTTGCCCGCGTGCGCAGTGGCATGGCCAAGGAAGGCGTGTCGCCCGAGCAGGGCGGCCTGCGCCTGGGCGTGCAGGGCGGCGGTTGCAGCGGGCTGAGTTACAACATTCGTTTCGACTCGCAACCGCGCGAGCGCGACCGGGTCTTCCAGTTTGGTGATATTCGCGTATTCGTCGATCCCAAGTCGTTCATCTACCTGCACGGCATGGTTCTCGACTATCAGGAAACGCTGATGCAGCAGGGATTCGTTTTCACCAACCCGAATGCGTCGAAGTCGTGCGGCTGCGGAAGTTCGTTTTCGTGACGCGGCCGGCGACGCCACGCGCTTAGGCCTTGGACATTCGTAATATCCAATTCGACCATGCCAGATGCGACTCAATCCGCGCTGTCGGTGCTGCCTTCCACGGGCACGGCCCCTTGCTGGTCCTGTGGAGACATGCGGGCCGCTCATTTCTGCCAGTCGTGCGGCAGAGTGCAGCCCCCGGCGCCCGTGGACTATTTCGCTTTCTTCGGGCTGGACCGCAAGCTGAATCTGGATGTCGCCCGGCTGGAAAAAGACTTTTATCAGTTGAGCCGCAACCTGCACCCCGATTTGCACGCGCAGGTTACCGCCGACGAGCAGGCCTGGAGCCTGGAACAGAGTTCACGATTGAACGACGCCTACCGGACCTTGAAAGACCCCATCCGGCGCACCCAGTATCTTCTGCAGCTCGAAGGCGTGGAACTGGAAGAGCAATCGAAAAGCGCAACCGAGGCCGCGCGCACTGCCGGCACGGCGAAGAAGCAGATCGTTCCGCCGGATCTGCTGGAAGAAGTGTTTGAGCTGAATATGCAGTTGGAAGAATTGCGCGCGCAGAAAAAGATCGGCGAAAACAACGCCGGCCTGGCCGGCGAAATCGGCCGCCAGAAAAGCGAGCTGGAGCAGAAACACGCCGCCCTGCTCGACGAACTGAAGGCCTGCTGGCAGCAATGGGACAGCTTGCTCGATCGCAATAAAGCCGACGATGCTCCAGCAGCCGCGCGCAAACCGGTGCTCGACAAAATGGTCGACGTGCTCAACCGCCGGAACTACATCCGCAACCTGGTTCGGGATGTGAACCAGGCGCTGGAGGCTTAGTTTCAACTCACGATGACGACGGAAAAAATTATCGGGATCGACCTGGGGACCACGAATTCGCTTGTGGCTTTCATGCAAGGGGACACGCCGGTTGTTATCCCCGGCGAAGATGGCTCGAACCTCGTGCCCTCGGTGGTAGCCCTCGATCCAAGCGGCCATCCTGTGATCGGAAACGCGGCGCGCGGCGTGCTTCTCTCTTCGGCGGACCGCGCGGTCTATTCGATTAAGCGTCTGATGGGCCGGGGCATGGAAGACATTCAGGACGAGCTCAAGCTGTTCCCCTTCCGGCTGGCCGACGATCTTGCCCCCGGCGAAGTGCTGCGCATCACTCTCGGCGGCAAGACGTTCACGCCGCCGGAAATCTCGGCGCTCATTCTGCGCCAGCTCAAGCGCAATGCCGAGCGCTATTTCGGATCTCCGGTGACCAAGGCCGTCATCACTGTGCCCGCTTATTTCAACGACGCGCAGCGCCAGGCCACCAAAGACGCCGGGCGCATGGCCGGTCTCGAAGTGCTGCGCCTGGTCAATGAGCCGACGGCCGCATCGCTCGCCTATGGTCTCGACAAGAAACAGAACGGCATCGTCGCGGTTTATGACCTGGGCGGCGGCACCTTCGATGTGTCAATCCTCAAGTTGCAGGATGGAATCTTCGAAGTGGTCGCCACCAACGGCGACACGCATCTGGGCGGCGACGACATCGACAACCTGCTGATTCGGGTTGCGCTGCACGACATTCGAGGCGATCTCGGTATCGACGTCAGCGCGAATGCCGAGGCGGTTCAACAGGTCCGCAAGGCTGTGATTGAAGCAAAGATTGCCTTGTCGAGCAGTTCGTCCGCGCAACTCGACGTGGAATTGCCGGCCGGAAAGCGTTACCGGCGCGAAATCACGCGGGGGCAGTTCGAGCAACTGGTTGAGCCAGTCATAGCGCGCACGATAGCCCCCTGCAAGCAGGCGCTGAAAGACGCGGGCCTCACGCCCGAGCAGATTGACGAAGTAGTGCTGGTCGGTGGTTCGACGCGCATTCCGCGCGTTCGCGCCCTGGTGAATGAACTCTTCCGCCGCGAGCCGCATACCGAACTGAATCCTGATGAAGTCGTCGCCCTGGGCGCAGCCGTGCAGGCGAACATTCTCGGCGGAGGATCAGCCGCCACCGCCGACATGCTGCTGCTTGACGTCACCCCGCTCTCCCTCGGCATTGAAGTCGCAGGCGGCGTCACTGACAAAATCATTTTGCGCAACTCCACCATTCCGGCCTCGGCAACGCAGCACTACACCACGCAAATCGATGGACAGGCTAACGTTGCCATTCACGTGCTGCAGGGCGAGCGCGAGCTCGCGAAAGACTGCCGGTCGCTCGCCCGCTTTGACCTGAAAGGCATTCCACCCATGGCGGCTGGCATGCCGCGCATTGAAGTGAAATTTCTCATCGACGCGAACGGCATCCTGAAAGTCTCCGCGCGCGAGCAGCGCAGTGGCAAAGAAGCAGAAATCGACGTGCAGCCGAGCTACGGCCTTACCGACGAGCAGGTCGAAGGCATGATCCTCGAGTCATTCGATAAAGCAGAAGACGATTTCCGCGAGCGCCAGTTGATCGAGTCCCGGCGCGAAGCTGACACCATCCTTGCGGCGACGGAAAAGGCAACCACCAGTCCCGCGTGGGGTCAGCTCACTTCGCGTGAGAAGCAGCAGATCGCCGACCGGCAAAAAGAACTCGTCGAGATAAAAAGCAAGCAGGATTATGCCGCGATCCGCAAAGCCACCGAAGCCTTGAACCAGGCCACCATGCGGCTGGCCGAACTGATCATGGACGGGGCCGTCTCGGAAGCGCTCAAGGGCAAGGCAATGGATGAGACGGGCATCGAAGAAGGTCCCACGACGTCGCATCCAACGGCGAAGGCGGAATTTCACTAAGTAAAGGCACACTATGGCGGACGAAAACAATCAGGGATCGGGGACCACGGTCGTGGAAGCTCCCGGCGAAAACACGATTGAAGTCACTTTTCTTCCCGAGGGCAAGACCGTGCAGTTCGAGCACGGCAAGCTTCCCTATCAACACCACGGCGAGCCGCAGTCGCTGCTGGACGTTGCGCTGAACTTTGGCGTAACCCTCGATCATGCCTGCGGCGGCAACAATGCCTGCACCACCTGTCACGTGCAAGTGAAGGAAGGCGCGCAGAACCTTTCGGAGCTGAAAGACGATGAAGCCGACCGGCTCGACATGGCAGCCGATCTGCAATTAAACTCACGTCTCGGGTGTCAGGCAAGAATTCTGAAACCCGGCAAAGTTGTGGTCACGATTCCAGCCTGGAATCGGAATTACGTTTCGGAAGAGCACTAGAAACAAGGAGCCGACGTTTCAAGGTTTCAAAGTTTCAAGTTTCAGAAAGCAGAGAACGGGCATGCCCAAAGCGCTGAAGTGGACTGACGCTTACGATATCGGAATCGCGTTGTCGGAAACACATCCTGAAATGGAGCCACTGAAGGTCCGTTTCACAGATCTGCACCGCATGGTCACCGAACTGCCCGGCTTTGACGACGATCCCAAAACGTCGAACGAATCGAAGCTCGAGGCCATCCAGATGGCGTGGCACGAAGAATTTCTTGATCGCACACAGGGATAGATATCAACGCGCGGTCACGGCCTGCTCCACGCTGGCTTCGCGCAAGAACTTGGCCGACTCTTCGGGCGGTGTCGGATTGATGTAAAAACCCGTTCCCCACTCAAAACCCGCGGTCTTGGTCAGCTTTGGCATGAACTCGATGTGCCAGTGATAGTGCTCGTTGATAGGATCCTGCAACGGCGAGGTGTGGATGACGAGGTTGTAAGGCGGATTGTCGAGCACGCGATCGGCCTTCAGCAGCAGCGTCTTCAGTGCGCGCGCCAGATTTTCGAAGGCGTGCGACGATGAATTCTCAAACGCCGACTCATGCTGCCTGGGAAGAATCCAGGTTTCGAACGGAAAGCGCGGCGCATAGGGAGCGAGCGTGACGAAATCTTCGTTCTCAGCGACGATGCGCACGCCGCTGTCCATCTCCTGGCGGATAATGTCGCAGAAAACACATCGCTCTTTGTAAAGGTAATACTGCTTTGCGCCTTCCACTTCCTGCGCCACGTTGATCGGCACAATCGGCAGGGCGATCAACTGCGAGTGCGGATGCTCGAGCGACGCTCCGGCAGCTTCGCCGTGGTTTTTGAACAGCAGAACATATTTGAAGCGGCGGTCCTTCTTCAGATCGAGGATGCGGTCGCGAAACGCCCAGAGCACGTCTTCAATGCGTTTGGGCGGCAGCGTGGCGAGGGTCTGGTCATGTTCCGGCGTTTCGATGATCACTTCGTGCGCGCCGATACCGTTCATGCGGTCAAACATGCCGTCAGCCTGTCGGCTCAAGCTGCCTTCGATTCCAAGCGCGGGAAATTTATTGGGAACCACGCGCACGGTCCAGCCTGGCGAGTCGCGCTGCGCGGTTCCGTTCGAATTAGGACGATAGGCCTGAATCTCACGCGGCGTTTTGCTCTCGTTGCCATAGCAGAACGGACAAAATCCACCTTTCAGCTTGACGTTGTCGCGGGCAAAATCGGTGGGGCGTTTGGCGCGGTCGGTGGAAATGATGACCCAGCGGCCAACGATCGGATCTTTTCGCAGTTCCGGCACTCGCCTGTTCCTTTCGGTAGGAGACCTGAATCGGCTATTTTAGCCCGTCAGGCGGGAGTTGCGAAAGATTTCGAATTTTGGCGGTGCGGCGCTTCGCGCATCAAGATAAACGCTGACCACATCGAAGCGCCACTGGCAATGGTCGGGCAAGTGGTGGCGATAGGCGCGCGCTACTTCGGCTAACTCTCGACGCTTGTGCGCGTCCACTGCGGCTTCCGCCGGCTTCACGTCGTGCGTGGTGCGGGTTTTCACTTCGATGAAGCAGAGCACGTCACCGTCCCAGCCGATCAGATCGATCTCACCGCGATGGCGCGGCGAGCGGAAATTGCGGTCGACCATGACGTATCCTCGCTTGCGCAGATAGTAATAGGCTTCGTCTTCTCCTTTTCGGCCGATGCGCAGATGGGACGGTTCTTGCTTCGGAGGGAGCGTGCGCTGTGCCAGCCAGTCGAGCCAGTGCGTGATTCCGCGCGCTATGTGGCCGAAGAACATGCTTATTCAAGCATAGGATTGCGCTTTGATGGAAGGCTAGCGCTGACGCGGGAAAATTTCGTCGCGAGTTTCGTTTTGGGAAAGTTTACTTTGTCGTTATACCCCCCACTCCCTCGATCGATTGGAATCATCAACTTACGCAGATTTGGCGATTTGATTCTAGGAGCTCAATCACTTGCGGGCAAAATCTTGAGCGCGACAGGGATTGCGGGCGGTCTGATTGTCAAAGATGGGAAATGGGAATTTCAGGATTGCGCGGAGGCGGGGTTGGAGTCAAGGGAGGGGGAGAGAAAAAAGGTGAGTGTGGTTTCGATTTTGGAATATAGGGTTTAATGACTGCGCAAACCCGCGACGCAGGCATTCGTGGTGCCCGCCCCTTCGCAAACACCGCGAAGGAGCGGGGCACCCACTAGATGGGCCAATGCCAGCGAGGCTAAGGACCCGGGGCCACCCGTCCAACTTAGTGCAAACGGCGTCGTGGCCCACCCAAGCCAACAGAAGGCTTGGATGGGGCACCCTCGGTTGGTTTGGTGGAAGGAAATTAAAATCTATGGATGGGCCGCGAGTGCATCAGCGGGAGATCCCTCGGGCCCGCTGGAGAAAACGCGGGCCTTCGGGATGACGCCCTATCGCGGATGAAGAAAAACCCATCCTGGTGCGACGAACGCGCCACGATGGGCAGCCTCTGCTATTTGCGAACCGCTAACTGATGTTGAGTATCACGGTCACGGTGCGGGTGATGCCTTCGCTGGTGGCCGAGAGTGTGATGGGATAGGTGCCGGGTGAAGCGTGACTGAGGTTCAGGTTAAACGTCACCGTGGCCTTGCCCGTTACCGAAGCCTGCGACCAGGTGGAGCTGCCTGCGCCGGGAATGGCAGATGCGCCGGACTGGGCGAAGGCGATGGTCCCGCCGAAGCTGCGAATTGGCAGCACCAGCAGGGTAAAGGTTGCAGTGCCGCCCGCCTTGGCATTCAGCGAGCCCTGGTCCTGATTCACGAACCAGAAATCGGGAGCTTCCGCGTAAGGACAGGCCGGGACGCTGGGCTGGGCAAACGACGAATGTCCGTCGCGCCCGGTGGTGGAGCGCCAGCTATCGAACGTGACGTTAGTCCCCTGATAAGGAACCGGCACGGTAAACGGCTTGGGCTGCGCACCATTCCACCAGGTGTTGTAGTCCGAACCCAGAGTGGAGCGGAAACTGTCCCAAGCCGCGCCCTTCTGATAACCGTCATTCAGCAGTTGGTCGGTACCGCCGGAAGACACCGTGTTGGAATTCAGGGTCAGGTTCGCGGTTTGCAACTGGTAGACCTGACCGGTTTCATAATTGACCACCTGAATGGGTGCGCTGCCGATGCCTACAATCGGAATCTGTTGCACGTGGTTGCTGGACAATGCCGTGCTGCCGATGTTGACATAAGTGGACGCACGCAACGCGATGCCGCCGTCAAAGGCCAGTCCCAGGCGATTGTTGTAACAGACAGTCGATCCCGTAACGGCAACCGGCCCTTCACTTTTCTCGATCAGCACGCCATTGCGCAGGTTACGCGCCAACACCAGGCCTGACGCCGTGACGTTCTCGGTGTCGGTGTCCCAATGCACCCCGTGGCTCTGGTTCAGCAAAGCGGTGTTGTTGGTCATGGTGTTGTTATGCAGCTGGAAGAAGTGGAAGCCGCCCGAATTCCAGCCGTATATGGCCGCCTGTGCGCCGCGCCAGGTGTTGTAATTGGCCTGGTTGTTGTTCCATACGCCGTACTTGCTCTGCATGGCGCCGAATCCGCTCTCGCCGTTGTGGTTGGCGATGCTGTTCTGGACGGTAAAGTTGTTGACGCCGCTGAGCTGCAGGCCGCCGGCGTTGTTCCAGTTGAACTGGTCGGTGTCAATCAGCACGTTCGATCCGCCATTAAACATGACGGCCGCGGCGCTGTCGCGGCAGTTGCTGGCCTGGGCAAACGTCATGCCTCGGATCACCACGTTCTGGGCGTTATTGTTGGTCAGCAGGATGTTGCGAGTCGAGACTTCCACGTCGGCCGCGGCCATGTTGGTGCCGGGCGCGGGCTGCACGTAGACCGTGCCGTGCGACTCATCCACATAAAAGGTGCCTGGAGCCAACTGGGCGAGAGTCAATACCTGGGTCAGGTTGGCTCCGTTGACGAAAATCATTTCGCGCCGCATCGCGATGGGGGCCTCATAGACGCCCGGGGTGGCCGGGCAGAATCCCCATTGATAGGGCCAGGCATGGGTGTAGACGCCGGACTGGCCGGTATAGCTGCTCCAGCCGGTCCATGGATCGGCGCCCGACACGATGACCGTGCCGGCGGTCGCCGCTTGCAGAGTCATCGCCGCCGGGTTGCTTCCCGCCGAACGGCCGATGTCCAGCGACTCGCGGTACGTGCCAGGGTTAACAATGACCCGTGTGGCAACGCCTTTGCTGCTGTTTTTGTTGGAATCGGTTAGGGCGCGGCCGATGGTCTTGTATGGAGAGGCCGCGGTGCCGCTACCAGAGTCAGAGCCGGCGGCCGCATCCACGTAGATTTGGGTGGTCTCCTTGGATTCGTCAACGTTCGCCTGAGCCCAGCCGGATGCAGCGCAGAGCAGGGTGAACACAATGGTGGGGACGCCAATTGTTCTCGATCTCATTCCATGACCTCGGTCTTATAGATTTTCGATAACTAAAAACTGGGCCAGAAGACGAAGTGTGTTGGAGCTGCGACCCTTCCTGATGCATGCTGCGCGGGTACGCAAGTGCTTCAACGATTGGGAGGAGTTTACGGGCGAGGGGGGCCAGGTACATCGTCACGGAAGGCCAATGTCCGACTCACAAGGACATCCGCGGGAATTCGCACAGGAGATTTGGCCGCCGGATGGAACGCAATGGTCCTTCAGTAACCGGCGACTGGCGGCTTTGGGACGCTTGGGTGGGCACTGTTCGTGGAATGTGTTTTGCGGCGGGTTCGGGCATCAGCGGCGAAACGCCGAGTCGCGCGACTGCGCCGCGTACTTCAGATCGCTGCCTTCCCTTTTTGCAGTAATGACGCGAATCTTGCCCAGGGCTGAATCCACGTTGCAGCGCAGGCGGACCCGGTAGCCTTCATATCCCTTGAGCGCGTCGGGGTTGCTCACCGCCCATTCGGAGTCGATGTCGGTGACGACACTCTTGCCGTCATCGCTGACCTTGCCCAAGACAGTTAGCAGCCTGGCGGGCACGGTGGCCAGCGCGAGATTCGCGGTGTCTGCGGCCGGGCGATCCTGGGCGGAAGCCGCGGCGGAAACGAGCAACACAGCCACTTTCAAGAGAGACGATTTCATGGGCCACCTCTGCAGCGAACTTACAGCTCCTGGCAGGAATGGTAAGACGCTCGTCCGCGCCCTCAAAACTCAAAATTGTCATGGAAGGCATTCAAAAATTTGAAATACAAAGCCGCGCGGCCGGTAAGCTTCTTTTTCACCGTTCGTCGGGCTCTATAGTCCATTCCAATTCACGGTCAAGGGAACAGAAGTTGTCGCCTGGAAGACAGCCCCGGTGTCGGCGGCAGTGATTGTGACCGTGTAACTTCCCGCTGGCGTGCCGCCCTGCAGCGTGCGCTGAGATGAACCTCCTCCGCCGCAACCGGCCAGGATTAGCAGACCCAGCAGAGCCGCGGCAAGGTGGACCCGCCCTTTCCGAAACGCTGGTTTGCGGCCGATCATGAGCAAGCCGAACAGGGGAAACAGCATAGCGTAAAACGGTTTTGCTTCGAGCCTGCTCGTCGGATTTGCAGATGCAAGCGTCGGGGCGACTGTGCGAATCGTGAGCATCGTCGTGGCCGCCTGCCCAATTACGGACGCCGGATTGAAAGCACATGTTGCCATTGCGGGCAGCCCGGTACAACTCAGGGTCAACGCATCCGGTGCGAATGAGGCGATTGAGAACGTATAGGAAGCGGACTGCCCAGCGGTGACCGTGCTGTTTGAGTTCGTCAATGAAAAAGATACGGCGGCCAGAATCTGGGTGGGGTCGGTGGCAGTGTCGTCGGCGGTGTAAGTTTCACCCCCACCGGAAACGGTGACGGTATTGGTGACCGAGGCCGGAGCGTTGGCGGCGACGTTCACGGTTAGGATGATGGAACTGGAAGATTGGTGCGAGTCGATCTGAGTTGTCGTTGTGCAAGTCAGGGTCGCCAGAGTGCAGTTCCAGTTCGTACCGCTCATGCTGCTGGCGGTGAGGCCGGCGGGAAGCGTGTCAGTAAGGGTGATGGTTCCGGTCGTCCTTATACCACCCAGGTTGAACGCGGCTAACCCGTAACTCGCTCCGGTCTGGCCTTGTGCGAACTGGCTGTTTTGCCCGCTGGACGCAGTGAGATCAGGGAGTAAGTTCACATTGGAACGAGCCGTTGCCATATTGTTCGAAGTGTTTATGTCGCCGCCGCCCTGAACATAGACGTTGGCGATGAGCGGCGACCCAGCGTTCGGAGACACGAGCGCCGAGACCGTGATCGGCGGGTAGGAGGCGTTGGGGCCCACAGCGTCGCTTCGTTGGCAGTTAGCGTCAGGGGTCAATGTGCATGTCCACCCAGTACCGCTGGCAGCCGTGTAGCTCAAATCATTCGCAACCTCGATCACGGTGACCGTCCCCGAGGAAGCGGCAGGACCGATGTTGTTGGCCGTCAAAGTGTAAGTCACGCCGCTCTGTCCTTCGGACAGCGTGCCGGGATTGGAAATGCTGACGGTAAGGTCAGGCTGCGGTCCGGCGACGGCCGTGGTATCCGATCCCGTGTCGTCGGCGGTGTTGATTTCACCTCCACCGGAAACGGTGGCCGTGTTGATCACCGACGAGGGAGCGTTCAGGGCGACATTCGCGGTGACGTAAATCAGAGAGTTGTTGAAGGCCGTGATTGGCGAGGTTGACGTGCAGGTCACGGTCGCGACAACACAATTCCAACCCTGCCCTTTGATTGCAGTTGCGGTGAGAGATGGCGGGAGAGTATCGGTGACCGTGATCGTGCCTTTGGAGTTTACCGAAGCGATGTTGGTAACGCTGATGGTGTAGATGACGCCGGTGCCGCCCTGGCTGAAATTACCGCTGTCGGAAATGGAAATCGTGAGATCGGGAAGCTGCGTGACGCTGGTGGGATCAGCGGCTACATCGTTCGAGAGGTTGGCTTCGCCGCCGCCAGAGACGGAGGCGGTATTTGTAATGGAGGCCGGAGCCGTATCGGAAACGTTGACGGTGACCGTGATAGCCGGGTAGGCGGCGGAGGCCGCCAGCGCATCGGCGCGAGTGCATGTGGCGGTGGCAGGCGTGCAGGTCCAGCCGGTTCCGGACATAGCGGTGGCTGTCAGATCGGACGGAAGAGTATCCGCGACAGTGACCACGCCGGTTGTGGGCAGATCACCGGCATTCCCCGCGGTGAGCGTATAGCGTGCGCCCGTCTGCCCCTGGGTGAAGTTACCGGTATGCGTCTTGGTGAGGGTCAGGTCGGGATTGTGATTGACATCGATCGTCGTAGTTGCGGTGATGGGTGCGGCCAGAGTGTCGGTTGCGGAGATGGTTTGGCTGTTGAGAGAGTTCAGCGTGAACGAGAAGGTGTGGGTTTCCTGGCCGGGGTTGGGGCCAAAATCGGCATTGGGATCAAAAGTGTAGTCGGCCGGAAGAACAGCCTGTGCGTCGGAGCTGGTGAAGTGGATGGTGTTGCTATATTGCAGACTTGTCCCGGAGCTTGCCGAGACCGTCACGGTTTGCTTGAAAGTCTTGCCGGGAATGACGCCCGTCGGGCCTGTCAAGGTCATCTGCGCCGGCGCGGTGACACAGTTGTTTTGCATGTTCGAATACAGGGCCTGCACCGTGTAGGTATGCGTTCCCACGGTGATCTGCTGTTGGTCCTGGTTGCAGATATCGCCGATCTCACCGTAGTTATTGTTGTACCAAGCTAGCGGAGGGGCGTCTCCAACGGCATTGCCGATGTTCGAATCGGTGACGGCTTCGCCCAGTTCGTGGCTCGTCGCCGTAGTCATATTATTGGCGGAAGTGCTCTGGCCGCAGCCCGCTGAACAGGCGCTGGTAGGTCCGAAATCAGGGAACACTCCATAGGGCAGCTCGGAGGGCAGTCCGCCGGCCAAGCTGGCATGGTAAGCACAGAAGCCACCCGGCGCACAGCTGGGCGCCGTTCCGAGCGTGATATGCACGCCTGGAGGAAAATAGAGCAAATAAATGGTGTCGTAGTTACTTTGCGTGTCTTTGACCGGGGCTGGCAGGTTCGCGAGCTGCCTCTGCAATTCGGTCTGGATTTGCTCGTTCGTCAGATTACACGTAGGCGGAGGGTTGCTAGCGCTTCCGGGGCAGATAGAAGGAGTGATTGTAAATTTGCCGTCGAAGACTCCTCGTCCTATGAGCTGGTTGCTGCCCGCTTGTCCGCCTACCGCCTGCACACCGACGGTGCCGTACTCACTCAGCAGGTCAAAGTAGTTGCTGCTGACGACATCGGTGAGGAACTGCGGCAGTCCGCTGGTCGACGGCACATCGACAAACGATCCCCACAGCACTTCCACGATGTGAATATTCGAGATGACGGGGCCGCCGTAGTACGAAAAAAGGCCTCCCGCGCTGGAAAGCGGCAGTTTGTTCAGCTTTTTCGGCGGCCCAAAGGGGACGATGTGTACGAAAGGCATCCCTGGGATTTGGGGGGGCTGAACGAGGTTGGACTGGGGCTTCTCCTGGCCAGACTTGTGCTGTTCGGGCTTCGGGCGAGGATTTGCCTGAGAGTGCCCGATGGCAGCCGAGACCGAGAAGACAAGTCCCAGTGCAAGACATCGCAGAATCGCCTGGTTTGGAGTGCGGCCTTCGCTGATTCCTAGAGTCCGCATAGGTCGCTCCTCCTTGACCCAACGTTGTTTGCGGCGTGTAGCGTTCAGCCCTTGTTTCAAGCTGTACTACTCTACAACGAACCTTCGGGATTGAGGGCTGTTTTCTCCCGCAGCCGGTCAAGAGTTCGGAATGATGGCCCTAAATTTCATGCAGAAGATGCCCGATTGCGGCACGACTGAAGCCACGGCTCAAAACGAACACTATAGCGGCTGCTTGCGCCGGGCGGTCATGGCCTGGGCGACACCCTGGGCGCTCTGATCGTCGCTCTTGCTCAATTGCTCGATCACGTTGTGATAGCTGGCGTCATTACGGTTCTGGCTGAGCTTGAAGCTGGATTGGATCTCTTCCACCGTAATTTCGAAACAGACGATGCCTCGCATCTGTGATTCGCGAAATTCAGCGGGCAGAGTTTCGAGAGAATAGCGGCCTGCGGCTTCGCCGTGCCCTTCGTAACGATCGACGAGGCCGGCCATCAACTGATGCAGTTCGGCGTCATCGGTCACCAGGCGCGGCGTTCCGTATAGATGGACCGCGATGTAATTCCAGGTAGGGACGTTTACGTGGTCGTACCAGCGGGGAGATACGTAGGAATGAGGGCCTGAGAAGATCACCAGCGTTTTTGGTTGAGACTCAAACAGCCGCCAGTGCGGGTTGGCGCGCGAGAAGTGGCCTTGCAGTTTGGGCGGTTTCGATTCTGCTTCCACCAGTTGCAAAGGCGCATGCGTGGCCACGGGGACGCCGTCGTCGCACGTGATGATGACCCCAAAACTGTGATCGAGGATTATTTTGCGAATCTCGAGCCAGTCGTGCTCCTGGAAAAGTTTGGGAACGTACACTGGTGCCTCCCGAGAGATGGAGGGTTTAATCCCCACTCAAGCCAAGAGAAGGCTTGAATGGGGCACCCTCGAGATCCGAATCGTGCGATGTATTTATTTGGCGGCGAGCTGGATGCACTCTTCCAGCACGTCCACGGCTACGTCGGCTTCTTCTTCGGTGACGACCAGCGGCGGGCAGAGACGGACCGTGCTGGGGCCGCAGCCGAGGAACAGCAGGCCGCGCTCGAACGCGAGTTCGACGATGCGATCTCGCTCAGCTGCTGCGTATTCCTTCGTGACTTTGTCCTTGACGATATCCACGCCGATCATCAGGCCGCGGCCGCGCACATCGCCCACCAGTTTCAGCTTTTCGGGCCAGTCGGCCATGCGCTTCATCATGTGATTGCCGACCGTGGAGGAGTTCTGCATCAGGCCTTCTTTCTCAATCACATCGAGTGTGGCCAGCGCTGCCGCGATGCACAGCGGGTTACCGCCGAAGGTGGAAGCATGCGAACCGGGAATCCAGTCCATGATTTCCGCTTTGGTCATCACCACGCCGAGCGGCATGCCGGAGGCGATGCCTTTGGCGCTGCAGACCATGTCAGGCTCGACGCCGGTGTGCTCGAC
>Ga0075029_100000252_pt1 | contig 29677 bp, 27 predicted proteins | sample LitLauG_LLR_2013_FD_71391 | JGI IMG/M metagenome (GOLD analysis project Ga0075029, IMG submission 71391) | Freshwater sediment microbial communities from North America - Little Laurel Run_MetaG_LLR_2013 | ecosystem: Environmental > Aquatic > Freshwater > Creek > Sediment | place: USA... | reverse complement strand
CCTTCGACGATGGCCGTCTTGCCAACGCCGGGCTCGCCGATGAGCACGGGATTGTTCTTGGTGCGGCGGCAAAGAATCTGAATGACGCGGTCGACTTCGCCTTCGCGACCGACCAGCGGATCGAGCTGGCTGTCCATGGCGGCCTGGGTCAGGTCGCGGGAAAACTCGCTGAGCAAGGAAGATTCGCGCTGACGCTGCGGTTGCGCTTTTTCCTGCGTGGTGCGGGCAAGTTCTTCGCGAATGGTCGAGAGGCGCAGGCCGCGCTCGTGCAGAATCTCTGCGGCGAAGCACTTTTCTTCTCTGAGTAAACCCAGCAGCAGGTGTTCGGTGCCGATGTGGCGATGAGACAGGCGTTCGGCCTCTTCCGCCGCATAGGCGAGCACACGTTTGCACTCGTTGCTCAGCGGCAGATCGACGGAGGTGGAAACCTTCTCACGAATCGTGGTGTGGCCTTCGATCTGCTTGCGAATGGATTCGACCGAGGCATGCGAACGCAGGAAACGGTTGGTCAGGGCCTTGTCTTCACGAAGCAGACCGAGAAGCAGGTGCTCGGTCTCAATGTAAGGCGACCCGAACTGGCTGGCTTCGTAGCGCGCAAAAAAGATGACGCGTCTGGCTTTCTCCGTATAGCGCTCAAACATAATGCCTGTCCCCTTGACCTTCCTGGCCGGGGAGAACTTGCCTGCCCGACCTACCGAACCCGTCCCTGGTCGTACCCATTGCCAATGTTATTCCTCCATTATGCAATCAAAAGGCCTTGAAACCCAAGCTCAGAAACAACCTTCTAAACCCTTTGATCACGTTACCGAAGGAACTTGAGGCAAAATCCTACAACTTGAAGCCCGCACCGCTTTGCACTTTCTCACACTTAATGTTGCCCCTGCTCCTAATAACCCTATTGCCGGACGTTCCACTCTTTGTGGCCACGGCTCACGCTGGCAGCGACTCCGGCGAAATCTCCTCAACGCGCCCTCGCTCAATCCGCAACACACGATGGCAGCGCCGGGCGAAGGACAAATTGTGCGTTGCAATCAAAGAGGTGAGTTGATGCTCAGCATGCAGGCGCGCAATCAAATTAAAAACTGATTCCGCCGTCTGCCCGTCGAGATCGCCCGTGGGCTCATCGGCCAGCAGGAGCTTGGGACCGGTGATGAGAGCGCGGGCCAAGGCCACGCGTTGCTGCTCGCCGCCGGAAAGCTCGCCGGAACGATGGTGCGCCCGCGGTTCCAGCCCAACCTCGCGCAGCCACCGCATCGCCTCTGGCTCGGCTTGCTGCCACGTCTTGCCGCGAACCAGCAACGGCATGGCAACGTTTTCGGCTGCCGTAAACTCGGGCAGCAGGTAGTGGAACTGCCAGACGAAGCCAGTTTCGCGATTGCGAAAGTCCGCGGCTTGATCCTGCGTCAGAGAATTCAGGTGCAAGTGGGCGCAGTATACGTCACCTGCAGAAGCACGATCAAGAGCGCTCAGGATGTGCAAAAGCGTGCTCTTGCCGGCTCCCGATTCGCCGACGATGGCGAGCATCTCGCCTCGCTTCACCGCAAACGACAAGTTTTCAAAGAGCACCAGATCCGATTCGCCGGACCGGAAAACTTTCTTCAAGTCTTCGACACGCAGCATCGAGTCTTCCGTCGCCCGTTCAGTACTTAGATGCAAGGGGTGTCTCTTTCGTTCCAATGCGCCTTCTTGAGGCGGCTCCAGTGCTGCTGGTACTCGGTGCAAATCAGGCTCGGCATAGTATCCACTAAATCAGGTAGGTGTGCGCAATGGCACACAGTTGCCATTGTAGGAACGAGCACTGCGCTGCAGGGAAACCGCGTTTACCACAGAAGGCACGAGGTTCACAGAGGTCATTCGTAGCGCAGGGCTTCGGCGGGCAGGATTCGCGAGGCCGACCAGGAAGGATACAGGGTCGCTACGAAGGAAATGCCAATCGCGACCACGGCGACGATCAGGCCGTCGGCCAGACGTGGGGCGAACGGCACGTAGTCGATGGAATAGACCTCCGGCGAGAGCGTCAGGATGTGATAGTGGCCCCCGGCGTAGGAAAGGGCGTATCCGATCACCAGGCCGATGGCGGTGCCGATGACGCCGATGAGCACGCCTTGGGCGATGAAGACGTTGCGCACTTGCGCTTTGCGCGTGCCCATCGACATCAGCACGGCGATGTCTTTGGTCTTCTCCATCACCATCATGATGAGGCTGATGAGAATGTTCAACGCAGCGACGAAGACGATCAGGCCGATGGTGATGAAGGTGACCAGCCGCTCGAGCTTCAGGGCGTGGAACAGGGCTTTGTTCTGCTCCATCCAGTTGGTGGCCATGAAGCCCTTGCCGGCGGCGTCTTCGAGTTGGCGGGAAATGACGTCGGCCTTGTAGATATCGTCGACTTTGAATTCCAGGACTGAGATCAGATTGCCGAGGCCGAATAACTGCTGCGCGTCGGAGAGGCGGACGAAGGCCCAGCTTGAATCGTAGTCGAAGAATCCGGAGTTGAAGATTCCGACCACCCGGAAGCGGTTGTACTTCGGCACCATGCCGAAGGGAGTGAGTTCGCCCTGCGGGCTGGTGACGAGCACGACGGAGCCCACGGCGGCGCCGAGGTTGTCAGACATGTCCTTGCCGATCACGATCGGAGGCATGGCGGCGACGCGCTCCCCGACAGCGGCAAGGGAGTCAGGAGATTGTGTAGAGCGGGCGCCCCCGCCCGCTGCCGTTGACTCTGATTCTGACTTCGGCGGCGAGTTGCCCGTTGTGTCGCTGCTCTCGTCCAGCGGCCCGGCCGAGCCCTCATTGACCGAGCTGAGCAAATCCCCAACTTTACGCTCGTAGCGCGGAATCATGCCTTTGATCACTGCGCCGCGTGCCCGCGGACCACGGGAGACGAGCACTTGCTCAAAGATCGCGGGAGCAGCCGCGGTCACATGCGGTTCTTTCGAGAGCCGATCCAGCAATGCAGGCCAGTTCTGAATGCCGTCGTCGGCGATGCGCTCCAGGCTGACGTTCGAGGTCGAGCCGAGCAGTCGCTGCTGCAGGTCCTGGCGAAATCCGTTGTTGATGGCGAGCGCAACCACCAGGGAGGCGACCCCGGCGGCGACTCCGAGGACGGAAATACCGGTGATGATGCCGATGAAGGCCTGCCGCCGCTTGGCGCGCAGGTAGCGGGACGCGATGAAGAGTTCGAAGCGCATGGGGAAGCTATCAGCTGTCAGCTATTAGCTTTCAGCCAAACTGGATTATAGATAAAGACTGATCCCACTGATTTATCCTTCCAACACCGATGCCCGAATTTTGCGACGTTGCTTTGGCCGTGCCGCTGGACATGGTCTTCACCTACCGTGTCGCGGCGGAGGCTTCGCCCGTGGTGGGCGGGCGGGTGCTGGTGCCGTTTCGCCAGCAGCGCATGAGCGGGATTGTGGTTGAGTTGCACGATCGCAAGCCCTCGGTCGTAGCAAAAAACATCATCTCCGTGCTCGACGCTGCGCCGGTCATGGATGAGACGCTGCTGCGTCTGGGCCGGTGGATCGCGGATTACTATCTGGCTCCGATTGGCGAAGTTTTCCGCACCATGCTGCCGCTGAACGCCGAGTTCAAGCGTTCGATTGGATATCGCATGACCGAGCAGGGGCACGCGGCGTTACATGCGGCGGGGACCGTGGGATCGTCGGCGCGCTCGCGGCGTACTCCGGACGAGCAGGATGCCGAGATCCGCGTGCTCGATTACCTGTGTGGACGAGAGTCGCACGAGGGCGACGAATTGATTCGCGAGGAGACCTTGCGCTCTGCTACCCGCGTGTCGCGGGCGGTGCTCGGCGGAATGGTGCGCAAGAAGTGGATTGCTCGCGAAGATGTCTCGGCCGTGCAGGACGCCCGGCGAACGACTCAGGCAGCGGTGCTCAAGTCGGCCGAGGGCAAGCTGAATGAGAATCAGCGGCTGATCGTCGATACGCTGGCTGGTTCGGGAGGCAAGGTTCCGGTCAGCGTGCTGCAGTCGCTGGAGGTTCCGCGGTCGACCCTGTCGACGCTGGTACGGCGTGGGCTGGTGCAGATCGTGGAAGAGGCGGCGGAATTTGCGGTCTCGCGCAGCAAGCCGCGGCCATCTCTGTTTGATTTTGATCTGAATCCCGCGCAGCAATCTGCGCTCAGTCGATTGAAAGCGGCGGTCGAGGCTCGTCAGTTCGCCGGCATGTTGATGCATGGCGTCACGGGGTCCGGCAAGACTGCGGTCTATCTCGCCGGCATGCGCGCTGTGCTCGATGCGGGACGGTCAGCAATTCTTCTCGTTCCCGAGATCGGCTTGACTCCGGCTGTCGCCGCCGACCTGCATCAGATTTTCGGAGACGAGGTCGCCATCCTGCACTCGGCGCTGTCGGATAAAGAGCGCGCCGAGCAGTGGCATCGCATCAAGCGCGGCGAGGCGCGGATGGTGGTGGGCACGCGCTCAGCAGTGTTTGCGCCCGTGGCCGATCTGGCCCTGATCATCGTCGACGAGGAGCACGACTCCTCTTACAAGCAGGAGGAGACGCCGCGCTATCACGCGCGCGATGTTGCCGTGGTGCGGGCGAAGATGAGCAACGCCGTCGTGGTGCTGGGCTCGGCGACGCCGTCGCTCGAGTCGTATTTCAATGCGAAGAAAAATAAATATGCGCTGATCGAACTGCCGGATCGAGTGGAAAAGCGTCCGTTGCCGGAAGTAGAAGTCGTCGACATGCGGCAGGAATTTCAGGAGACCGGGCAGGAGCAGGTCATCTCGCGCAAACTCGCGGCCGAGATCAAAGACCGGCTGGAGCGCAAAGAGCAGGTCATGGTGCTGCTGAACCGCCGCGGATATTCTCCGGTCGTGCTGTGCCGCACTTGCGGCAAGAAGCTGGAGTGCGCCAATTGCGCCATCGCGCTCACCCACCACAAGAGCGAGCACAAGATGGTCTGCCACTACTGCGGCTACTTGGCCCCTGTACCGAAGGCGTGCGGGCTCTGCGGGAGCGAATACGTTTATTTTCTGGGCACGGGTTCGGAGAAGCTGGAAGAGTTGTTGCACGGCATGTTTCCGCAGGCGCGGATTGCGCGGCTCGATCGCGACACGGTGCGCGGGCATGAAGATTTCGAGCGCACTCTGAATGCCCTCAACGAAGGTGAACTGGACATGGTCGTCGGCACGCAGATGATCGCCAAAGGCCACGACATTCACGGCGTCACGCTCGTGGGAGTGGTCGGCGCCGACGTTGCTCTCGGGCTTCCCGACTTTCGCGCAGCCGAACGCACCTTTCAATTGCTCACGCAGGTTGCGGGACGCGCCGGGCGCGGGCAGTCGCCGGGTAAGGTGATTCTGCAGACTTATTTTCAGGATCACTACGCGGTGCAGTACGCGGCGCAGCACGATTTCGTCGGCTTCTACGAAAAAGAATTGCTCTTCCGCAGCTGGATGCACTATCCGCCGTACTCTTCGCTGGCTAACGTTCTGGTGCGCAGCGCGAAGCTCGATGAGGCGATGCGGTGGTCGGGAATCTTAGGGAGGTGGTTCGAATCTACGCGGCATGAAGGGGTGCGTGTGCTGGGACCGGCGAGCGCGCCCATCGTGCGGCTGAAACGCGACTATCGCTACCATTTTGTGCTGAAATCGCCGAGCCGGGAGAAGCTCAACGCGACTCTGCGCGCCATGCTGGCGTATGCCGTCAGAGCGAAGGTTCCGCGCACGCAGTTGATCGTAGATGTGGATGCGATTTGGTTGATGTAGGAATCAGTTGACCCGGAAGGGCGACACGGTGAAGGTCAGCGCGAGCAGGATGACTCCCAACCCAGCCAGAATCCAGCGACTGGCAGGGAGAGTGGGCTCATCCGGAGCTTGCCGCTGACGCCAGGTCAGTACATTCATGACGATGATGAGCGCGGCCCACATGCGCCATCCCACGTACAAGCGCCCCAGTCCGAGCAGCGCGATCACCGTGATCCACGAAATGGCGCGGTGAATGCGCGGCGCGAGCGCGTAGACGATGTGGCCACCGTCCAATTGTCCGCTGGGCAGCAGGTTCAACGACGTGGCGAACATGCCTACCCACGCAGCTACCGCCGTTGGGTGCAAATAGACTCGCGTCAACGGAAGCGCGGCTGCGGCATGAGCCGGCGCCACCGTTCGGAGAAGGTCGTGCATAAGATAGAAGATCGCGGGGAATCCTAACTGCAGGTCCGACGGCCCGATGCCAGGAGGCAGCGGCTTGGATAGCGTCAAGGCGACGGCCAGTGTGGCAATGGCCACGATGAATCCAGCGATCGGCCCGGCGATTCCGATATCGAACAACGCGGCGCGGGTGCGGATCTGCGATTTGATGCGGATGACGGCGCCCAGCGTTCCGATCACGGTCGGCGCCGGGATGAAGAAGGGAAGCGTCGCGCGCACCCCGTAATAGCGGCATAGGAGGTAATGCCCCATCTCGTGCGCCAGCAGGATGGCGAGCAAAGTGGCGGAGAAGGGAATTCCCAACAGCAGCCGCGAGGGTTGCCGCAATACCCATTCCACGGGGAAGAAGGGGATGAACTCGTTTCCTGCGGTGAGCGGCGGGAGATTGTGCAGGAAGTTGAACTGCATCCGCGCCCCCACCACCAGGGTGGTGAAAACCGTTGCCACCAACAGTAATGCGTGCAGCCAATATCGCGGACGCGGCGCCCTCCAGGTCGGCCGCGGGAGCGCCTGGTAGTACTCGATGGTCGAGGTGGGAATTGGGGGATTTATTTCCGACATGCGATCAATCGACCCTCGGCCCGGAATTCCGGTCTGCGGGCCATCCTTTTGATGCTACTACGAGCCGCAAAGACGGGAGATGCAGAGTAAGTCGCGCAGAAGGTCGTCCTTAGCCGATGCACCCGATATGGCACCTTCGCGCTATTACGAAAAGGCTATTCTCGGTAGCAAGATATACCGCTAGGATCTCTTAACCGCCTTGGGAAACGGGACTGGGCAAGCCTTCCCGCATCCCGTTGAACTGAAGCGGCGATCGGTATTGAACTCGATCTCTTGGCGACTTTCTCCCCCTGAAAGCTGGCCCCCTGCATGAGTATGGTTGTCTCAGTTCCTGAGATCAAGGTGCGTTCGTCCGCGGTGGCGATTCGCGCCACGTGGTTCGAAGTCTGCCGCGAAGATCTGTCGGTGTGGAACCACGTTCTGCTGGATACGGACACCTCGCTCTATCAATATCCATTCTGGAATGAGCCCTACCGGCCGCTGTGGCTGACGCCGCGCTATCTGGCATGGGGCACTCAGGACCGGCCGCAGGCTTTTGTGAGCATTCTCACGGTTGGATTCGGACCGGCCAAGATTGGCCTGGTATTTCGCGGACCGACTCGGCTGCAGGCGGGCTTTCAATTTTCGCAGGCGGCGATTGAGGAGCTACTCACCTGGGCTCGCGAGCAGGGATACATCTTCATTCGCTTCACGCATTCCGACGCACAGGTTCTGGCACAACTGGCGTCGGCGGGGCACACGGAAAACATTGACGCGTTCCCATATTTTCTGGACTACCCGGTTCAGTCCCCGGACTACATCGTCGAACAATTCGATTGCGAAGAAGTAACGCTGGCCAGCTTCGACCGCGAAGCGCGCCGCAAACTCCGCCGGGCCGTGGAGGTAGGATACGAGTTTCGCGCCGAAGACTCACCCGAGGCGCTTGCACAGGCCTGGCCGCTGTATCAGGATTGCGCGCGCCGCAAGCATTTCCGATTGGAGCGGCCGTTGTCCGTGTATCAGGAGACGATGCGCCTGGCGCAGGCTCACAACTGCGTGCGCCTGTATTCTGTCCGTCTCAAAGGCAAACTGGTGGGCAGTACCCTCGTCTTTCGCGATCGCACCACCGCGCACTGCCAGTTGGCGGCGTTCGATATCGAGCATAGGCAGTCGGCCGTATTTCTGCACTGGCAGGCAATGCGCGACATGTACCGCTTGGGAGCACGACGCTACAATCTGGGGCCGGGACCGGGATCGCTGGCGCGATTCAAGCAGCAATTCTGCGAGCATCCGGTGAGCTATCCGGGCGCGCTGACTCTTGTGTTGAATGATAATTGGTTCCAGGTTTGGTGGAAGATGCTGTTCCCGGTCGCGCGCAGCCTGCGGCCCACGCTGCGCAACATTGTGTCGCGCCTGAAGCGTTAGCCCAACGGTTCTCAGTCGATCGACTGCAGTTCTTTCCCTGGCTTGAAGCGCACCGCTCTTCCGGGCGGGATGGATACTTCGGCTCCGGTGCGTGGATTGCGCCCGATGCCGGTCTTCCGCGGGCGCACGTTGAACACGCCAAAGCCCCGCAGCTCAATGCGATTGCCGCCGGCCAGCGCCTTCTTCATGCTCTCAAAGACGGTTTCGACGGCCAGTTCGGCCTTGGTCTTGGTGATGCCGGTTTTGGCCACCACTTCGTTGATAATATCGAGCTTGATCAAGGGGCGCTCCCGCGTGCAGGGTTAATGTAGTCCCAAGTGATTGATGCTAAGGAAGATAAGTAAGATTGTCAACGGGAGCACCTATCCCGTAAACTGGCAGGCACACCAGCCAAAGACGATTGAGTAATTGGGGAATTGGGTAATTGTGTAATTTTAGGAGCCGAAGACGGCTTCATTCCTACCCAACCCCTCCAAATTCCTCAATTACCAAATTACACAATTACTCAATTCTTAGGAGCTTCATGCTGAAGAGCGACCGCTGGATCCGCAAGATGTCCCAGGAACACGACATGATCAACCCGTTCTCCGAAAAGCAGGTGCGGGAGGGCGTGATCTCCTACGGACTGTCGTCGTACGGCTACGATCTGCGCGTGGCCGACGAGTTCAAGATTTTCACCAACGTGAATTCGTCGATTGTCGACCCGAAACATTTTGATGAGAGGTCGTTCGTTACCGTGCAGACCGATATCTGCATCGTGCCGCCGAACTCGTTCGCGCTGGCGCGGTCGGTCGAGTACTTCAAAATTCCGCGGAGCGTGCTGACCATCTGCGTGGGTAAGAGCACCTACGCGCGCTGCGGGATCATCGTGAACGTGACGCCGTTCGAGCCGGAGTGGGAAGGCTTCGTCACGCTGGAGATTTCGAACACGACGCCGTTGCCGGCGCGCATCTACGCCAACGAAGGGCTGTGCCAGATTCTGTTCTTCCAGTCGGATGAGATTTGCGAAATCAGCTACGCCGATCGCAAAGGAAAATATCAGGCGCAGAAGGGAATTGTGCTGCCGAAGCTGTGAGAGCTATCAGCCGTCAGGTTAGGCGACGTACGCGAGCCGCGGGGCGGCGGGATAGAGGAAAGAGGAACTGTGCTCAACAGCCTGCCTGTGCCCGTCCTGCTCGACGTTGCGATCATTTTCACCGCGCTGGCTTGGGGGCTTGGATTTTATATTGTCGACCGTAAGGCGCACATCTTCGCGTCGCTGGCGATTGGATGTTTTGTGTGTTTGCTGGGATATAGTGTAGCGAGCCTGGGTGCTCCAGCATGGGCGGTGATTGGCGTACCGGTTCCGGTGGACATTTTTCTGCTGTGGTACGTCCTGAGGGAGCCGCGGAAGATGGCCATCGCCTATCCCACGATCTGGGCGATTTATACCGTGTTTCACATCCTGCTGAGCGCTTTCCTGCACTACGACTCGCTGATTCCGCCCTGGCGTTTGCATTCGTGATCAGTCAGCCGGCGGGAGAATTTCTGCCGGAGACTTCTGGCGCGGGGACATACGGACTCCGGAAACGTGGACGGAGATTGACGGCCAGCGGTTAGCGCTGGTTCTCGCCTTCCTTGTACATGTATTTGATGGCGGGCTTGTAGATCATGAGGTTGGGCTCGCCCGATTCGCGGTTGACCTTGATGCAGTTGCGATCGTACCACTCGATCATGCCGTGTACCTCTTCGCCGTCGCGCAGCACAATCACCATGGGCGTGCGCGATTGCATCTGCTTCTGGTAATAGAAATTTTCGGCGTTGGTTTGCTCGGGAGGAGCGGGCTTCTTGCCGCCGCCGGCGCCCATGCCACGGTCGCCGCGATCCCGATCCATGCGCTCAGCGCGATCATGGCGCTCCGGGCGCTCGCGACGTTCCTGCGCCTGTACCTGCGCAGGTCCGTGATTGTTGTGGTTCTCTCCGCGCGGCAGAGTCGGTCGAATGAGCTTGCGGTTGGCGAAATTTTCCTTCTCGGACTCGCCGGCCGGCACGGGATCCATCATGACTTCCTTCATAGTGGCGCTACCTCAGATACACGCCGCTTAGGCGAACCGCACACTGACAGGGACCCAAGTGAATGTATCTCAATAAGGCGTGAAGTTTCAGATACCGTACCATAGGAATTTCCGCGTGACAATGCTTCCTTCGTGCCAGAAGTTCGGATGTGCCAAAACTTGCATATCCGCAAGAATAACGATTCACCTGCTAATTCGTGTTGGACAGATCGGCGCCGCGGCGCTCTTTGCCGCTCCAGGTGACGATGGCCACCAAACTCGCGACAATCAGCACTGTCCATGCCAGCACGGGCGCAAAGTCGCCGCCGTAGCGGTTTTCGGCGACCTTTGCCTGCAGCACCGAATTGCGGGACGAGAGCAAATTGCCGACCTGATAGGCGAATCCCGGCAATGTGCCGCGGACTGCTGGCGGGGAAAGTTCATTCAGGTGCGCGGGAATCACGCCCCAGGCCCCTTGCACCATGAATTGCATGAGGAATCCGCCGATGGCCAGCATGGGCAGGGAATGCGAATACGCCCAGAGCGGGATAATGGGAATCGACAACATGGCCGCGATGACAATGGCGCGTCTTCGGCCTATGCGCTCCGACCAAGTGCCAAAAAGAATTCCGCCCAGCAGCGCGCCGATATTAAAGATAATGGCGACGAAGCTCACTTGGCGGGGAGTCAACTGCAAATTCTTTTGCAGAAATGTTGGATAGAGATCCTGCGTGCCATGACTGAATGAGTTGAAGGCGAACATCAGCAAGATCAGGAAAAGAAAAAGTCCCGAGTGCGACAGAATGTCTTTGCCGAGGCGACTCTCTGCGTCGCGGGCCACTTTCCCCTGAAGCCAGGCCGGAGACTCGTCCACCTTGGTGCGGATGTAGATCACCAGGAACGCGGGCAGCGCGCCGATGACAAACATGCCGCGCCATCCGACCAGCGGAAACATCGTCCCGTACACCAGGGCGGCACTCAAATATCCGACGACGTATCCTTCCTGCAGCAACCCGGAGAAAAACCCACGTCCCTCGGGCGGGAGCGTTTCGAAAGCCAGCGCCGCTCCTACGCCCCACTCGCCGCCCATCGCGATTCCGAACAGTGCGCGCATGATCAGGAATACTTTTAAAGAAGGCGCGAAAGCCGAGGCCAGCTCAAATACGGAGTAGGCGATGATGTCGACCATCAGGGTGGGGCGGCGTCCGAAGCGGTCGGCCATGAGGCCGAACAGAAATGCACCGACGGGCCGCATGGCCAGCGTCCAGAAGATTGCTTCGGTGATGGCCGAAACTTTTTCGTGAAACTGACCGGCCAGCGCGCTGACGCAAAAAACCAGAATGAAGAAATCGAAGGCGTCGAGCGACCAGCCCAGAAAGCAGGCGATGAACGTATTCCGCTGGACTGGCGTCAGCCGGCGAAAATGCCCAAGAAATTCCATCGTGCTGTGATCTCTGTCTTCAGTTTTTGCAGCGACAAATAAAGTCCCACGGATGCTAGCATGTGTCTTTCATTCCATAAATCTGCAAGCGAAAATGTTTCTCTATGTCTGAACTAGACCTGCCGCAACGCCAGACCACCGATACGCTGATGCTCACCGGCTTCTGGTACCGGGCTCTGCCCGCCGATCGTGTACATCGCAATCAGCTGCACAAGGCGACACTGCTGGAAATTCCGCTGGTCATTGGCCGCGACCGCCAGGGACATCCCTTCGCCCTGCGGGACGCCTGCCCGCATCGCGGCATGCCACTGAATAGCGGCCAGTTCGACGGAGAGAATCTGGAGTGCCCGTATCACGGCTGGCAGTTCGATGTGCACAACGGGCAGTGCCAGAGGATCCCGTCGCTCACGCATGACCAGACCCTGAAGGTGGATCGCATCTATGCCGGCAGCTATCCCTGCGAAGAGCAGGACGATTTCATTTGGGTCTACATCCCCGAGCCATCGCCGCAGGGCGCAGGCTTCACCCAGCCTGAGGAAGCTCCGGATGCCGCTCCGCAAGTGGCAAAGTTCAGCGACAAGTACAAGCTCGCCTACTTGCAGGCTGAGATGCCGGTGAGCATTGATCACGGAATCATCGGGCTGATGGATCCGGCGCACGGGCCCTTCGTTCACCAGGCGTGGTGGTGGCGCACGCAGCACAGCATTCACGAAAAGCAGAAAAACTTTGAGCCCATCCCCAACGGCTTTCGCATGAGCGCCCACACGCCCAGCTCAAACTCGGCGCCCTACAAGCTTTTGCGCTTGTATGCCGACGCGGACTCGATCACCACGACCATCGATTTTGTACTGCCCAACCTGCGTACGGAGACGATCCGCGCGGGCAAATACTGGTTCTCCAGCCTGACGACAGTCACGCCAATCACGCGCAGCCATTGCCGGATCGACGTGGTCGCGGCGTGGAATATTTTTCGCATGGTCCCGCTGATCCCAGAGTTGTTGAAATTCGTCTTCGGAAAGTTTGTTGAGCAAGACCGCCGCACCATGGAACTGCAGGCCGAGGGACTGAAACACAACCCGCATCTGATGCTGATCGACGATGCCGACCGTCCGGCCAAGTGGTACTTCCAACTGAAAGGGGCGTACCTGGAGGCGAAGCGGACCGGAGGCGAGATGAAGCATCCGATGGCGGGGTCGGTCACCTTGAAGTGGAGAAGTTGACTGGCAGTCTGACCTTCAGCGCCGCTTCGGCAGGTCCCCCAGAGTGCGATCCGCTAACCGCAGCTCTTCGTCGCTCACCAGCCACTCCATGGCTTCTTCCCGCGTCTTGAACGTCGGCAGGTCGCGTTGCGAGAAGCTCTTCAGGTGCTCGTAAAAAATGTGGGGCAGGGTCTCAGTGCCAACCCACGCCGACCGCTTCAGGTGCGGGCGATCCACCACGATATCCTGCTTCAGGCGCTCGACGGCATTGCGGTCAAAATGCGATCCGGTAAAATCCGCCAGCAGCAGTACCGATCCCTTGGGTTCGGCGGTCACGAAGCTGGGAACCAGCTTCGACATGGTTCCCAGTTCTTCGGCGGAACAGTGCGAACAGTCCGCCAGCAGAATCTGCTTGCCTTTGTGCTCGATGAAGCGAATCCGGTCTTCCATAAGAAGAATTCCCCGCGGATAGCTAAAGCTGGAGGGAAGAAATTCGAAACCATCCAGTGCCCACAGACCCCTGGCGACTCCCTCATCCCAGCAGCGAATCCACCACCCCATACACGCCGTCCAGCGCGCCATCCAGCGCGGACGCATCTTTTCCGCCCGCCTCCGCCAGATCAGGACGGCCGCCGCCCTTGCCGCCCACTTTCTGGGCAACGGGCGCGATTACTTTCCCAGCCTGCACGCGCGAAGTCAAGTCTTTCGTGACGCCCACGATCAACGAAACGTTGCCGTTGGAAGCCGAACCCAGCACCACGACGCCGGAGCCCATCTTGTCGCGGAGCTGATCGACGAGGGTGCGCATCTGCGCGCGCTCCAGATTGTCGACTCGGTGCGCCAGCACCTTCACGCCTTTTACTTCTTTGATCTTTTCGCCGAGGTTGGCCGTGCCGATCGAAGCAGAGGCCGACTTCATCCGCGCCTGGTCGAGTTCGCGGGCAAGCCGTTTGATCTCGGCGTCTTTCTTTTCCAGTTCCGTTTTCAGTGCGTCAGCGGGCGACGCGCCTTCGGGATGCGACGCAATGCTCGCCACGAATCCTTCCAGCTGATGATCGGCGCGGAAATGCTGCAGCGATCCTTCGCCGGTGACCGCCTCGACGCGGCGTACGCCCGAAGATACGCTCCCTTCCTTCAGAATCTTGATCAGGCCGATCTCGCCGGTCGCGGCCGTGTGCGTGCCGCCGCAAAGCTCGGTGGAGAAATCGCCGATACGGATGACGCGCACCTTGTCGCCATACTTCTCGCCGAACAGTGCCATCGCATGATACTCACTGACGGCCACATCGATGGGAACGTCGGCAATGGTCTCGACCTTGCGGTTGCGCAGGACCTCTTTGTTAATGATGTCCTCGATGTCCTGCAACTCTTCGTCTTCGACCGCGGTGAAGTGAGAAAAATCGAAGCGCAGATGATTCGGTGCGACCAGCGATCCCGCCTGCTTCACATGCTTGCCCAGAACTTCGCGCAGGCCGGCATGCAGCAAGTGCGTTGCCGTGTGGTTACGCATGGTCGCTTCGCGAACTTCGCTGTTCACGACCGCGTCCACCTTGTCGCCCACGCGAATCGGAGACTTCGCGATCACTTGATGCGCGCGCACGCCTTGGATCGGGTAGTAGCAGCCTTTCACCTCGGCGACGATCGTGTTGTGATCGTCGGAATAAAACCATCCGCGGTCGCCGACCTGGCCGCCGGCCTCGGCGTAAAACGGCGTGTGATCGAGAATGATCTCGCCCTGCTCGCCCGCCTTGAGTTCCTGCGCGCCTTGACCGTTGTGAATGATGGCCAGCACTTCGCAGTTGTCGGAGCGCGTCTGGCGGTAGCCTTCGAAGTCGGATTTTGGCAGCTGCTGGTACGCGGGGTTTGCTGTCTGCTTGGCGGCGCCTTTCCAGGATGCGCGGGAAAGTGCACGCTGTTTGCTGAGTGCGTCACCGTACCCCTGCTCGTCCAACCACATTCCTCGATCTCGCACAGCGTCTTCGATGAAATCGAGTGAAAGGCCAAAAGTATCGGAAAGCTTGAAAGCGTCTTCTCCATGCAAAACTGGAGTAACAGCCCTTTCCTTTAGCGCTGCCAACGCGCTCTCCGGGTTAAACACAGTCGGGGAAACACTGCGTATAGCAGACAGAATCTCGGCGTCCGGTTTACCTTCGATGACCAAATCACATACTCTTCGAACTTGAGGAGTGAGTGTTCCATCTGGATTTCGTACTGCGCTTGGATCAGTTGCGTAGTCCTGTTGGGCGAAGAAGAGGCCCAAGGTATCTGAGGTTGGCGCCTTTGCGCTCTGTAACAGATATTCTAGCTTTACTGAACCAATCCCCAACGTGTGCGAAAACCTCGTTTCCTCCGCTAGCACCGTTTTCGAAGCCCGGTCCGCTGCCTCGTCCAACTCCGGGTACGCATCGCGCATCAGATCGCGGACCGCAAATACCATCTCATCCAGGAACGGCTTCGTCTGACCGAGCAGGCGTCCGTGGGTGATGGCGCGGCGGATGATTTTGCGAAGGACATAGCCCCGGCCTTCATTGGAAGGCAGAACACCGTCCGAAATTAGAAATGTTGCTGCGCGCGAGTGGTCGGCGATGACCCGCAACGATGCTGCCGCCTTATGGCTGGAAGAGCCTGCCGAGCTTTGCTCGGCCTGGACAGCCGAGGCGGCTGTCCCCACATGGGTTGTTGTTGGTGCTTGTGTGGGGACAGCCGCCCCCGGCTGTCCGGCGGAGCGAAGCTCCGCGGTGCCGGCACGCTTACCCAACGTCAGTTCCGCTGCGCGCTTGATGAGCGGCGTGAAAAGGTCCGTCTCGTAATTCGAGATCACGCCTTGCAGCACGGACGCGACCCGCTCAAGGCCCATGCCCGTGTCGATCGACGGTTTGGGCAGTGGATTCAGCTTGCCCGACGCGTCGCGGTCGAACTGCATGAACACCAAATTCCAAATCTCCACATAGCGTCCGCAGTCGCATCCGAACGTGCAGTCGGCGTGTCCCTGATCCGACGCGGCCACGCCCATGTCGTAATGAATTTCACTGCAGGGACCGCAGGGGCCGGTGTCGCCCATCTGCCAGAAGTTATCTTTCAGGCCCATCTCGTAGATGCGATCTTTGGGCACGCCCTGAGCAGCCCACAAGTCATAGGCTTCCGCATCACGCTGGAGGCCTCCTTCGCCGTTGAAAACGGTCACGTACAACTTGTCTTTCGCGATGCCGAACCATTCCGGCGAAGTAATCAGCTCCCAGGCATAGGCGATCGCATCTTTCTTGAAGTAATCGCCGAAGGAAAAATTGCCCAGCATCTCAAAAAACGTGTGATGGCGGTTGGTGAAGCCGACGTTTTCCAGATCGTTATGCTTGCCGCCGGCGCGGACGCACTTCTGTGAAGTCGTGGCGCGCGAGTAGTCGCGCTTTTCGAGGCCGAGGAAAACGTCCTTGAATTGGTTCATCCCCGCGTTGGTGAACAGCAGCGTGGGATCGTTGGCGGGAACGAGCGACGACGAATGCACTTCCTTGTGCGGACGTAGCTTCTGCTGCACAAAGAAATCGAGGAATTTGCGGCGAATTTCAGAGCCGGTGAGCATCGAGGCTCAATTCTAAATGAAAAACAAAACCACAGAGGACGCGGAGAGCGCCCGAGGCTGGTTTCGAGCTCTCGCTTCTCCGCATCCTTTGTGGTGGATTTGTCTGGAACTACTTTGCGGGGTCGGCGGGCTTCTGGTCGGCCGGCTTGTCATTGCTTTTCTTCATCGCGTGCCCAACGCCCTTCGCACCCTTCTTCATCTCACTGCCGGTTTTCTCGGCGGCTTTCCCGGTATCCTTGGCCGCGACCTTGGTACCTTTCTCTGTGTCTTTTGCGGCGACCTTGACGGCCTTTCCGGTATCCTTGGCCGCGACCTTGGCGCCCTTTTCTGTATCTTTGGCAGCGGTCTTCACACCCTTCTCGGTGTCTTTGGCGGCAGTCTTGGTGGCGTGCTCCACCTTTGCGCCTGCGCTCGGGGAACTGGTTTTGTCTGTACTCGTGTTGTCCTGCCCAAACGCGAAACATGCTGCCATCAACCAGGCAGCCACAACCATCAACGCCCACTTTGCTTTCATACTTCCTCCTGATTTGTAACTGGGATCGCTTCGCAGTATGCAACATCTAGAAAGCGCCACGCAAATCGCTTGGTGCTGATCGGCAGTGGAAGCCCCGACTTCACGCGCTTTCGCCTTCCAGTGCGCTCAGCGTCTCGTCATCCACATGCCACTTCTTCAGGATGGCGAAGATAGTTTTGGATCCAAATCCTGCCCGCGCCAGTTGCCGGAAAATGCGCGCCGCTTGCTTCCGATCTTTCGGTTGGTCGAGGCGCTTCTTGCGGAGGAATTCGCGGGCCTGTTTTTCCTCGCTGACGCCTTCAAACGTAGCATCCATCGCCTTTTCGATGATGTCTCCGTGCACGCCTTTCGCCTTCAGGTCGGTGACGATCCGCATGCGTCCGAATTTCTGGTTGTCGCGCCGCAGCGATGAGAACGATGCCGCATACTGCGAATCGTTGAGATACCCCTGGTCTTTCAGTCGCCGGATCACCAGCTCCACCAGCGTGCGTCCATATTCGGATTCGCTGTCTTCGACGCGGGCGCGCATCAGGCGCTTCAGTTCGGCGACGGTGCGCATGCGCCGGGCCAGCGCGCCCACGGCGTAGTCGTAAAGCTCATCTTCGGAATAGCTTTTCTTCTTGGGACGCGAAAACGCCATACCCGCTAACGATAGCGCAACTCTTCGGCCGGCGCGAATGCTGCGAAGGCCGGGGTTCCCGTCGAAGAGCGGCCCTCTCCGGGCCGCATAAAGTTGCCCAAAATAGAAATGGGGCTTTAGCTTCGGTCCTCCGCATACTCCGGACGCCTAGCCGCCGCGCGCCGCCCCATCTCCCGCGACAGCTTCCGCGCCCACCGCAACTCGCTGCGAATCTGCTGGATCGCCAGACTCAGCATCCACACCGCCTCATGAAAACGATGCCCAACCTCTGCCCGGACGGCGCGCAGTGTAGCCTCCTCGCGGGCCAGTTCTTTCTCCAAGAATTTCTGGCGGCGCCGCAGTTGCTGTTCAAACACTCCCGGCCGCGCCTGCCACGACAACGCGAGCCAGGTAAGAAACGGAGGCCGGTCCCGCTGCGTCGCCCACTCCTCACGCTCCAGCGCGTCGGCCAGCGCCGCACGGCCGCGCGCCGACGTCGTGAATACGCTGCGCTCGGGCCCCCCAGCGGGATCGTCGCTGTCCGCGGCGCGGATCAATCCCAGCCCTGCCAGCTTTTCCAGGGAGTAGTACACCTGCGGCCGCGAGATGCCCGCCCAATCGCGCACCTGCCGCCGCTCCAGTTCCAGGTTGGCCTGGTAACCGTGCATGGGCCGCTCCGCCAGCAGGCTCAGCAGGACCAGGTCCGGCGTGGTCAGCGCGCGCTTCCTAGCCGCGGGCATCGCGCGCCTTTCGTTGCCGGCTCCAGTACCACCACTGCGCCTGTTCCAGCGGCAGCCGCGGATTCCGCGCCTGTGCCACTGCCGCGCGGAACACGTCCAGGACGCAGATGTCCTGCGCCTGTCCGGTGACGGCACAGAGTTTTTCGTAAAGCCTCTCAGGATTGCGCCGCGCCAGCTGCGCCACGCTGCGGATCCCAAGCATTGCGAAGTCGCGGACCATGGCCGGCCCTACGGAAACCAGATCCTCGATCCGACGTTGTTGAGTGGGCATGTCAAATCCTCCTTGACACAGTAAACCGGGTCCAGTAAACTCGGCTAGTCTAAACGAGACTACACGAGAAGAGCAAGGACAAACTCCATGCGTATCGCAACTTTCGTTCTGACGTTCGTGTTACTGCTCGCCATTTCGCCTGCGGCAAAGCCGAAGACACAGGAGAAGACGAAAACTATGAATGTGAAGAGAATCACGCCAATTCTGTTTGTCGAAGATGTCGAACCCTCTGTGAAGTTCTGGGTTGACCGCTTCGGATTCCAGAAAACCGCCGAGGTTCCCGACGGCAACAAACTCGCTTTCGCCATGCTGCAGAAAGGCAATGTCGAACTGATGTACCAGAGCTACGCCAGCGCCGACAAAGACGTCACCACGATCTCGCAGCAGGTCCGCAAAGGCCCGACGTTTCTCTACGTCGAAGTGGACAACCTCGAAGAGACGATCTCGGCCATCCGGGGCACGGAAGTCGTCATGCCAGTGCGCAACACTTTCTACGGGTCGAAGGAGATCGGCATCAAAGATCCGGCCGGTCATTACGTTACCTTCGCCCAGTTCGAAGCCCCGAGGTGAACGCCCAGATTTCGCGCGATCGGGAAGAATAAAAAAGGGCGCGCTTTCGCGCGCCCGTGCAAGGAGGAACAATCGAAACTCTTGTGACTAGCGTCCGCCGAAGCCTGCCGACTGCATCGACTGCCGGGAAATGTCGGAGGTCGAGGCGATGCCCTGCATACGCAGCTTGAAGTCGTCGGCGTTCGACGCGTTCTCCAGGGCGGTCTCGTAATTGACGAGTCCCGCCTGGAACAAATCCCACAGCGACTGATCGAAAGTCTGCATACCGTACTGCGAAGTGCCGGCGGCAATGGCGTCACGAATCGAGCGGGTCTTTTCCGGCACCAGCACGCACTCGCGGATGTAGGCGGTGTTGATCATGACTTCGACCGCGGGCACGCGGCCCTCGGCGTCGCAGCGGCGCACCAGTCGCTGACTGACGATCGCGCGCAGTACCGCCGCCAACTGCATGCGAATCTGTTTTTGCTCCGGAGGTGGAAAGATGGAAATCACACGGTTAATGGTTTCGACCGCGTCCAGCGTGTGCAAGGTAGAAAACACCATGTGGCCAGTTTCGGCCGCATGCAGCGCGGTCGAGATCGTTTCCAGATCGCGCATTTCGCCGACCAGAATCACGTCCGGATCCTGACGGAGAGAAGCGCGCAGCGCCGCGCTGAACGATGGCGTGTCCACGCCAATCTCGCGCTGGTTTACGTAACCTTTTTTGTCGCGGTGCAGAAATTCGATCGGGTCTTCGATGGTGACAATGTGCTCCGACCGCGAGGAGTTCACGCGGTCCACCATGGCGGCCAGCGTCGTCGACTTGCCGGAACCGGTGACGCCTGTCACCAGCACCAGTCCGCGCGGCATGTCGCAAATCTGCTCGACTACTTTCGGCAGGAAAAGTTCATCCAGCGCGCGAATCTTGGTGGGGATGACGCGGAGCACCAGTCCCACATTGCCGCGCTGCTGAAAAATATTCACACGGAAGCGGCCCAGGCCGGCGACGCCGTACGCCATGTCGATTTCCGTGGTCTCTTTGAATTTCTGCTTCTGCCGCGCCGACATCATGCTGAACGCCATGTTCAGCATATCTTCGGCGCTGATGCGGGGCTGGTCGGTGAGCGGCACCAGATCGCCATCAATGCGCAAATGGGGATAGTTCCCGACCTTCAAATGCAAGTCAGAAGCGCGCCGTTCCGTAGCGATCCGCAGCAGGTCATCAATATTCATTGCAGGCTTTCCCCGGGAAGAATTCCGGTGATGCTCTCCCAGCATCATCGCCCGAAACGTCACCTTCCCCAAGATGACCTAGGTAATGGCCTGCGATCGGCGGGCGGACAGCGCCTTCCGTTCGTTATAATGTCGCGACTCAGCATGCCCTGACTCCCACAAATTGCGGGGTTAAAGAATTGAGATCAGCGATGATTGCCAAAAATTTACTCCGCTTCGCGATGTCACTATGGTTTGTTCTTTCCACCTGCTTTGCTTTCGCGCAGACCATGCCCACACTGCTGTTGCTAGAGAAGAACGATAAGTCGCTGGCCATCATCGATCCGGAAAGTTTGAAAGTTGTCGGGCACGTTCCCGCCGGTGAGGATCCGCATGAAGTTGTAGCTTCCGATGACGGGAAATTCGCCTACGTCTCCAATTACGGGGCGTTTCAAGATCCGCAACATACATTGTCGGTGGTCGATTTAAGCGCGCAAAAGGCCCGGCCGCCGGTGGATCTTGGTGCGCTGCTTGCGCCGCATGGAATGGCAACAGCGAACGGAAAGATCTATTTCACCGCGGAAGGCAGCAAGGCCATCGGCCGGTACAATCCCGCGACTCGCCAGATCGATTGGATCCTGGGGCTTGGCCAGAACCGCACTCACATGCTGGTAGTCGCCAGCGACGAGAGCCAGATCTTCACCTCGAACGTCAACTCCGATTCGATCAGCATTCTTGATCGCGATAAGAAAGCCGACGCCTCGGGATGGACCCAGACCACGATCTCTGTGGGAAAAGGCCCGGAGGGTTTCGACGTATCTCCGGACAAAAGGGAACTCTGGGCGGCGAACTCGCACGAGGGCACGGTTTCGGTCATCGATCTGGCGAGCAGGAAGGTGGTCGCGACCTTTGCCGTGCCCGCGAAGTTCGCTAACCGGTTGAAGTTCACTCCAGACGGGAAGTTGGTGCTGATCTCGGATCTTGGAACCGGAGATCTGATTGTTCTTGACGCCGCCACGCGGAAGGAACGGAAGCGCGTCAATCTAGGGAGCGGCGTCGCAGGAATTCTGATTCCTCCCGACGGGACGCGAGCCTACGTGGCGGTGAGTTCGGACGACAGTGTCGCGGTGTTTGATTTGACGAGCCTGACCGTGACGGGCCGCATTGCTACGGGCAAAGGGCCGGACGGCATGGCCTGGGTGTCGGCGAAATGAGAGACGCTGAGATTGTGTCTTGGCTGAACTTCCAGACTCTTGTCATCCTGAGCGAAGCGAAGGACCTGTGCATTTGGCGTGCCGCGCGAGTGTTCCTGGCAGATTCCGGAGGCCCTTCGCGGCAAACAACGCCGCCGCAGGATGATAATCGATTTCACGATCAGGGCCTCGGCCTAAGCGCGAATGCTCGTCGCAGACCGTGACGAATGTGCTGACGCCTTCTGCACGTCAGGAACCTCTGATCCTTCCGCGTGCCACTTGTGCGCCAGCGCTTCGAGTTGGGCCAGTACCTTCTGAATATCTTTCATCCTCTCGGTGATCCCATAGGTTACGGCGGGAGGAATCGTCGGCTCGTAATGGCGGTAGATGAAGCCCTTGTCCTCGAGCGTGCGCAGTCGCTCGGTCAGCACGCGTGCGGAGATGCCGTCCACGTTCTTCCGCAACACTCCGAAACGCATCGGCCCTTGCGTGCTCAGCGACCACAGGATGTGCAGCGTCCATGGCCGGGTCAGCAGTTCGAGTAACCCGCCGATCGCGCATGGAGATGGAGATTGAGAGGATCGTCGCATGTTTCCCTTTCCATACTAGGTTACTCCAAAGTTCCTACTATGAAAAGAGCTAATAGTTATTTATTGTAACCACGAGGCGATTGCCACATCCAAGGCTGGTGAATCAGTTTGAATTCTTCGACCGATTCCAAATCTACATTCCGGAGAAACTTCTATGGCAACTCTCGCTCAAACCCTAACGCAATCGAAGCCCGCCACCTCCTCGTTCGCAGGCTCAGTGGTGCTGGTTGGCCGGTTCTTGTTTGCTCTCATTTTCCTGATGTCGGGCTTCACTCACTTCTCAGGCCAGACAATCGCCTTCGCCGCCTCGCAAGGCGTGCCCTTGGCTTCGATCCTGGTTCCGGCTTCCGGAGTGATCGCGTTTCTGGGCGGCCTTTCCATCCTGCTCGGCTACCGCGCCCGGATTGGCGCCTGGCTGATCGTGCTGTTCCTGATCGGCGTGACCCCGATGCACAAGTTCTGGGGAATCAGCGACCCGATGATGCAGCAGATGCAGATGGTGATGTTCCTGAAGAATCTCGCCATGATCGGTGGAGCGCTGCTGATCACGCAGTTGGGCTCGGGGCCGTGGAGTCTGGACGCGCGCCAGCGGTAGACCACTCCGCCGCAAGAATGAAAAAGCCGCCCGGCGACGGGCGGCTTCGTGGTACTGACGCGAATCGAGCTTAGGCGACTGCTTCCTGCGGGGCGGGTGGCATGAACGGCTCGTCGTAGCTGCCGCCATAGATCGACGGAACTTTCGATCCCATGGGCCGCAGATACGTGGCGAGTTCTCCGCGGTGGTGGATGCTGTGGTTGTTCAAGAATCCCAGGTAGAACACTGCCGGGAAATTGAATACGCCGAAGAAGTTGACCGGCGTCATTAGCTGTTCGGCGCTCATGGCTGCGATGCGGGCTGCGCCGCGCTTCATGTTTGCGTCATACCAGGCGACGACTTCCGCGGTGGTCTCGGGTTTGTGTTCAGGATTTGCCATGTTGAACTGCAGGTCGGCAATTCCATCGAGGAATTGAATGTCGGTGTTGGCGAGGTGCCACGCCAGCTCTTTCGCCGTCCGCGCGTGCGGATCAGGCTTGTAGTCGGACTTGGCGTCGGGGATGGCTGCAATGACTTTCTTTGTGCATTCTGCTTCGCGCGTGATTCCGTCGAGCATCATGGCGCGATAGCCGAGGGCAAATTCGGGAGATAGGCCTTGAGACATAGTTCGATCCTCCACTTTTCGATTGTTATGTTTCTGCGGGCTGAAGGGACCAAAAGGGCGCATGGAAGCGCCCTTTCACTGGTTATCCGACGGGAGGATTATACGCCGACCGGCTGCTTGCTGCGCACGGGGACGGGCGTGAGCCAATTGTGGCGATCGGCCTTCTCGCCGCGCACGATGGCGTAGAACTCTTTCGACAGTGCCTTGGTGATCGGGCCAACGTTGCCGGTGCCGACCTTGATCTTGTCGACAGTGCGGATCGGCGTGACCTCGGCGGCCGTGCCGGTGAAGAACGCTTCGTCGGCGAGGTAGAGCATCTCGCGCGGAATCATCTGCTCGATGACAGCGATATTCAGGTCGCGCGCGATCTGCAGGATCGAGTCGCGGGTGATGCCTGGCAGCACGGAGTTGCCGAGCGGCGCGGTGATCAGCTTGTCGCGATGGACGATGAACAGGTTCTCTCCGGAGCCTTCGCTGACGAATCCGTTGACGTCGAGGGCGATGCCTTCGACGTAGCCGTTGACGATGGCCTCCATCTTAATGAGCTGCGAGTTCATGTAGTTTGCGCCGGCCTTGGCCATGGTGGGCAGAGTGTTGGGAGCGAGGCGCGTCCAGGAGGAGACGCACACGTCGCAGCCTTCGACTTCGCCGCCCAGATATTTTCCCCACGGATAGTTAATGATGTAAACCTCGGTGGGCGAGTTGAAGGGATTGACGCCGGCCTCGCCGTATCCGCGCAGAACGATGGGACGCACGTAGCAGGGCCACGCACCGTTGTGCCCGACAGTTTCGAGCATGCCCTGAGTGATTTCGTCGCGCGTGAAAGGCACGTCGATGCGGTAAACCTTGGCCGAATCAATCAGGCGCTGAATGTGCTCGGTGGCGCGGAAGATGGCCGGTCCGCTGGGCAGGTTGTAGCAGCGGATGCCTTCAAAGACCGAAGAGCCATAGTGGACGACGTGCGACATGACGTGAATGGTGGCGTCGTCCCAGTTGATCAACTTGCCGTTGTGCCAGATCTTGTCGGTCTTCTGAATGGCCATCGAAACTCCTTTAGTCAACATTATAGCCGAGGGGAAGCCGTCGGCTTTCAGCTGTCAGCTGTCAGCTCTCAGCTTCTAGCCTCCTCCTTTTGCGGCTGTGGCCTTTGGGGCTTCGGCTGGAAGTCCGGCACGGGCGGGCGGTTTGCGCTGGGTGGGATCTACGGGGCCGGGATCGAGCACGAGGCTCGCCCAGGTTTGCAGAGGAGTGAGGGGTGGGGTGTTGACCTCTACTCCGGGTTCGGCTGAGACGACGTGGGGAACCGCGGGCTTGGACTCCTGAGGGTAAGTGGGGATTTCGCGGACCATGCTGGATTCGTGGGCGTCAAAGCGGCTGCGGCGGGCGTTTTTGACGGCGATGTGGAGGGCGCGGAGGATGAGTTGGGCGCGTTTGAGATCGATCGTGTTGCGGGCGAGGGCGTTGATGACTTCCATGAGAGAGGCCTGGATGGCCTCCTCGCTCTCGATGAGAGCGATGGGATGAAGGCGGGCGTTGGGAGGAGTAGCGACGCCGCGCATCATGCGCTGATGGAAGTAGCAGAAGTGCTCTCCGCGGAGAGCGGGCGAGCCGCAACGGATTCCGGTGACTTTGATGTGGGTGCAGGTCTTGACGTTCGGGTGAACCGGCATGGGGATATGCATACCTTTCGAAAATATTTGATATCTTTCAGCTAAGTACTTTGCCTGCTTGGAGTTGGGCGCCTAGGATATGACGACCTGGGCGCAAAATATTGCAAACTCAGGATTTAGATGGAAAATATTGCGAATAAAGGACTTAATGTCAGCGGCTGGGTCGGAGGCGCTTCCCGTTTTGGGAAGGATTACGTATTTCTTGTAGCTAACCATTTACTCTGATTTTAACATTCGGGTTTGGCGATTCGAGTGCTGGGAGATTTGTAAGTGGAGGGAAGGGAAGGAGATAAAAATATTATTGGGGGGCTTGACAAGAAAATTCCGGGAAGGAGATTCCCGTTTTGGGAATAAATCAAACGAGAGTTGGCGATTGTGCGGCGAATCTCTCGAGGTTCAACGCAAGGAGTCGCGCCAGGAGTTCTTGATTGCTGATATCAGTCGGCCAGCCGTAGGCGGTGAGAACCGCTTGGTCTAATGCCCGATGCAAGTCGCGCAACCAGGTGGGATTCTGGTTGTAGAGGTTGGTCAGAGTGCGCTTCTTCAGTTCCGTCACTGAGGCGTCGGGTGGGTTGAGCCACGCGTCACGTTTCTCCGCTAGGTCGCGCGCGGCGGTAGCGACTGCTTGAAGTCGCGGGTCTTCCGTGGGCTCTTTTCCGCGTGGCCAGGGAAAGGGGAAGGTTTCAAAGGTACGGGATGACGAGTACCTTGGATCGTTGCCGACGCCCATCCATGAGCATTGCGCAAGGGTCCACTCCTCGTGGACTCGCGATTGAAGGATACCGAACATGTAGTCGTCGTCACGGGCGATGACGTGGCATGTGTGATCTGGAATGATGCCCGTCTCCATCCATACAAAAACGCGGTGCTTCGCGACTTCGGGTGTGGCGATACAGCGGCCTAAGCCCACGAGGGCTTTCCGCAGTGCCGGCCGCGACCTCCCGTGTAGCCACCATTTCGTGCGCATTAAGGCATCACGGGACGTATCGCGGATGGGCTTTACATGGCGCCGGACATACTCGAAGGGCCTTTCATACAGTGCCGCCTCTTGTTCGGGTAGATCGACGAAATCAATAATCCAAGAATCGCTGGTCCGCGCTGTGATGTCCTTGGCGCCCAGTCGTTGCTTTACTACGTCCGAGTTTGGGCGGCCGTTCGGATTCAAGGGAGCATCCAGCATGTTTCTTGCGGCTTCTGCGGTTATGTCAAACGGGCCGGCCTTCATAACACCAAGGAAGCAAAGCCCCTCGTTTTCGAGGAGCGGGTTTGCTGCTGTTACGTCAGCGGCGCTGGTCAAGTCCGAATTAATTATTGATACTTTCTGGCCATCGAGGAGGCGTTCGGTTTGGCTGCCGTTGTCGAAGCCGACCATCGAAACGCGAACCGCAGCACCGTCGAGAATCCATGGGCGGTCGGACCATGCCATGAAAATGTCACCAGTCTGCTTGATTCTCTCGAGCACGGGCCGGTTACCCATCATGGTAATGGAGTTCGTTGCAAGCAGACCCGCGCGCGCGGCCTTACCTGTCTCAATCTGGCTACGTGCGCGTTCGAACCAGAACGTGACGAGGTCGGCACCACCGTGTACACGGCTCTCGTATAGATGTCGAAGGTCGTCCACATACTTGTCACCTAGCCCGTCGCGCATCTTCTTGTCCCCAAGGAACGGTGGGTTGCCGATAATGACCTCTGAGTGTGGCCATTCTGGTTGGGTTGGCTCGCCTTTGTCGTCGTAGGCCAGGACAGCGTCCATCCGTTTTATGTTCTGGAGTGGTCTTAGGATGGGGTGCGATCCGAACGGGAAGCCGTTGTCGTGTTGCCACTGAATGTAGCCGATCCACACGACTACGGACGCCAGTTCGTGCGCGTAGATGTTCGTCTCGATGCCGTAGAGTTGCTCTGGGCTGCTGAGCGGGAGAAGGCCAGAGAGCCCGTTGGCGGTGGCGAAGACGCTGACTTCTTTTTCGAGATCGAGAATGGCTTTGAGGGCAACATACAGGAAGTTGCCGCTACCGCAGGCCGGGTCGAGCACCCGGACTTTTGAGAGTTCGGCGGCGAATCCCTTTAAAAGTTCTGAGAGAGCTTTTCGGGACTTGGTTTGTCCTGCCTTTTGTTGCGTCTTTGCTTTTTCGACGATCTCTTCTGCGTGCTGGCGCACCTCGGCCCAGCGCCGACGCAGCGGTTCCATCAGCACAGGTTCGACGATCAGGCGAATGTCTGCCTCGCTGGTGTAATGCGCTCCTAGCTGCGACCTTTTGTCGGGATCAAGGCTGCGTTCGAACAGGGTGCCGAAGATCGCAGGCTCGATGCTGGACCAGTCGAGTTCCGATGAGAGAGCAAGCACGGCCAGGTCGTCCCTGGTGAGCTCATACGCTTCGTCGTCAGAAAATAACCCGCCGTTGAAGTAGGCGATGTCGTGTTCGCCGAATGCGCCTCCTTCACCGGACATCGCGCCGAACAATTGCTTCAGCTTCTTGATGAACTCGGCGGGCTTTTGAATGTTGGAGTGCACCAGCCTGCTGAAAAGTTTGTCGGGCAACAGGCCGATGTCCTCGGAGAAGAGGCAGAACAGCAGGCGCATCAAGAAGTGGGCGGCGCGTTCGGACGGCACGCCGCGGGAACGCAGGCTTTCGGCGAGTTTTGAGAATTGAGCGGCGGCTCCTTCGGTGACCTCTGCAGTGGTCTGGCCCGGCTTCAGTCTGCCCGGGTCGGTAAACAAAGCGCGCAGCACCTCCAACGGCGGAAGGGCGCAGGTCGCAGTGGGCTTATTCGGAATGAGGTCTGCGAGTTCGAAGGCGAATACTTTCTTTTGGGTGTTGGTGTAGTTGGTGTGGACCTCGAATCTGTCGAGGTCGCAAACGACTAGGAGCGGAGGATTTTCCAGATCCTCACGGTATTGGAGAAGTTGTTGGTAGGCTGCGCTGAGATCTTTGTGCTTTCCCTTGTACTCCCATGCAAAATAGCCACGCATCCAGACGTCGGCGAAGCCATCACCGCCTGAGGTCTTGGCTACTCCCTTTTCGAACGTGTAGGTGTTGCCTTCCTGATCTACTGCGGCAGGCCTGGGCTGGCTAAGAACCTCGCACAAATCGATGAAATGGGTTTGCGCGGCACTGCGCTCGGTCAGCGTGGAGCGCTGCCAGCGGGCCACGAATTCGGTGAGGGTTAGGACGGCCATTCGTGTGCGACTGGACAGTGTAAGTCGTTTGCGGGTTTGGCTGGAGAGGAAAAAAGGGCGTGGGAGTGCATCGGTGTGAACCCCTCAAACCATTTTGGTGGAGCGCCCGATGGAAAGCAGGTTCCTCACCGGGCTTGGGCCCGGTTCGGGATGACAATAACTCGGGAGTTCCTTGGGAATCTCCAGGCAGCATGGGGACGGGAGAACAAAAGCCTGCGGCCCGATACTTCTGGGCCGCCTGGACGGACGAATGCGTCCGTCCCCACACAAGCACATCCCTACAGCAGCACCAATCCCTCAGGGGCTGAAGCCCAGTTCTGGTTTGGGGGCTTTACGCGGCGCTGAAGCGCCGCTCTTCCACGTGAAGCGTCCACCCGAAGCGTCCGCCTGAAGCGTCGCTCTTCCACCTTGTGGAACTGGTAGGGATCCTTCGACTGCGGTTGGTCTTTGCGCTTGAGGCGCAAAGACCAATCCTCGCTCAGGATGACAGACTGGTTAGTGGCTTTCTGCGGGTGGGCCTGTTTGAGTTCATGCTGCTTGTACGCTGGTGGTGGCCATCTCGGCAGCGCGGTGGGGAGTCCGATGGAAAGCGGGTTCCTCACCGGCGCTTTGCGCGGGTTCGGAATGACAGGTTGCGTCTTGAGAACTCCCTGCGGCGGTTGGGCGCGGTAGAGAGTGCAGGGATCCTTCGACTGCGGTTGGTCTTTGCGCTTGAGGCGCAAAGACCAATCCTCGCTCAGGATGACAGACTGGTTAGTGGTTTCCTTACCGGGATTGGGCACGGGCAGCAATCCCTCCGGGGCTGAAGCCCGGTTCTGGTTTTTGGGGGCTTTACGCGGCGCTGAAGCGCCGCTCTTCCACGGTTGCGGCGTTCTTCCGCGTCGCTCGGTGCCGGGTTTCCACGGCAAGCAAAGCCGGGGTCGCAGGAGGAACTCCCTGCAGCGGCTGGGTGCGGTTAAGGAGTACAGGGGTCCTTCGACTGCGGTTGGTCTTTGCGCTTGAGGCGCAAAGACCAATCCTCGCTCAGGATGACAATTTGGTTCGTGGCTTCCTGCGGGTGGGCCTGTTTGAGTTCATGCTGCTTGTACGCTGGTGGTGGCCATCTCGGCGGCGCGGTGGGGAGTCCGAAGGAAAGCAGGTTCCTCACCCGCGCTTTGCGCGGGTTCGGAATGACAAGGTTGCGTCTTGAGAACTCCCTGCAGCGGCTGGGTGCGGTAAAGGAGTACAGGGGTCCTTCGACTGCGGTTGGTCTTTGCGCTTGGGCGCAAAGACCAATCCTCGCTCAGGATGACAGACTGGTTAGTGGGTTCCTGCGGGTGGGCCTGTTTGAGTTCATGCTGCTTGTACGCTGGTGGTGGCCATCTCGGCGGCGCGGTGGGGAGTCCGATGGAAAGCAGGTTCCTCACCCGCGCTTTGCGCGGGTTCGGAATGACAAGGTTGCGTCTTGAGAACTCCCTGCGGCGGTTGGGCGCGGTTAAGGAGTACAGGGGTCCTTCGACTGCGGTTGGTCTTTGCGCTTGAGGCGCAAAGACCAATCCTCGCTCAGGATGAC
>Ga0075029_100000251_pt1 | contig 29683 bp, 26 predicted proteins | sample LitLauG_LLR_2013_FD_71391 | JGI IMG/M metagenome (GOLD analysis project Ga0075029, IMG submission 71391) | Freshwater sediment microbial communities from North America - Little Laurel Run_MetaG_LLR_2013 | ecosystem: Environmental > Aquatic > Freshwater > Creek > Sediment | place: USA... | reverse complement strand
ACTTTCATCAGCGAAGCCCCGTAGCCGAGCCGTCCCTTGCGGTTCGACAGCATCTGCACGGAACTGTTGAATGTTTTTTCCGCGAAGGGCAGAAAGATGGGCCCCCGTTTTTGTTGCGCCGACGCCAAGGCTTGGGTCAATTCGCGAAACGTCTGCGATGCCGTCCCCGAAGATAGATGGTAAGTGTCGAACTGCGGCTGATCTTTCTGGTGCAGAGTTGCGATCGCGTCGGCCACGAAGTCTACATTCACGATGTCGATCTTGTCGCGCGAGCGAAACGGCAGCGCGGGCAAACTCGCGAGAAATACGAACGCCTTGACCATGTCGAATTGCGTAGTCTCGGCGTGGCGGCTGTCGCCCAACACGATGCTGGGGCGGAAGACCGTCTTTGGAGTATCCGGCAATAGCACGCGCGTCATGTGTTCGCAGAATTTCTTAGTGCGCGCATAAGGATCGTAGTCGGAGCGATCCCAGTCGATGGAGCGATCCTCAGTCACAACTTCGTTTTGACGCTTGCCCGCCACGGCGACGGTGCTGACCTCACTGAAGCGGCGCAGGCCATGATAATGCTCGGCTTGCCGCGCCAGAGTGAGTACCTCAAGGGTGCCGCGCAGGTTCACGTTCAGGCAAGTCTTCTCCGACTTGCGATTCAACGACGCCGCGCAATGGATGACTGAGTCCGTCGTGTGCACCAGGCGGTCGTATTCGTCACGGTTCAAGCCGAATCCCGGCGAAGTAAGATCGCCGACGAAGACTCTCACCTTCGTCTGCAAGTACTCAAAGAAAACCGGGAACTGCAGGTGCAATTGCATGGCATTCCAGAGCCGCACCTGGGCTTCCTGCTTATCGCGCGCGCGCACGAGCACGTTCAAAGCCGCGCCGTGTCCTGTCAGCAGATTTGAGGCCACGTGCGCACCGATGTATCCCGTCGCGCCGGTCAGGAATATCGCCACGTTGCTCCGTTGGTCCCAGTCTTCACCGTGTCACCGTTGGCGGGGGCAAGCTGAAAGGTACGGGGAGGCCGCGCCTCCAAGGGGCGACCTTCAATCAAAGGATAGGTCCAGCGCCGCAGCGCTGGAATGTGAATGTTGATCCAGTACTCCCACCAGTCCAGGGAGCGTGTGTCGTATCCGAACGTGTTCCGCTCTTCGGGAACCAGCGCGTGCGAGAGCTTCTCGACATTTTCCGCAGCGAAATCGTGCTCATTCAGCAGAATGAACGGCTCGAACAGCTCGATCAATTTTTCGACGCGCTCCAGGTTGCGCTCGGTTTTGACCAGCGGTGCTTTCTTGAGTGGCAGGGGAGACATAATGCGTTGAATCGACTTCACAATCGCTTTCTGCGCGGGAGCGGACAAACGATTGTAGCGCGCCTTCGAAACCGGAATCGCGTCAAAACGCAGGCGCAGCCAGGACTCCAGCCCTTCTTGCGCACGGTAATGCTTGCGGTGAGCGAGCGCCGTCAATTCGATGGACCGCCCCATATCGCAGGGGTTCGTAACCGACGTTGCGAGTTGATACAGAGGGTCGTGCCGGCGCTCCATGACCGCGGCGGCGATCAGCGTCATTCCGGCGCAGACCGCGTCTACGGGAAGAATATCGAGCCGCTTGCTCTCTTTCGAAGGCAATTGCCGGAAGTAGGTCCCGAGTAGATAAGACAGGGAGGCCGAAGTGTTAATGCCTTCGTTCCACCCAAGAAAGGGCTTCGATACCGAAGTCTCGACGATAGCCGGACGCACAACCGCGATGGGCAACCCAGCACCGCGCTTCACGATCAGAGACTCGGCCAGGCTCTTGGAGAGGGTGTAAGTATTCGGCCAGCCCAGTTCCTTGGCGCGGCGCGTTCCAACTTCGGTGAGATAGGTCTTCAACCAGCGCACGCGATTCTTACGAATCTGATTCTCGAGAGCTGCGCCCTGCAGGGTCTTCGCCGCGTGCTCCTTGGCCAGCGCCTGCATGCGTAACCCGGAGGTTACTTCTTCGCTTTCTGATTGCGCCTCGGCCTGGCGGATCAAGTCCTTTAAGGAGTTCCACTCCTGCTCGGCGTCAAAATCGGCAAGGCCGCGAGGATTGTAGTTGGGAGTCAGCCTCTCGGCAACTCGTCCGTCCTGCTCGCCGGCTACGTAGCAGGTGGAAAGATGCAGCAGCCCGCAGTGATCGGTCGTGCGGACGAATTCGAGAATGCTGAGTGCGGCGTCAGTGTTGGTCGCAAGAGCGTCGCGCAAGTCGGGGTTAAAATCGGTCAGCCCGGAGCTGTTGATGATGAGATCCAGGTTCTTCTGCAGGCGGCGCGCGGTTTCTGGGCTCAGACCCAGGCCGGGCTGAGTCACGTCGCCTTCTACGATCTCAATCCGATCGCGCAAGAACTCGGGAAGATTGTCGCCGTATTTCTCGAACAAAGGATCGAAGACGGGCGAATCCTCGACCATCTTTTCGAAGCGGCGCTCCGCGGGATTCGACTTCTGCCGGCGAATCAGTAAGTAGATGCGACCTACGGCCGGCAGATCCATCAGGGTACTAGCGAGCCAGACTTTTCCGATGAAGCCGGTGACCCCGATGAGCATGACGTGTTTCCCGGCGAAAGCCTGGCGAACCGAGAATCCCTGGTCCTGGCGATGATCGTCGAAGTGCACGATCGGCCGAATCGGAGTTGCCACCTGACGTTCTGCCGGTATCACAGCCGCGCGCAACTCCTCCAGCGAGATGTCGAGATGACGGGCCAACGTCTTCGGAGCACGACGGCCGTCCGGCATATTTTCGCGCAGAGGAGCGAAGGCGCCGCGCGGTCGGATTACCGGCTCCAGCAGCCTGCCGGTCGCCACGCCATCGCGAAATTCGAGGCGGTTGGCGATGATGTGCTTGACGCCAAAATGCTGGGCCAGAGGCCGCATGATGTGCTCCAGCGCCTGGCTGACCAGCACAACGTCCGCGCCCGACTCGACCAGTTCCCGCACCTTCTGGGCGCCTTTTTCCTTCAGGCGCGGCTTCAGCTTATATTGGAAAAACTCTTCGCCGAGCAGATCTAGACGGTCGCGCGTGACCCCGCGTAGAACCGTGTGCACCGCCCGCGTGGCAAATTTCCGGTTGGTGGAATAAAGAAACGGGCGCAGCACGGCCATCAGGAAGATGAGACCGCGGCGGCGCAGGCGTCCGGTAAACGTCTGGGCATTCCAGGTGAAGAACGCCACCGGCCTGACCACGGTCAGGTCTAGAAGGCTGCCTTCGACGCGCCAATAAACGGTAGGCGCGGGGCCGAAACTAGAATTCTGCTGTTCCAAATTGCGTTTTGCCTCTGCCGATGCTGCCGACGCTGCAAAACAGCGTTCCCGGCGAGGTTCCTATTGTAAACAATTCAGAGAGCTTAGCGAAGAGAAGCCCGCTAGATTCCGGCCTCGGCGCACCAGGCTCCCTACTACAGGCTCGGTTCATTTCGCCTTCCTATCGCCATCGAACGACCAACAATGAGGGCGATGATTCCGCTCAAGCTGACGGCGGCGGCAATCGCCCACAGGCCTCCGCGAAATCCTCCATTCGAGGTCCGAAAGAACCCCACGATGTCCGGGCCGAAATATCCTCCGAGATTTGCGAGGGAGTTCACGACCGCGATTCCTGCTGCGGGCGAAATGCCCCGCATTTGCGAAGTTGCCATGGCCCAGAAGGGACCAACCATCGATTCTGCGCAGACCAGTCCCAGGCCAATTCCTGCAATCACCAGAAACGGCGAACTCACGTAGCCCGCCATGATCAGCATGGCAGCCCCAACGAACGCGGGAATCGCCGTGTGCCAGCGGCGCTCGTTGGTACGATCCGAGTGGTTTCCGACCAGCACCATTGCGACGGTGGCCACGGCGAACGGGATCACTGCGACCGTTCCGGTCAGGAAATAACTCAGCCCCGACAGGCTCCGAATCACGGTCGGCAGCCAGAGAGTGACGCCGTACATCGTCGTCGAGACGCCGAAGTAGATCAACGACAGAAGCCAGATTCTCGAACTGGTGAGGGCTCTCCAAACACTTCCCCTCCCCGGACTCAACTCGTCTTGCTGCTCTGCCGACAGCTTGGCGAGCAGCCACTGGCGCTGTTCATCTCCTAACCAGTGCGCTTGTTGAGGACGGTCCGACAGAGTGAACGCGACGATCCCACCGAGCAAAATGGCTGGCAAACCTTCGATCAGGAACATCCACTGCCAACCCGACAGGCCCTTGCCGCTCAACCCGAGCAAGGCTCCAGACACCGGGCTGCCTAGAATACCGGCGAGTGGGTTTGCGGTCATAAACCAGGCCACGGCACGTGCCCGCGCGCTCGCTGGAAACCAACGCTTCATGTAGAGGATGATGCCGGGGAAAAAACCGGCCTCGGCCGCACCGAGAAGGAAACGTGTGCTATAGAAGCTAACCGGGCCGCGGATGAAAACCATGGAGCACGAGATCAGCCCCCACGTAACCATCAGGCAGGAGATCCACCGGCGCACCCCCACTTTTTCGAGCACTAGATTGCTGGGAAGCTGAAAGAAGAAGTAACCAGCAAAAAACATGCCCGCCGCGCGGCCGTAGACGCGGTCGCTAAGACCAAGTTGCCCGCGCATCTGCAGGACGGCGAAGCTGACATTAATGCGATCGAGATAGGCGACGATGTAGAGCAGGAAAAGAAACGGCATCAGCCGCCACATCAGCCGGGAGACGACTGCGGATTCGAGGCGATCAGTTGGCGTTGGCAAGTGTGGCGCTCGGCTCCTGCCGATGGGGTCAGAGGATTCTACGTCAACCCGAGCTTCTGGCGAATCTCAGCGACAATTTGATGCGGTGTGGCGGAAATGTCGGCATTCACGGCGCCGGCTGGTTCTTCCAGATCGGCGAACTGGCTGGCGAGAATCTGCGCGTTCGCAAAGTGGCCGTGGCGCGATTGCAGGCGCTGGGCAATCAGATCCGCACTTCCCTTCAGGAACACGAATCGCACGTGCGGACCAGCATCCAACTCTTGGCGGTAGCTTTGTTTGAGCGCCGAGCATGCGAGAACGCCGTTGTGCCCCTCCGCGATCCAGGCCTCAATCTGCGAGCGAAGCCGCTCCAGCCAGGGGCGCCGATCGTCATCCGTCAGTGGAATTCCGCTTCGAATCTTCTCCACGTTTGCCTGCGGATGAAAATCGTCGGCATCGGCAAACTGCCAACCGAGTTCGCTGGCCAATAGCTTGCCAATCGTGGTCTTACCCGCGCCGACCACTCCCATCACGATCACAATCATGACTGCGAACTATTTCATGAAGGATTGAGGCGCCGCAAGAAACGAAAAAGTCAGGCGGCACTCTCGGCCAGTGGCAACCATACCTGAAAGGAGGTGTCCCCGGGCATGGATTTGACCTGAATGTTGCCACGATGTTTTTTCACGATGCGCTGAACCGTATCCAGGCCGAGGCCCGTTCCCTCGCCCACTCCCTTCGTGGTGAAGAACGGTTCAAAGATCCGCTTCTGGATATCGAGTGGAATTCCAGGGCCGTTGTCGCCGATTTCCACCACCACGCAGCCGTCCTCGCGATAGGTGTGAATCCGCAACTCTCCCTTGCCCTCCATGGCGTCGATCGCGTTGTCGATGATGTTGGTCCACACCTGGTTCAGTTCGCTGCCGAAGGAGTTCACCAGCAGGGGGACCTTCTCATAGTCTCTCTTCACGGCGACGCCGCGCTTCAACTTGTGATTCAGGATGATCAGCGTAGTCTCGAGGCTCTTCACAATGTCAACATTCTGCACCGGAGCCTGATCCATATAGGTGTACTGCTTGATGGCCGACACAAGCTCCGAGATGCGCGCAGTGCTGCTCTCGATCTCGCTCAATAACTCGAAAATTTCGAGTGCAGCCGCAATTCGCGTCAATGCGGCGCGAGCGGTATCGGCGCCGAGACTGGCGAAGAGACTCTCCAACCCTTCAGGCTGGAAATTCTTGCGCGCCAAGCTGGACGCGAGCTGCCACAAGTCGTTCTGCCCGTGACTGCGCAAGAGCGAGTCGATGCGATCTTCCAGGTCGCTGGCGGTGAGCGCATCGGGCGGCGGTGCGTCGTTCTGCGTTACGGAAGCTTCGAGCTTGTCGATTTCGGCTTTCTGCTCTGCCGTCAGGTCGCGTGCCCCAAGCTCGTGGCTGGCATCGCGAATGCGCGTCATGAGCGCTCGTAGCTGGCTGGACGCCCGTTTCGCAGCCGAGGCAGGATTATTGAGTTCGTGCGCAAGTCCAGCAGAAAGTTTGCCCAGCGCGGCCAGCCGGTCGCGCTGCTGTTCGAATCGCGTGGTCTCGCGAATCCGGTCCGACATCAAGCCCACCAGGCGCGTCGTCAGCTCCGGCATCTTCTGCACAAGTTCTGGAAAACGGGCGGAAGGAAATCGCAGGGCGCGAGCCTCGCTCACGGCCTTGCCCGACACCGTGAACTGCTTCATTCTCGAAAATGGGAGCACACCGGTCACATCGCCCGCTTTCAGTGGAATCACGATGTTCTCTCCGGCCAGTTCGCCGCGCATCTGAAACTCGCCCTCAAGAAGCACATACATGGCGTCGGCCGGCTCGCCTTGCCGCGTGTAGTTCTCACCCGCCTTGAGGCGTAATTCCTGACATTGGCTCAAGAACCATGTGAGCTGGTCCTCCGGAAGGCCGGAGAATACGGGGACGTGCACGAGGTCTGAGATTTCTACCATTTATACCTTGCTCAAGTATTGATGGATGAATTGCACAGCAACCGATCCCTCGCCCACGCCCGAGGCCACACGCTTGATCGAGCCGTGGCGCACGTCCCCGACGGCGAAGACGCCAGGAACGCTAGTCTCCAGCAGGAAAGGATCGCGGTCGAGTGTCCATCGTTTGGGATGTTGCCCGCCGGCCATCAAATCGGGCCCCGTAAGAACAAATCCGCGCTCATCCCGTTCGACGAAGCCCGCCAGCCAGTCGGTTTCGGGTAAAGCTCCGATGAAGATGAACATGACGCCTGCCGGCACGCGCTCGACCTTGTTTGTGTCGGAACAGAGGACCGAGATCGCTTCCAGATGTTCTTCGCCGTGAACTTCAGCGACGCTGGCGTGCGTCCAGAGCTGAATATTGGGGGTTTGTTTGATTTGGTCGATCAGGTATTGCGACATCGTGCTGGCCAGCGACTCGCCACGCACCAGGATCACCACTTTCTGCGCGTACTTGGCAAAATTCATCGCCGCCTGGCCCGCGGAGTTGGCGCCGCCCACCACGTAAACGGTTTCTCCGGTACAAGAGAGGGCCTCGGTGGCGCCGCCGCCGTAGTAGACGCCAGCTCCCTGCAAGCGGTCGATGCCGGGCGCAGCCAGCCTTCTCCATTGAACGCCGGTGGCGATCATCAGGGCATGACAGGAAATTTCGGCGCCATCCGCGGTCCTCACGATTCGATATGGCCCTTCAGTCCGAGCCGCGACTGCTGACTGGGGAGAAAGAATTTCTACTCCGAAGCGCTGGGCCTGCACCACGCCGCGGCGGGCCAGATCGCCGCCGCTCAGGCCGCTGGGAAACCCGAGATAATTTTCGATTCGCGAACTCATCCCGGCCTGGCCGCCGGGAGCTTCGCGTTCGACCATGACCGTATGTAAGCCCTCCGATGCACCATAAACCGCCGCGGCCAAGCCGGCCGGCCCTCCGCCGATGATCGCGAGATCGTAGAAACTAGTTTGCGCTCGAGTTCGCAACCCCACCTTTTGTGCGACCTGTGAGGGCGCCGTCTTCAGCAGTTTTGTGCCGTCGGGAAACAGTACGAGGGGAAGGTCACCCGGTTCGGGTGTCAGCGTTTCGAACAGGAGTTTCGTTTCCTGATCGTTGGCCGAATTCTCCACGTCAATCCATTGATAAGGAATGTGATTGCGCGCCAAGAAATCTCTCATCTCATACGATCGCGGCGACCAGCGTGTACCGAGGACGCGAATTCCCTGAAATGGCGGACGGTAGGAGGCCTGCCAATCGTCCAGCAAATCGTCCAATTGCGGATACAGGCGCTCCGACGGAGGATCCCACGGCTTCATAAAGAAGTAATCGAGGCTGGCTTCATTGATGGCGCTAACCGCCGCGTTGGTGTCGGCATAAGCGGTGAGCAGCGCCCGCTTTGCCCCGGGATAAATCTTCCGTGCCTCTTGCAGGAAATGAACGCCGTCCATGTGCGGCATGCGCTGATCGGCTAACAAGAGCGCCACACCGTCATTGCGGACCTTCAGTTCCTTGAGCAGGTCGAGCGCGCCCTGGGGGGAATCGCTGCCAATCACGCGGTAGTCGGCACCATAGTGCGTGCGCAAGTCGCGCTCGACCGCTCGAAGGACGTCCGGATCGTCGTCGACACTCAATAAAATCGGCTTAGCCATGATTCAAGTCGCGCGGCTGAGCCTACGCCCGCCGCTGATACGACTTAGATACGGGATGCGGCACTTCGGTCGCATTCTAAGCTGCGGCTGCCTAGGCCGCGAGTTCCCCAGCTTCAATCTGGTCCACATAGCACCAGACCCACGCCTCACCCGGTTCGATGGAGCGCATCAGCGGGTGCTTGGAATGATGGAAATGCTTGGTGGCGTGCTTGTTCTTCGACGAATCACAGCAGCCCACGCGTCCGCAGCTAAGGCACAGGCGCAGATGAACCCATGTATCGCCGGTCTTTATGCAGTCTTCACAAACGTGGGTGTCGGTTGTTGTGATTTTGATTTGGTCGAGGTGGGTGCATTTCTGCGGCATCGTGCCCTCCAACGGTGGGGAAGTTACCTTCTCACCACAAAGATATGGTCTCGCGGCCTCAATCGGCAATGAGCAGATTTTCAGCGAAAGGCCACTGCTCATCGATCCATTGCGCGTCGCACCGGAAACCAGCATCGAGGGCCGTTTGGCACACCTCGACGGCGGAATACTTGTGGCTGCTTTCCGTCCAGATCGTCTCCCCGGCGAGCAACTCGATGGCAACGTCGGCGGCGGCAATGTTCACGGTCTGATTGCACATCGATTGCAAGTGCATTTCGACGCTTCGTTCGCAGCGGTTGATCTTCGCCACATGAGCGAATTGGCTCAGATCGAAATCCGCGTCAAGTTCGCGATTGATGCGGGCAAGAAGATTCAGGTTGAAAGCCGCGGTTACGCCCAGTTCGTCGTCATAAGCGCGAATCAGTTGCGACTCTGATTTTTCCAGATCGGTTCCCAGGAGAAGCGAATCGCCCGGCTCGAGGATTCGTCGCATTTGGGCCAGGAATTTCAGGCCTGCCGGACGATCAAAATTTCCAATGGTGCTGCCCAGAAACAGAACCAGCAACCGCTGGTTACCGCTGCGGCGCGCAGCCACTTCCAGCAAGCCATCGAGATACTCACGTTCGAATCCTACAATGCTGACCGAATCGATGTCGCTTAGCTCACGTTCGCACATGGCCAGGGCCGAGCGGGATATCTCGACCGGATAGTAGAAAGTCCGTTGTCGGCGAGAAAGTGCTTCGAGCACCCAGCGCGTCTTCTTGCCGCTGCCGCTGCCCAATTCGGCCACGGCGACCGGCCCGGGAAGGCGATCGACGATTTCACGCGCGTGTCTCCGCAGAAGCCGCTCGTCGGCCCGCGTGAGCCCATATTCAGGCAGATGGCTGATTACTTCAAACAACGCCGAGCCGACATCATCGTATAAGTACTTGGAAGGAAGTTCCTTCTGTCCGGGTCGCGTGAGCCCGGACCGCACGTCGGCGGCGAACTCGTGAGCGGCATTCGTCGTGATGGTATGAACAAGCATTCGCCTCTCCTTATTTCCTCTTGCGGTCAGCGGCTCACGCAACGAAATCCCGCATACACGTACTGGTACCGTGGCTGAAACCAGTTGCGAAATGTGGGTCGCAGCATGCACGCAGCCGTGCGTGACGAGCCGCCTTTCATGACGAAGTGCTTGCCATCAAAAAAATCCGCCGAATAGCCCCTATAGAACGGGAACGGTTCAAATCCCGGGAAGGGCGTGAATACCGTCGATGTCCACTCCCAGCCATTGCCTAACATCCCATGCACGCCGAACGCACTCGCGCCCTCAGGATGTGCACTTACCGGCACGGGATTCCACCGCTCGAAATCGAAGTTGCCGAACTTCGAGCTTGGCGCAGAACCTCCCCACGGATAGGTGCTCTCGCGGCCATCGGGCGTCCCGTAAGCGGCAAGGTGCCACTCCGCTTCGGTGGGCAGCGACTTCCCCGCCCAGCGCGCGTAGGCCGACGCCTCCGCGTGGCTCACGTAAACCGGCCAGTCGAGAGGCAGAGGGAGCTCGCTAAACATGGTTCGATAAAGCCAGCCATCGCCAGCTCTGTTCCAGAAGACCGGATGGGCAATTCCCTGCTCGCTTTTCCACTTCCAATTCTCGTCCTCCCACAAGGAGCGCGTTTCATATCCCCCGGCGCGAATGAAATCGAGAAACTGCCCGTTCGTCACCTGACACTGATCGATCGCAAACGCGGGCACACGCTCGGTGTGCGACTCATATTCGTTGTCCCAACCGAAGACTTCGCTGCCGCGAAACAGACCCAGGGTGGCCTTGCCAGCGGGAATTTCGATCATGCGATGGGCGGCGGGAGAGGGCGTGGCCGGAAGAAGAGGATCGGTTTGCGGAATCTTGGAATCCAGCGGCAACTGGTGCAGCATGTACGCCAGGGTTTCGAGATGCATCAGCCGATGCTCGATGGCAACGTTGAGCAGCGTGTCCAGTGAAAAGCCGTCGCGCCCGCCGCCCTGTAATCCCTTAGCTTCCTCCGAAATCCCGTTATCAAGCGCCGACCGCACGCGGCCCACATACCCTTGCACAACCGGAACAGATGGCCAGTCGGAAGGCTGATCGGTCGGCAATCCGCCGCCTACTGGATCGATGCCAAAGGCAAACAAACGATCAAGTTCAAGATGGAAACTCTTCAGGCCTAGCGCCTGCTCGTGAAGCAGATTCCAATCAAACGCGTCCAGGTGGCCGAGATAGAAGATGATGCGGTGCCGCTCCGGAATGGGCCGTTCGTAGATTGAGTTGGGGCGAACTACTTTGAACAAGGCATCGCTTTGCTGCCGAGCACGAAACATTCGTTCCAGCAGATCATGCCGGGCGCTCGTGCCCTTTTCCGTGGCGAGCATCAAAACCTCCTGGCGGTTCGGGTCTCCCACTTCAGCCTTAGTTTAGATGTACCGGCCGATAACAAGGTCGCAGCCTAAATAGCTTTTTTGGAAGTCGGTTGGCTTAAGCTCAGGGAATCAACTTTCTGTTGCGCAGGAATTCACGGACAACTTGCACGGGATCGCGATGGTGCCCGTCCACTTCATAATTCAGGAGCTGCATGTCGCTGTCGGAGATCTGTCCGGCAAGCGCATCCAGGGCCGGACCCACCTCCGGATGTTGCTGCAGCGTTTGCTCCCGGATCACAGCCATTGCCTGATAGGGAGGAAAATAGTGGCGATCGTCTGCGAGCACAAAGAAATCCATGGCAGGAATCAGCCCGTCCGTCGTATTTCCAGCAGCCAGGTCGATTTGATGATCGTGCAGCGCTCGCGCCAGCAAGCCTAAATCCATGACCCGCGGTGGTTCGGCGAAGCGCAAACCGTAGGCCTCTGCCAAGCCGCGGTAACCGTCCGGCCGCTCCATGAACTCGTATCCGAAACCGGCCCGCCAGTGCGCGGCGTATGGCACCGCTTGCGACAGCGTCTTGATGTTCAACCTGCGGGCATCTTCTCCGCGAATCTCCATCGCAAACGTGTCGTTGAAACCGAATGCTGGACCGAGCGTCAGGTGGAAGCGATTCTCGTAGTCGCTCTTCACTTCCTGGTAAACAGCCTTTTCGTCGCTACTGGCCTTCTGCTTCAGGATTGCAGTGAGCGCTGTGCCCGTGTATTCGGGATATACATCGATCCGCCCCGCCAGAATGGCCTGCTGACAGATGTACGTCCCGGCCAGATAAAACCGCCGTTCGACTTTCAGCTTGGTGTGGGCTTCGATCTGTTGCGCAACCATTTCGCCCAGGATCAGGGACTCCGTGAAATTCTTGGAGCCCACAACGATGCGGTCGGAGCGGGAGGAGCAGGATGAGAACAAAATGACGGCCAACCCGAGCAACGACAAGGCAGTCGAGGCTAGACTCGGGCGGATTCTCATCGCGGCTGCAATCGCCTTTCCACCCATCCCACCCCGACATCCGCCAACAATGCAAGGCCCGCCGCCGGAATGGCTCCGGCCAAAATTACCCGGTTGTCGACCATTGCGAGTCCGCGGAAAATAAATTCTCCGAGCCCGCCCGCGCCGATGGCTGCCGCGATCGTGGCCAGTCCGATCGAGATGACCACCGCCGTGCGCACACCCGAGAGGATGACGCTCGATGCCAGCGGCAGTTCCACCTGCGTCAGGAGCTGCGACTCGGTGAGCCCCATGCCCCGTCCAGCCTCGAGCACCGCCGGGTCAATGCCGCGAATCCCGGTGTAGGTGTTGCGAATGATCGGCAACAGCGCGTAGAGAGTCAGCGCGAGAATCGCCAACCGCTCCGCGCGTTCGCCCAGCCAGGGCAACGGCAGCAGAAATCCGAACAGCGCCAGGCTGGGGATCGTCTGAATGATGTTCGCCCCAGCCAGCACGGGCTTATTGAATGCCGGCCGATGCGCAATCAAGATGCCGAGAGGGATGCCGATCAGCGTCGCAAAAAGCGTTGAAAGCCCTACCATCCACAGATGCTCGAGCGTGAGTTCGAGCACCTGCCCCCGGTTCTGCAGAAAAAACTGAAAGATGCTCACGATGTGCCTCGATTGCCCGCTGATTCCAAGCCATCCCCGAATGCCCGCACGTACGCCGATGCCAGCGCATTGTCAGACCGCAGGAATTCTTGCGGCGTTAATACCGTGACCAACTTTCCCGCCTCCATCAGCGCGATCCGGGAACCGAGCCGCATCGCTTCCCGCAGATCGTGAGTGACAAAGACGACCGTTTTCCCTAATTGTCTTTGCAGGGAAAGAAATTCCTTTTGCAGCTCGGCACGAGTCAGAGGATCAAGGGCGCCGAACGGTTCGTCCATCAAAAGAATCTGCGGGTCGGCAGCCAGGGCGCGGGCTACTCCCACTCTCTGTCGCTGCCCGCCGGAGAGTTGGTGCGGGTAGCGCGACCCGGTGTCTTGTCCAAGCCCCACCAGCTTCAATAATTCCAACACACGCCCGCGGATCCGTTCCGCGGGCCAGCCTTCGATGTGCGGAACGAGACCAATGTTTTTTTCGATGGTGAAGTGCGGGAAGAGTCCAACGTCCTGAATCACGTATCCGATTCCTCGCCGCAGCTGGATGACATCAGTCCGCGAGTTCGGCACTCCATTGACCCGAACTTCGCCGGAGGTTGGCGACACGAGGCGGTTGATCAGCCTCAATGTGGTGGTTTTGCCTGAACCGCTGCGGCCCAGCAGCACCATGATTTCGCCGCGCTTGACTTGTAGAGTAAGTCCGCGCAGAACATCGTTACCGCCGAGCGAGCAGGATGCGTCGCAGATTTCGATGACCGGAACTGGTGCCGATTCGCCCATCAGCGCCAAGCATACTGAATATTCTCAACGGACCCAAACTCTAGATTCCAGAGCCGGCAAAAAGAGACGCGGGCGCTGTGTCAGGCGGAGAATATTCCTGCAGAATCGCATCCAATTCCTTATGGCGGATCGGTTTTGTCAGATAGTCGTCCATGCCGCCGGCAAGGCAGCGCTCGCGGTCGCCTTTCATGGCATGTGCGGTTAAGGCGATGATGATCTGGCGGCGACCTGTGAGCTTTTCCTGACTGCGAATTCGGGCGGTCGCTTCGAAGCCGTCCATCTCGGGCATTTGCACATCCATGAAAACCAGGTCGAAGCATTGCTTTTGTAGCGCTTCCAAAGCCTGGATTCCATTCTCCGCCAAGACCACCGTGTGATTCCTTTTCTCCAGCAGTCGCTTCGCTACTTTTTGATTCACCGGATTATCTTCGGCAAGCAGAATATTCAGCGCCTTCCCAGCGGCAGGCTGAGGCTGCGCGGACGATTGGCTCACCGCAACCCCTGCCGGGCGGGTAGAACCGGAGATCAGGACGCGCAGCAACGCATCCCGTAGTTCCAGTTGGCGGATCGGCTTGGACAAAAACGCCGGAATCCCGAGCTTCTTACATCGCTCCACATCTCCGCGATTCGTGCCCGAGGTGAGCATCATAATTACAGCATTGGTAAGGCCGGGACGTTTTCGGATCTCGTTGACCAGTTCGAACCCGTCCTTCTCGGGCATATGCATGTCGGTCACGATCAAGTGGAAGGGTTCGCTGGATTCATGGGCAGCCGAGAGTTCCGCCAGCGCTTCGTCAACGCTCTCAGCTGATTTCGTTTGCATGTCCCAATGGGCAAATACTCCCTCAAGGATCCGGCGATTGGTCCGGTTGTCATCGACAACTAGAGCTTTCACGCCGACCAGCAACGGAGATGGGCCGGAGGCCGCACCCTGACTCTTCATCTCGGAAGGCCTGAATTGCAAGGTGAAGTGGAATTGCGATCCGCTGCCCACCTTGCTTTCGACCCAGATCTTGCCACCCATCATTCCTACCAGGCGGGTGGTGATCGCCAATCCAAGGCCGGTACCACCGTACTTGCGCGTCGTTGAGGTATCCGCCTGAGAGAATGGTTCGAAGATCATCTCCTGTTTCTCTTTCGGAATGCCGATGCCGGTGTCGGACACGACAAAATGGAACAGGCAATCCTGCGCTTCTTCGGAACTGCTTGGCCCAACCCGGTTCACAATCAGAGCCACTTCGCCCTTATGCGTGAACTTGATGGAATTGCCGACCAGATTGGTTACGATCTGGCGGAGACGAGTCGAGTCTCCGCGGACAAACTCCGGGACCTCGGCGTCGACGCCGCAGATCAGTTCCAGACCTTTTTCGTTACTTCGAACCGCCATCGACCGCACGGTGGATTCGAGGCACTCTCGCAGGTTGAAGTCGGTGTCTTCCAGGTCAATTTTGCCGGCTTCGATCTTGGAGAAGTCGAGGATATCGTTGATCACTCCCAGCAACGCATCGGAGGAAAACCGGACCGTATCCAGGAATTCTCTCTGTTCCGAGGTAAGAGCGGTTTCGAGCGCCAGTTCCGTCATGCCGATGATGCCGTTCAAAGGCGTACGGATCTCGTGGCTCATGTTGGCGAGAAACTCGCTCTTGGCCCGGCTGGCTTCTTCGGCAACATCGCGGGCCTTTTCCAGTTCCTCGGTCCTCTCTTTCACGCGGAGTTCGAGATCGACGTTGGAAGAGAGCAAAGCGAGGTCGCGTTGCTGCACCCGCTCCAGCATCTGGTTGAAGGACTCAACGACCTTTCCGATCTCATCCGAGCCGAGCATCGCCACGCGAAGTGAATAATCTTCTTCGCGAGAAATGCGCGTGGCCACATCGGCGAGTTGGAGCAACGGATTGGTAATGGTTCGCAACAGCCGTGCTGAGATCAGATAGGTAATCAACGTGGCGAAAACCAGTACCAAGCCGGCAATCTTCAGGTACTGCATGCTCTTGGAGCGGAAACTGCTGAGGTCGGACACAATGCCGATCGTCCCGGTTTTTTCCCCATTCAGAGATACCGCGCGCAATAGCGTGAGGGTATCCGGCTGAAAGTACGCGCCATCGGGCTGCAGGGCAGGCATCCCAACTTTTTCCGATAAGCCTTTTCGCCGGTAGGTGGCGAAGATTCGCCCGCGGCTGTCGAACAAGCATGCGGTTTGGATGTTCGGGTCGGCTTTTAGCGCAGTCAGCATAGCCGCAGCGGTGTTGGAGTCGTCGAACGCCAGCGAGGCAGCAGTGTTGGCGCCCAACGTATCGGCGAGGGTCGAAAGCTCCTGGGCGATTTCGGCGCGGGATTGCGCACGCTCGTAGGTGCCGAAACCGACGAATGCCAGGACTAGGGGAAACAAGGTCGCAAACAAAATCAGCAAGGCCAACTTCGTCTGAATCGACGCGCTCTGGTATGACATTTTCCGCTCCACTAGGAATGATTCCCGATCACATTCTTGGCCAGCAGCAAAAGCCGCGAACTGATCTTCAGGTTGACCCGCAAGGCTGCGTCCACGTTGATGTCGAAGCGCACCTTGCTGTTCTCCATGCAAAAGTCGATCATGCCGCCCTGTTTGACGAATTCACCGCTCTCGCCCACAGTCAGGATGGGCTCATCTCTCAGGGCGGCCAGTAAGGGCACGACTTCCTTGCGCTCGCTGTTGCTCACGAATAGAACGTGGCAACCGTGAAACCCCTCCCGCTGCTTCAGGTGGCGTATCTGCAGCGCCCGTGCACCAATGAACTTGCCTTGCAGGGTGGCTTCCAGATTCCCGCCAAAAGGGTCTTTGCCGATCGTGCACAGAGTAAGGGGTTGTTTTTCGTCGCCTAAGGCGCTGGCCGGCCAATCGACCAACTGGGCGAAATGAAACAGGAATGCCGCCTTCACGCGGTACTCGTCGGTGGCTTGCGCCAGAGTTCGGTCGCCGGCGGAAAGAAGGAAGGCCACCGCGAGCATCCAGCACAGGACCCGCACTCTCAAACTTCGGAGTACAGGCGCATGCACCGCCTGGCTCACTTCCGCTCTTGCCTCTCTATTCAAATTGCACCGCCGCAGGCCACTCGCTTCAACCTGCGTCAGCGTTGGCCGTGCGAGAACTCCAAACCGGCGTAGATCGTGCGGCCCTGTTGCACCGGAATGCTATCGATATTGGAGAAACCAAAGCCCGGCAACCAGACTCTTTGGTTCAAGAGGTCAGTGGCATGGACGGCAATGGCAATGCTGTTTTTTTCCGACAGCTGCAGGTACCGCGAAACATCCTGGCGCACTTCGGCGTTCAGACTGTGATGCCAGCCCGTGAGAGGATTCACATTGTAGGCGTACGGCTTGGGCTTTCCGTCGGAAACGTCAAACAAGCCAAAGACTAGGCCACGAGTGTTTTCGTAACTAACTCCGCCCTTAAAGCCGAGATTCGGAATGGGCGTGACGTTACTGGTCCCATTCTCGTTGTGATTTGCCTGATACAGCAACGAGGCTTGGGTAAAAAAGTCGCGACGAAAATAATATTTGCCGTCGGCAACAAACCCATCAAAAATAACTCCTCCAAGATTTTCGTACCGAATCGGGCGTCCCGCGCTGGCGATGCTGCGAATCTGGTGACTGTGAAAGTAGTCTGCACCGAGCTGGAGGTGCGAGTAGTGCAAATCCAATCCCAGGTTGAAAGTCTCAACCAATTCGGGCCTCAGATTGGGATTACCCTGGATGTCGGGCAGGTTGACCGTGGTTTCGATGATGCTGGGCGGCCGAAAAGCCTCGCCGTACAGCACTTTCACGCTAGCGAAGGGAGATGGGTTCCAGATCACTCCGGCTCGTGGAACGGTGTTTAACGGGATGCTCCCGAATTTGTTGGACTGGAAACCGGCAATCAGTTTCACGCTCTCCAGTAACTGGTGGTCGAGTTGAGCGTAGAAACCGCCGGCGGGACGGCTACCGTGCGCGTCGGGCACTGGAGGATTAAGACCATGGTACAGTTCGGTGCCGGCAATGCGCGTGAACAACATACCGGCAGTCAACCGGTCCTTCGAGGTCAGGGTGATCAGGTTGGTCCACTCGGCAAGAAATTCGTTGGAATCTCTGGTGACGTCGGGGTAGGAATCGAGGCCAAACGTGGTGCGCGTGTAAGTCCCGTTGAACTGCATGTCCCAGTTATCTCGGGCTTTGAAGGTGTATCCGAGGTCTGCGAAATCCCGCGTCAGTCGGGTTTCCCCCACCGCGCCGGCGGTGAACGAGGTGGATTGCCACTCGGTGAACGCCGACATCAAACTAAGTCCCTTATAGTTCAACCCTAAGTAGTCGCCGGTGCCCCTATCGACCAGAGTAGTGTCGTGAAAAGGCGGCTCGGGCGGTGCTGTCGGCAAGTTCTGAAGCGGAGGCGGAACAAGATAGATCAAGTTCCAATCCGGCGCCTCATGAATCTGGGACGCGCCGACTATGCTGAAGTCGCCCCGCTTATACAGAAAGTGTCCAGAGGAAGCCAGGGCGCCATTGGCTCCGACCAGGCCCTTGGCGCTGATCTGATTGGCGGAAGCCTTTCGTGTTATGAGGTTTACTACTGCGGAAAAAGCGTTCGAGCCGTAGAGAACTGATCCGGGTCCGCGGATAATTTCAATGCGCTCCAGGATCTCAACCGGAAACGATTCGAGTAGGTCAGAAACAATTCCGCCTTCCATCACTTCCCGCGTGGGGCGTCCATTGATAAGGAACAGAATGTGGCACCCTGAAGTCTTGGTCTGATCGCCATCCGCGGCCACCATGCTGCGGTCGGTAAAATATTGGCTGGATTGGGTCAATCCGGGAACGCGCTCCAGTATTTCCCCCAGAGTGATGCCGCCGAAACGCTGCAACTCGTCTCTGGTCACGACCGACATGATCCCTGGAGCTTCGGAGACCTTGTCGCTGAACATGGATGCGGTGGTGACCTGGAGATTCATCAACTGTTCCAGATCCATTGATGCCAGGTCGGCACTCGAGTGGGCCGCGTTCGGCGGTGGCGCTTGTTGCGCGAGTCCGCAGGTGGCAAGGAAGAACAGCCACAACGCACAGATTACTGTGCGCGATTTCCTGATTTCGATTTTCAAGATGACTCCTCTGCCTCATGAAGTTGGAGGGCGCTCTTCCTCTTGCGACAGGATGGAAATCAGCGAGACTATCCTGGAGGAATGGCTTTCCGGGATTACCATCGGAAAAGGCCGGCGGGAACTTTACCGGTTTCAACCAATTAGGAGGATCAGAAGGCAGTGCACCGATGGAGTCCACCATGAGTGGCAGCGACTTCTCAGCTCACCATCAGCCGCCCTGGCTAGCTGCCAGTGACGCGGCGGCGGGCTCCACCCGGTTCCGGCCGCGAGCCTTGGCAGCGTAAAGGGCTTCGTCGGCGCTGCGCAGGAGCGTCTCGCAATCGGGCAGGTTGTTGTCACCGAGCTCTGTAGTAGCGAGGCCGAAGCTGAGGGTAACGGAAATCTCTCCTGCCTTGGTTTCGATGGGTTGATCCGCGATGCTACAGCGAAGGCGCTCTGCGCTGACGAACAGCGTGGACGCATTACAACCTGGGAACACCATCAGGAACTCTTCCCCGCCATAGCGTCCAACGGCGTCGTAGGGCCGAACGCCCGCGGCCAGCCGGCGCGTCACTTCCTTGAGAACTGCATCGCCGATCAGGTGGCCGTACTGATCATTGATTTTCTTAAAATGATCGATGTCGGTCATCACCACGCCCAGCGAGTCGCCGGTTCGCTCGCGACGGGATATTTCTCTCTCCAGCAACTTGACAATGGCGCCCCGATTCCACAGCCCGGTGAGCGGATCGTGAGCCGCGGCAAACTGCAAATCGTTCTTTGCCCGGATTAAGGCCGCCTGCAAATCGACAATCCGGTTGCCGGCGCGAACCCGCGCGTGCAATTCGTCCGAGTCAAACGGCTTTTTCAGATAGTCGTCCGCTCCCGCGTCCATGCCTTCGAGCAGGTCTTTTTTCTGTACTTTCGAGGTCAGCAGCAAAATGTAGGTGTAGCTTTCGTGGCCGGCCGAGCGCACTGCCTTGATGACATCGATGCCATCCAAGCCCGGCATCATCCAGTCCAGGATCGCCAATTGTGGAGCATCCTGCTTCATCAGTTCGCTCCTGGCAGCGACACCGTCGTGCACCGTCTCGACTTCGAATCCCCACTTCGTCAGCAGGCCACCCAACAGTTTGCTGGAGACCCGGTCATCATCCGCGATCAGAACTCGGGCCATGCTTCTCCTTCAACGCGGCTAATGATTTCTCCAGCGCTTCCATCTGCTCCTGCAAATTTGCCGTCGCCTCCCGTGCCTTCTCAAGATCCCCTTTCCGCCCCATCGCCTCCAGTGCCCGTGCGGTGTGCGCCGCTTCCAGATTGCCGAAGACGCTCACCATGCCTTTTAGCGTGTGCGCTGCGCGGTTCAACGCCGCGGCATCGCGGCTGCCCGCCGCGTCCGCAACCTGCTGGAGCAGCGGGCCGCTTTCCTCAAGGAAGGTGTCGATCAGTTCTGCCAGTAGCTCCTCGTCCCCCTCCAGCCGGCTTAACAGCTCAGATTCATCGATAACCGCGTACGCCATAAATCACCTGCATCCTCTTCATCCCCCCGACAACCTCTTTAGCGGCTTTCAGTTCCCAGCCGTAAGTTCGGCGCGCTAGGGGAGGCGACCAAACCTTGGATTGACCATCGGCCATTTGCGATCTGGAGTCTAGTTTCTGAGAATTAGGGATACGTCAGCGATCGAACCGTCTTCGGCCAATTATTTGTTCCCTTTAGGATTTGTGAGGGATGGGGATTCCCGGTAGCGTAAGTCATCCGGTACGAACGCGCATCAGTAGGATCGTGGGTGGAGAATTTTCGGGGGGTGCTGCTAAGTTCCTTGAAAATATGGTGGCTAGAGAGGGTCGCCCCCCCGACACCAGCCTTTTCAGGGCTGGTTTATCTTTTAGTTCGAATGACTTACGTGACTCCAGGTGGCGGCTAAGGTCCTTGATACGTCATTCGAGACATTGCAATGTGGGTTGAAACCGCGGGTTCAAGAACTGGTCGCCATATACCCGTTTCTTGCGTTCGCCGAGGCTCTTCTTCTTCATTTCGTGATTCTCTTCACACTTGCTCCCCAGCGGCTCAAATGCGTCCGATAACCAGAAGAATCACGACGACGAAAAGAACCAAGCCTAAGCCTCCGGTCGGGAAATAGCCCCAGTCTCGGCTATGCGACCAGCGCGGCAGCGCACCGATCAGTGCTAACACCAGGATCACGATCAATATAGTTCCAAGCATGTTTTGCTCCTTCCTTGCGAGTCCACTTTTCCTTATAGGCGCTCCGCCGGTTTCCTGATGGTCAAAACTGCTCAGTGAAGAAAAACTGGTCGAAAAGGGCGATCGCTGTCCTGGGAAAGAACGCGGACGGACACGCGAGGATCGCATCTCCACACGCCACACTTCCCTCAACTGCAATTCAGGCAGAAACAAAATAGCGCGGGCCCGAGGATTGGACCCGCGCCGATACTAGAGTCAATTGACTTTCTTGTGCCTCGAAAAACTGACGCAATACGGCACAGTGAGTCGCTACTTGCGAGGGTGTTCTTCGGCCTTGGGCGATTCCCTCGCAGGACGGGGTGCTGGCTGCGCCCGAGCTACAGTCGCCGGATGCGGCGCACTCTGCGCGCGAGGTGCGGCTGCAGGCCGAGGTGCAGTCTGCTGACGAGGCGCAGGCTGCGCATGTGCTGTCGTCGAAGGACGAGAAGGAGGCTGCGCACGAGGTGCAGTTGGCCGGTTGGACTGATTTTGCTGACGAGCTACCTTGGGCTGAGCAGGATGGTTCGCGGCGGCCCTATTTTGAGCGGCATTGTTCTCGTTTGTGCGGGTTGCAGCTGCCCGATTCGCGGCGGCCTTGTTTTCGTTCGAACGGGCGGTGGATGCCCTATTCTCAGCTGCCTTGTTCGCGTTGGTGCGGGTTGTGGCTGTCCTGTTCCCAGTCGCCTTGTAAGGCGCTCCCGCCTGCCTGGCTGCTACCACGCCATGACCGCTAAATTCCGCAGGCTTGGCAGTGGCGGCGATTGCCGGCCTGCCATGATTCACGGACGCCAAGAGTTCATGATTCCTGCCAGCGGCCTGTTGATGCTCTGACTGAGCCGCCGTTGCCGGAGTATGACGCTCATGCGCCGCAGTCTGTTCCCCGGGCGTGGGTCGGGCGTGTGTTCCACCGTTGCCGCCGTTGTAGCTGACGTGGTTGTACGTTGTGTTGTTGATCACGGTCTTGTTGTAAACGTTGTGAATGTTCGTGATGTTCACGTTATTCACCGAGCGGTTGTAGTAGAAGCCACCGTTTCGCCAATATCCACCCTGATAGCCGATACCACCGTACCCGAAGCCGTAGTTGATGCCGCCGTAAAAGCCGACACTCGTGCCCCAGTAGCCGCCATTCCAAAGGTAGGCATTCCCACCCCAACCCCAATAACCCGGCGTCCAGAGAAAACCAACCTCGGGAGCCATCACCCACGTGCCCGGCACCCAGAAGTAGCCTTCCTCTCCATAAGCCCAGTAGCCGGGCGTCCACAAATAGCCGTCAGCAGGGGCCATCGGTTGAGCGTAGATCGGTAGTGCAGGCGGAGCGATCGTGATGGCCACGCCAAATTGCGCGAACGAAGCAGCCGGTATGGCGAGTATCAGAAGTGTGAGCAACAGCAAACGAATAGTACGCATTTTGAATCACCTTGCCAGATCATCCTTCGATTGCCCGATGGACTTTGTTGCTGCGGGCTGCGTGGAGTAAGAGGCGACGCCTCAAGCGTCATAGACAAGAATGGCACGGACGCACCGTCAGGTCTGTGCACTACGGCTCACTTTAGAAATGTCGCAATTGAGCAGGAGCCGCTGATTCATCATCCCGAAATCGACGGGTGTCGAAAAGAAAAATGGCGCGAGTCCAGAAAACGAACCCGCGCCGATCATCGTTGTCTTCTAAGCTGCAGTCTTTCTTGCGGCCGCTGGCGCGGATTTTGGCGTCACCAGGCTGGTGCATTGCTCGGCGTGCAGCTTCGCTGCTTCGGCCTCATGATGAACTGCATGCTGACTATGGCCATGAGCCAGGTACGCGTGGTGCGCCGCCTTTTCGTGCTCCTCGGCCTGGTCGTATTTCGCTGCCTCTTGGTGATGGTAAGCCGCTTGCTCATGATGACGAGCGGCGTGATGGTAATGCTCCCAGGTTTTTGACATGTGGTTCTCCCTTTGTCAGACCCGACTGCTGGTAAAGGCCGATGCGGCCGAAACGACCAGCAGCACCAGCTCTGGTTCTGCAAGTCCTACTTCTGGTCTTTGTCTTTAGCTTTCTCTTCAGCCTTGCCTTCGGCTACGGCTTGGGCTTTTGCTTCGTGGACTTCCGCAAGGAACGGCTGGGCTGCGGCCGGAGCCGGCACTTTGCCCAACAGTAAAGCGCGAGTGGTAACGTTGCGTCCATACATCGCGCGTCGGGAATCATTGTCCTGCCGGATCGACGCACCTTCCAATGTGAGGCCAGCAAACGCCCCCTTGGCGCGAGAATAAGTCAGGATCTCTGTATCCATCTTCCAATCCGTGCCGGCCTCGGCATGCCGTCCAACTGGACCCGCCGCTGCCGAAGCATCTCCTCCAACCTGGAAATTGCTCTCGAGCAGTTTCTGCATCCCTTTGTCATTCTGAATGATCAGGACCACGTCGACAGCTTCCACGCCGATCTGCAGTCCCCAGCTTCCACCGGAAATCGTGATGAACGCCGGCGCACTCCAGCCGTCGGCCGTGCGGCAAGTGGCTACACCTTTGCCTCCCTTAGCTCCGAAGACCAAACCACCTTTGATCATGTGCGGTATAACGGCCACGCACTTTGCATGCTCCAATACTTCTTCCGGGATTCCCTTGTCAGGTGTCCCCATAATTTCGTGCAACACCCTGGTAGCGTTGTCCAACCGGTCGGTGGCGTCTTCCCGCGCCGACGCCGCCCAGCACAGCGTGCCGAGACTCAACATCGCAAGTACGAACATTATCTTTCTCATGGGACAGCCTCATTTCTGTAACCGGTGCGCCAGCTTATGGTTCGTGCTGTGTTTACACTCGCACGCAAGTCCGAATCGATAGCAGGGCGCACCGGGACATTTCGACCTTAGCAAATCAGGTTTCGTGAGGTCTGAGCAAAAATGCTCACACTTTCCCAGGGGAGGATTGGCGGAAACTCGCAAGAGGAAAGCTATCTTGCCGGTGTGAACTCGAGAGCTCGCATTTCACATTGCGACCACTGCGTGTAACTCTGCCCTTTGCCGCATGCCGCGGAGGTCCACTCCAGAAATGTTCAATTCTGAACAGACCTCAGACGGCCACGAGATTACAAAAGTGGCAGCCCTCAAAAGGCTCAGAAGAGCCGCAATCTGCAAGATTACGAGGGCTGAAGGGAAAATATGAAAACCAGCACGAAAGATAAGATCAAGGGCAGCTTCCACCAAGTAAAGGGAACCATCAAGGAAGAGATCGGAAAGGCCACGAGCGACCGCAATCTGAAAGCCGAAGGGAAAGCCGAAAAGAAAGCGGGCAAAGTTCAACAGCGGATCGGCGATGCAAAAGAGGCCGTCGCAAACTTGAAAGGACAGCTGGCAGAGTTAAAAAAAGTTGGATAACGTCGCGTGGTTCTAAATGTTATCGCCAAGCCACGCAGCCTCGACTACTGTCCACACGGAACTGTCAACAAGTTCTTGCGAAGAAACCTATCTTGCCCTACACAAGCTCCAGGGTGAACTCGTGTAGGGCACATCAGCGTAACGAACCCGTTGACCTCTACTGACTCTGAGGCTTCTGCTGTTCCTGCTGTCGCTTCGTCTCCTCTTGTTTCTTCTGTTCGGGCGTTGCCTGCTTGGGTTGCTGGGCCTGAGGTGGTGTGGCCGGTCGCGCCTGAGGGGGAGGCGTATGTGGTGGCGCGCTTGGCTCAGAGGTTTGTGCGCGCGGAGCGGGCTGGTTCCGATTCGGCTCGGGCCGATTCGCTGGCTGTGACGGCGCCGGCTGGTTCGGCTGCGCTGTCGGAGGACGCTCATTCCGCACAGGCGGTTCAGTTGGACGATTCGGCTCCGGCCGATTCGTTGGCTGTGTTGGCGCGGGCTGATTTGGCTGCGCTGTCGGTGGACGCTCATTCCGCGCGGGCGGCTCGGTTGGGCGATTCGGCTCCGGCCGATTCGTTGGCTGAGTCGGCGCCGGCTGATTCGGCTGCGCTGTCGGCGGTCGATCAGTACGCGCCGGCGGCTGAGTTGGGCGATTCGGCTCCGGCCGATTCGCTGGCTGGGACGGCTCCGGCTGGTTCGGCTGCACCGATGACGGACGATTTGGCTGAACAGGATTTGGCGTTGAAGGTCGTTCATTCGGAGCAGGCTGGTTGCCCGGACGGTTCGCCGGCTGGCTTGCAGTTGGCGGATTGCTGGGTTGGCCCGGTCTGGCGGCATTTGGTTGATTCTCAGGTTGGTTCGCCGCGTTCGCCGGACGTCCCATATTTGGCGTCGCTGTTTTGCCCGGCGGCGCCTGCCTCACCATTGGGTGCGTTTCGGCCGCATTTACCGGACGCAGGGTCTGCACTTCGCTCCTTGCCAACGGTTGTCCGGGATTTGCCGCCAGCGCCTGCTGCTGCCTGGCAAACGGCACGGGCGGCGGGGGCGGCGTTGCCTTGGCGATCACTTGCCGGTTTGCTACCGCTGCTGGCGGCGCGGCCACACGATTCGCGGTCGCAGCCCGGGCTCCCAGCACGCTCTCCCGCGTTGGAGCCACTGCAACTCTCGAACTCATGGGCGCGGAGGCGATATCCCTTGCATTCACGGCAACCGCCGCTCTTCCCACCGGCTGCGCGCTGGCGAACGCACGTTGCGGTACCGCCGTTACAGCTCCCTGCACATTGCGGTTCACGTACGTCACATTCGTGATGTTCGTGGTTTTGTTGATGATGGTGGTGTTGTAGACGTTTGTAATCGTGGTGTTGTTGACGGTGGTATTGCTGATGTTGACCCGGTTCACATACTCCCGGCTGACATGGTACGAAGGCATATAAACTTCGCGTGGGCCCAGCGGAAACCATCCCACATTGCCTCCGAAGCCACCACCGCCGCCAATAAAGACCACCAGAGCCGGCGCATAAACCGCCCGCACGGCGACTGGTCCGGCCACCCAACCCCAGCGTCCGCCGACAGTCACCCAGCGTCCGTAGTGGAACGGCGCGTATCCCCACGAAGCATCATCGACCCAGGTATATCCCCAAGGGGCAATCCAATCCCAATGGCCCTCATGATAGGGCGCCCAACCCGCAGACACGCGGTTGGGGTACCAGACGTGGCCGTAGTTCGAATCGTCGCGCCAGTCGCCATTGGCGTCCAGGTCCTCATAGCCGACCACGTCGTGCGACACATACTGCGCCGAGCGCGAGTCGTCGAGCCGGTGCTCGCGGCTGTAGGCCCAGTTATCGAATTGATCGGGGCCGCCGATTTGAACCACGTCGGCGGTCAGCGAGTTCGTCCCGGTAAACGTGCCTTTCTGTCCCGCATGCAGGGTAAAGTTCTGGCCGTTGCCGGTCGACTCGCCTTCGCCTTCGCGCACGCTGATGACCGTGTAATTCCCGTCTTCACTGGCCTCGATCCGATAGCTTCCGGGCTGGTAGATCGAAAACGCCTGATTGGGCGTGTCGACCTCGAAAACGTTGTCACGGTCCAGTTGCCGCACGCTGATACTGAGCGAACCGGACGTAAGCTGGATCTGAGCCGTTCGGTCATCCAGATTCAGAAAGGAGAAACCGGTATTGGCGTCCAGGCGAATCACGGCCGATCCCAATTGCAGTTCGGCGCGCGAGTCCTTGTCTGCCCAGAGTTTGTCGCCGGTCGTCATGGGCCGGTTGGCAACCGCCTGTACCCACTCCGATTCGCCGGCCGGCTGCAATGAAATCGAGCCCTCGATATAGCCGAGTCGGGCCACACGGCTTGGCGGATCGTCTTGTTGAGAGTCCTGTTGATCTTGAGCGGATGTTCGTGGCGGCAATGCCGCAATTGTGATCGCGACCAGCAGCACCGCGCCCAACCAGTTCAGCTTCTTGTTCAATGTCGTATGCATAACTTGATGCCCTCAGACTTTCTGCTCGCGGTTCCGGATGTTCCCTGGAATTCGCGTCCAGCTTCATTCACCAGTAGCGACTCGGCGGCCAGAACCACTAACCCGCGCTGTCACCCGGTCGACACACTCAGGATGCAGCATGACAGGTGGGCAGAAACAAATCTGAGCAAGACCGCTCACTGGCGGGAATTAGGATTGCGAGCCTTAGTATGGAAGATATGCGAGAGTTCGACTCCGCTGAGTGGTTCTACTTCTCGGCTTGAAGTGTCTTTCCACCGTCATCCAGTTCCCTCCCAGGAGCGGCGACGCTTTTTCTTGGATTCCTCAACGTCGTGTTTGTTCGCCTCGAACCTTTAGCCCACGTTATGCCTGCCGAGGGCTTACCGCCCGGATTCTGATAGAGGTTCTTTCCTTCTTCGGGAGCGACACCGAGTTTACGGGCCGTCTCTTTATCAAGCTGTCCTGTGGCCGGCAGATTCTCAGCCTTCTGAAATCCGCGGATGCTGGCCCGGGTCCGCAGACCGAACACACCATCGATCTTGCCACGGTAGTGTCCTTTGTCCTGCAGAATCTGTTGCATCTCGTTCACATCGTTCCAATGTGTTTCCCCCAGCACTTCGCTGCTGAGATTGGTTCCCGAATTAAGCGGCATGGGGCGTGGTCCCGAGGTCCACGGCGTCATCAATAGGAAGACAATTCCAGAGCAGGCGATTTTGCTGGCGAAAAACATTCCTTTTCCTCGGGTTGGTAAACAGGCGGTCCAAAGTAGGGAATAAGGCGCGGTGGTTCCTACACCTTCTGGGACTCACGCCTGGCATCTGGTCCTAGCCCGTTCCTGAGAGGGTAGGTTAGGCCGTCTGGTTTGGCGGGGAACCTGCCCTCTCGAGACATCCAATAGATTCGCTCAGTTCCACTGCGAATACTGTGCTGAATGGCTCAGAAGGGTCGGATTTTTCACGCTCAGGCGATCCGCGCGAGGGGTGCAGAGTTTCAGCTATTGACAGGGTGTCACAGGAAAGCTCACGTCCGTCACACGCCAGCGTTGCGTGGAGTAAGCCTGCTAATCCGTGGCGGCCGTATTCTTGGGCGGGTCGGCGCGCCAAACGTAAAGAAATTTCTCGTCGCTCGACGTCTCTACGGGGATGTTCTTCTCGCGCGTTACACGGTTCAAAGCAGAACGAAGATTCTGCATCTTCTCGCCGTTGAGACTGCTCAACGGAATCTTGACCGCTTGCTGCGCTTTCAACTTTGACAGGTCAGCCAGAATATCGGCTACCGCCTTCCGATGTTTCCCTTTACGACCCTGCGGAACCTCGGTCCGATTCACCGCTGTATAGTGACTATCGTTTCCATTTCCGTTCCGTCCCATGGCGGGCCCCCTCTGCGTATCCTATCCGTTGGCGTGAAATCCTAGCGTAAAGAATCGTATCCTGCAACTAAAAATCTATGCGAGACCTGACGATCGCAGCAGATGCTCCGCCATGCGTACCGCAACTCTAATCCTATCAAAGAGATGCTGTACCTCCGTTGCACTAAGACCTACTAAGACTTCACCCATGCGAACGGAACACGGTTACCGTAGCTTTACCCGGTGGGTGCCCGAAGCACTACGGAATAGCACCGAAACTTCGCAATCGCCCTGGGACTTCTAGCGAGAGAGATCACGAACATGGCCCGCATTGCAGTGGGTAAGAACGAGCGCGAGTTCGACCCCAACATTTTCCTAGCGACGATCGGCGATGGCAGGAAGATTGTGCCGGTCCTGAAAAAGCAAATGATTTACACCCAAGGGGACCCGGCCGATGCCGTCTTCTACGTGCAGAAAGGCAAAGTGAGGCTGACCGTAGTATCCAAGGCCGGCAAGGAAGCGACGATCGGCATAGTGAGCGAGAGAAATTTTTTTGGCGAGGGAGCGCTGGCAGGGCAGCTCCTGCGCATGGGGTCCGCCGCGGCCATGACAGACTGCGAGCTGCTGCGGGTGGACAAGAAAGTGATGATGGGTGTGCTACACCGCGAACACGCGTTTTCCGACATGTTCGTGGCGTATTTGCTGGCGCGCAACATCCGTTACGAAGAGGATCTCGTCGACCAACTGTTCAACTCCAGTGAAAAGAGACTCGCCCGGATTCTGCTGTTGCTGGCTCATTTCGGCAAGGAGACTATTCCTGATGCCGTAGTCCCCCAGATTAGTCAGGAAACTCTGGCCGAGATGATTGGCACTACCCGCTCGCGGGTTAGCTTCTTCATGAACCGGTTCAGGAAACTGGGCTTTATTCAATACAACGGCGGTCTGAAGGTACACGCCTCTCTGCTCAATGTGGTTCTGCACGATTAACTCTTTTCCAGGGCGCTCAATTTTCCCATAACCGGATACGGCTGCGTTGAAATCTACCACCCGCGCTCCCCAGCCAGTGAATCGCCGGGGGTGAGCAATTTTGAACAGCCTCTCGGCGCTTTCACTGTGGAAGATATGGAACAGTGGGAGGTGAGCCGTGCCCCCGTTCCTTTATCCGGAAGTTTCAAGCGCAGTAGTTCTGTGCATTGACGACAGCCACGATATGCTGGAATGCGAAAGGGCATTCCTCGAAAGCTTCGGTTATACGGTTCTGACCGCTCCCAGTGGCGGCAAGGGCCTGGAACTGGCCTCCATCTTCCCGATTGACGTTGTGATCGTTGACTACTTCATGCCCACGATGAACGGGCAAGAGGTTGCGATGGAACTGAGGCGACTCAGGCCGCAAACGCCAATCATCCTGCTATCTGGAACAGCGGACATTCCTGAACAGGCATTAAAATTTGTAGACGCCTTCGTAGTCAAAAACCGGTTTGCTACCCAATTGCTACCAGCGATCGCATTCTTGCAGGGAGACGGACGGATGCCTCCACCCTTCTATGACGCGTAATGGGAGGAGCCCGAAGACGCGACCATCTGTGATCGTTTGAGTGCAGCAGGTCCGGGCTCAAGGGGAGAGCTGGTCGTACTTGACCCCACCCTGAACAACGGTATGGTGCTTGTCGATCGTAATTCTTGTCGCCTGCCCC